>OODU01001579.1_pt1 | contig 21941 bp, 35 predicted proteins | sample 1671171 | NCBI WGS metagenome assembly OODU01 (sample SAMN06348129, study PRJEB24527) | human gut metagenome | biome: human gut; feature: ankylosing spondylitis patient; material: feces | host: Homo sapiens | place: China | collected 2015-10
GTTAACAATCATTATTCTATGGGTGGCACTCATTTTTTGCAAACCGGTTATTTGTTACTTAACAGGAATGCTCCTTCAAAGACCAAATTTTTCGATTTGCACACAGGGCAATACATACGGTGTTTTCTTTCTTCTTTGTCAAAATGTCTTTGCTTTAGGCACATTATTTTTGCAAGGTCAAAAGGGATATTACACTTTACCGCATATTTGTACGGATTAGCATAAATACTTTTCATATTCACATCTTCATACCTCCACTAAATCCTAAGTTAGCCCATCTATTTTCTTTGCTATTGCCCTTATATTATCGAGTACATGATCGCAGCATTTCCAGATAAGCCAACTGCAATCTCCATCTTTTTCAGCATTCATTACTTGTGTTATTATAGATATATTTTCATCTGGTAATCTTTCGGCAATTGAATCCCATTTAGTAGAGTCAATCCACCTTTTAAATCTTGGCTGATAATATCTGACTTCTTCATTTTTTACTTTCATGTATTCTCCTAAGTTAGCTTATTAACCTCTGTCCACATTTCGGACAGTATTCATCGCTCACTTCTGCGTCATTGCATCCGTTTTCCTCTAAACAGTTGGGGCAGATGTATTCGTCCACATGGATCTCGCAGACTTTCATTGGAATCTGCTTCTTAAGAGCCTTTATTCCCATTTGTGCGGCTGCATAAGTCTCATCTGCCACAGGGCAGCAATGCCAGCTATTCAATTCTTCTATTGCGTCGCTAATTGGAGTAATATCCATAAGTCCAGCAACCTGATCCGTCACTTGTCCTGTGTACAACGCATATTCGTTCATAATTATTTGGATTATGCAATTACCACAGTCACCTGTACATGACTCTGATCCCTCACACGGCATCTCTACAACATACGGAACACTTTTCCCTCCGCTTGTAGTCGGATTCGTCATGGCGCAGCATTCTTCCGGCACCCATACTCCTTCATCAAATTCAATCATTTTGATCATTTTGCCATCTCCTTTCCCTGCCATTGCAGTCCCATTGTTGTGAGTTCACCGTAGGAGAAACACCTTGTAAAGCCTGTCTTGCAATCTCTGGTCTGGACCATATGCGGATAAACCGCTATTACCTCGTATTCCCTGGTCTCGCTGATAAATCGGTGTTGTCCCCGTCCGCGGGTCTCCAGCGGCTCCTCGATGATCTTGTGTTCTGTTTTGATGATAGTGCCTATATGTACATTATGGATTTGCGGCGCAGGATCCGGCAGAAGATTGCCGTCCCAGTCCTTATACTCCTGCATATTTCTCCTTTCCGGACGGCTGCTGCCTCTTGGATGTTTCCAACGGCCGCCCCGTGGCTATGTTTATGGTTGTTCGTGAGTACACTCCAAAAGGCTTATTGATTTTTCTGGGCTGCCAGTGCTTTCTGTACTGCAGCATAGTAATTATTCACTCCGGCAATAAGTATCTCCGTCTCGGTCTTTCCCATTTTTTCTGCGCAGTACTCTAATTTTCGCTTTTCCTCCAGAGTCATCCGTATGATCTTGCTTATTGTTCTGCTTTTCATCTCTGTGCTCCTTCGTGTATATACAAATTTGTATATACATTATCCCCACTTGTTATAAATCAGGGCATCCTCGCTCCAGTCCGGGTAGTGATCCTGCAAATACGCTCGGAAGAGCTGCAGCATCTCCTCCCGCCGGCCCTTATTGCCGTTATCCAGCATCTCATGGTGACTGACGCAGCCTTGTGCACCATTCTGCGGGATCCCGAGACCACCGTGGGATCTCGGGATATAGTGCATGATGCTCAGTGATTCCGGACCTGACCAGGTGACGTCTTCCATGTGGTATTGCATCCGACAGAAAATACACTGGTTGCGATCACGTTCTTTGATAATCCGTCTGGATGAGGCATTAAACTCCCTCGCTCTCGCCTGTTTCGATCTCTTCGGCATCCTGCCCGCCTCCTTTGCTGAGTTCTTCCAACTTGTCCAGGTATCCAGAGATATCGGACAACTGCTGCCTGGCAGCGCTGATCAGATCCATCTCGACATATCGTACCAGATTCTCCACGCTGCCACGGATGGATTGACAATAAGCTGTGCGCTGGTCTCCCTCGTTCGGACAATATTGCGGAAAGTCGCTTTCAAGGTCTGTCTGTCCCGGTACCTGTTCTTCCGTGACCATGGTTACGGTATCATGATTTTCCGGTTCGGATTGCCCGGAGCATGAGTCGTTTACCTGTGTTTGCGGCTCTTCCGGTGCCGGATCTGGTGCGGCTCCCGGGATGGTCATCTGCTCCGGCTTCTTTTCCGGCTCCTTCGGCTTTTTCTTCGGTTCTGTATTTGCTTTGGTCACACGGGATTCCTTACGCTTTTCCGGTTTTTTCTCCTTCTCTGGCTCATCCTGTTGCACCGGTGCAACTGCCGATTCTTCCGGAGTCAGGTCCTCGCCGTAAAGATCCCTATACCTCTCCTCAGGGCTGCTGCCTCCATCTATGAGCGACCGTACTACAAGGCAGATCTGATCCTCTGTGTATCTGCTCCGCTCCAACGTTTTCAAATTCACGATGGTGGCTCCATCAGAATTTACAATGATCTGTGTCCTGCGCTCTCCAGGGATCCGGACGGTATACACTGCGTCTCCCTGTGGAATCAGTACATCCATGATCTCTGCATTATTTCTGTTTCCACTTGCTGTTTCCATAAAGCATACCATCCACAGCTTCCTGAAGAGTTCTTCCTGTTCCTTGCCAAGCTGCCAGAGGTTACGCTGTAACGGTGATCCATCCGGCGGAAGCATGGGCTTGTCCGTGACGGCTGCTGCCTCTGCCTTCTCGATCTCCACCTCAATGTCGGATACCTGACTTTCTGCTTTTACCTCTGCCTGGATTTCCTTAAGCTCGTCTTTTGTAAGCGTTTTAGGCAAAACTTCGTTGATTTCATCCGGAATGGTCAGCATTACGGCCAGCTTGGAACTTCCAATACCTCTGTACTGCTGTTTCAGTTGTTTCGAATTACCGCCTTCAGAAAATCTCCTGTTAATATTGATAAACCGACTCGCCTGGGATGGATCCACACCATACTCTGCATAGGCAAATTCCTCCATGTTTTTATATCCACTGGCTCTTAAAACATCTGTTTCTACTGCCTCTCTCAGCAGGTAGCCGATCAGCACAAATTTTTCTGCTGCCTGTGCAAATGCTCCGTCCAGCTCCTGCTTATATTTCCTGTATCTTTCTTCATAACTCATGATTTCTTCCATCAGATTACCTCCATAAAGTCACTCTCCAGAGCATCCGCAAGCAGTGTTCCTTGCAGGCTCCCGTGCCATACTATCTTTTTCTGCTCCCGCAGTTTTTTATAGCCTTCCCTGCGGGCCTTGTCGCTCTTCGCTGCCAGCTTCTTATCCTCTTCGGATAGGTTTTTTTTCACCCACTGCTGCCACTACTGCAGAAACGGCATTGCATCATCCAGATCCTTATATGCCTCATTCAGTACAGACTTTTTCTGTCGGATGTTTCCTCCCGGCTCAACCTCCACCGTGTACCAGGGAGTATCCGGTTCTGCGCTGTGCCGAAGGAAGAGCAGATAGGTTTCCCTAATATCCATCCTCTGGAAGTAAATATCACAGGTGTGGATGCAGTGTTTTAACACGATTCCCTCCCGGTAAATATCATCAATACTCCTGGGGGCTACGATGCAGTAAGTGCCGTTATCATACTCGTATTTCTTCAATTCTCCGGATTCCATGAGCTCCTGTGCCCGCGGGAAATCTATTTTCTTTTTTGCAATTTCCTCTGAGGAATCCAGCATGGATATCTGCGCCACTAACTCGTTATGCGCAATGTCAAGGTCTTTTGGCTTCAGCAGAAGTTCTCTTCCACAGTCCATCTTTAGCTTGGCCATCATGTCCACGTAGTCGTTCCAGTCTCTCCATATTGATATTTTTAATCCATGACCTTTTAGAGATCTCAACTCTGCCTGTTTGTTCAGGTAATTACAGATTTTTTCAATTGTCAGATATTTTCTGATTTTGGATCTTTCCAAATCTTCCGGACTGATATCTGCTTCCGTGAGTGTTCTTATATCACAATCGCGCAATATCGTGTTCATTTGTTTTTCTTTTTGCAGCCATCTGAGCATCTCGATATTGCCATTCATGTTTTTTAATCGTTTCATCCGGGCATTATCTATTTTCAGGATCTTTGCAAGTCCACCAGATGCTTTATTGTCCAGTACTCCGTTCAGCTTTAACCAGCCGTTATTTACCATTTCATTTCCCAACCTGTATAGTCCTGCCTTGTAGACCATCTCAATGGCTGGATAACGATGTTCCTGGCTTAAAAAATACCTCAGACCTGCTGCCTTATACCCTTGTTTCACGGCAATCGGATATGCCGTTTTGTATTTTCTAAATATCTGACCAAAATTTTTTTGGTACATGGTCTCGTAGTGTTTTCCCACCCAGGATTCAGGATCTGCTGCCCAACGCATTCCCCTCCTGCGATAATCCATGTAGATATATGTCCCCCATCCTTTTGCTGTGACAATGGTTCTCCTGTACTCGCAGATGGTGTAAGTAGATTTATTAATGCTCAGGGCATCCTTATCGTCACATCTCCGCACTTCAAAGTCTCTCTGCACCAGTCCGTCCTTATATCTTTGGATGCAGGAAGCATCATGTGCACGTATCCAGATGCACTGTGTTTTCTTTGCCCGCGATATGTATGTGACCTTTTTCTTACAGACTGGGCATCTACTCTCTGTGTTGTGTGTCGGTTTTTCCGGCAGCTTTACCCTGCCGATGCACGACGTACAATATCCTTCCGTAGATTTCGACGAGGCATAATAAATATAATTGCTGCCGTCGAATGCGTTATGATGCCACCAGGTCTCGAATCCTTTGGGTGGATCCTTGATCGGCTGCATATCCTTATCCCACTGATCCGTCAGCTTCTTTATTTTTTTATCCTCATTCCGTTTTTTACAGCCTTCCTGCCACTCGCACATCCCCCAGAATCCTTTTTTTATTGTTCCCAGGATCTTCTGTATCTGGACGTTGCCTGGCGGATTCATGTATACATACTCATCCCAGTCTTTGTTATACCAGGTGTAATCTTCCAGATTGTATCCATATGCCTTACGCCATTTGTAGGATCCGTCCTGCTGCCTCTCCCTTGTGATATACTCATCACCCTCGTAGTTGATGAAGATATCCCACTTCGGTGTATACACTTTTTTGCTGATATCTTCCCGGGTGCAGATAGATACTTTCAGATATCCTTCTAACTGTTGACATCTGCCCGCGAGATGGTACTTTTCCTCGTTGATCTTTCCCCTGTAATTTCTCTTCGTCCCCGGCTCCTGCAATGCCCGGATCATGGCCGGAGTGGCATTCAGTGTCCTCAGCTTCTCCAGTTCACTTTTTCTCATTTACCCGCCTCCCTTTTGCGTCATAATACACATCCGGCAGGATCTTTATCCCGTCTACCTTAAAAGCACCGATTTCCACGATGTCCCCGTCTCCGTCGTCCCTGACAATGTAAAGGTTATCCCCTGCTTTCCCACGGGCTCTCGGATTTTTTCCCCTGACGATAACATTTCCATTTCTGTATGTCTCCCCGCTCTCCACCATTACGGCTGTTGCCAGTTCTGATTTCGGATGTTTTGACATCCACAACACTCCCAGACGATACAGGTCATCTATCGTAAGTTCTTTTACCAGCATAATCTCAGGTGCCGCAATCCTGCTGCCGTATCCGTCCTCGTCTATATTTCCCCGCAATTCCACGGCAAAATATCTGTCATCCTCACCGGAATACCATCTCAATACTTCCAGAGGATTGTCTGTCGCATGGAAGCCGGTATCAGCACATCTCGCCTCCTGCTCGCTGTACCATTTCCCAGGTTCGTAATAGAACACGCCTTTTCCCATCGTACAGTTCAGGTCCTTATGGAATCCTTTATATGCACGCATTTCACACCTGCTTTCCCATATAGTAGTCCAGTATGATCTTCTTCAGTTCATCGCGTCCACACATACCGATATATGCCGCACTATCCGGCAGTCCTGCTGCCTTTATGATCCTATTGTCTACAGTTACCCGGTTCTTTGATGCCATTTTCAGTCCTGCTGCCAGCACATCCAAAAGCTTTTTATCCGGATTAAATACAGCATTGGCCAGAGCTGCGCCGTCCTCTTCCATGTGCTGTGTCGGATATTCCATCAGCATCTGGACCACAAAATCTTTCCAGTCCTTCATCTGGCTCTCCAGCTTCAGATCCTCTGCTTCCAGTTTCAACTTTCCTATTGCAGCCATCGTCTCATTGCAGAGAGTATCCTCTGCATCATTACTGTCCATGTAATCCTCGACATCTTCCTTTTCCAGCCCGTACTTTTCAGCAAGTTCTATCAGTCCTGTCAGATTTCTGTCAATCTTCATGACTGCTGCCACTATGTTCAATTCTTTTACCGTTTTAAATTTCTCCATCCCTGTCTCCTTTCCCGGTTGCACCGGTGCAACTTGTAAATTTTCTTTACCAGTTCATTTGTTATATTTTCACCATCTCGGTGACTTCACCGGAATGGTCCCTAACACCTGTCATGTACTGGTGTTACCTCTTCGAACTCTACTTTTGCAAAAATGTTATATTCTGCGTTTATTTTGGACATATTATAGGCGAATGCATCGGAGTACTCATGCTGTCCAGCCACAGCAGCGATGTCATGACGCATTTTCCGGGATTTCTCCAGTATCTCCTTCCAGAGATCCGCATCCTTGATCTCATTCCCTCTGCTGTTCTTCCAGTCATTCCGTTCCCATGTCTCCACCCATCCCTGATTGATCACGGATGCGACGTAAGTATTCTCCATGTAGATAAGGATCGTTCTCTTGCCACGCATACGCTCAAGTGCCCGGCAGATACTCCACAGCACCAGCCGGTTGGCTGTCCCGTCCGCCTTTCCTATCTCCGCCGGTTTCTCATAGTACTGCTTTTCTCCCATTTTCATCCGGAGAGTATACATTACCTTCCCAGTCCTCTTTGCGGATCCATGAAGAGTAGTACTCACATACATTTCTATAGTTTCCAAAATCAACACCTCCTTCTCCCCGGCGGTCTCTTCCGCTCGGTCGTCTTCAGCCGGATCAGTGTGTAGCTCCGGTACCGGAATCCGGTCACCGGATTGATGCCCTCGTGGATCCGGGCTATGTAATATCCCTTGGGCGGCTTGATCTCAGGCTTCCACCGAACCAGCTTGTCCTCTTTGGACTCCGGCAAGGGCATATTACGGCTGGTATTGTATGATGACTCCGCTATCCTCGGCTTGCCCGGTGTGCCGTCTGCCTTGGTCTCCGCTGTGTGCTCATCCTTGGTCAGGTAATTCGCCATCTGTTCCATGTCATCTCCGGTAAACTTGCTGTGACGGATCTCTGCCACGTAGGTGCCGCCCTTTGTCCATGCCTTGGTCACGATAGCCGCTGCATCACCCTCCGGGGTCTGCTTGATCACAAGATGGATATGCCAGGCTCCCTTGGTTCCCTTTTCTATATTGCGAATCCAGTAGAGTGGTACGCCCCTAGCCCGGTAGATCTTCCGGATCTTCTGCATCGCGTTCTGAAAGTCCTTCAGTGCTCCTGCCATATCCGGCGGACGGTTCCCGACCTCGTAGGTCCATGTTATGAATAAATCTCCCTGGTCAAAATACTGGATCAGCCTCCACCGGCATCTCCTGACCTTGTTCCTCTGGTTGATCTGCCGCACCTGCTCCCTGGTCGGCTTCTCTTTCTTCTGTCTGCTCTTCCCCGGGGATCCATAGTTGCCATCGTGGTACTCTTCCACATCCAGTACATCCCCATGCCTTAACCTCATTTTCTTTCTTTTAACCATGTCTCTGTATCCTAACTTTAATATCTTTATCAAGTGCGCAGGGGCTTCACAAAAGCCCCATTTTTCTTGACTTTTTTAGTCCACAGAGTTACAATTATCTTGTCTATATAAGTAGCTCTGTGAGCTGGCCGGCATCGCCAAATGCCGGCTTTTTTATTTCTCTGCGTAGGCAGGCTCTACGATGTAATTATCCGGCGACCAGTAATACCTCTTATTACCTGTCAGCAGATACTCCACGCCCTGGATCTCCCTGTCGTAGCACTCCACCGTGCGTTTAAAATCTGCCCTCTCACGCTGCAGGCGATCCAGTATGACCCGGACGGCATCGTCTGTGATTGTGATGTACCGGATGCCCTTCATCATGACCAGATGTGCATTGCCGTATTTCTGGAGCACATACGGGAAAATTTCCTGTGCCTCGTGATCAACCAGCATCATCAAAGGCTGTGACGGTGTCTGCTCCAGTCTCTCCATAATTTCCTGCACTCTCTCGGCTTTCATGGGTCATACCTCCTCTCAGTCGCTCCAATTTTTGCTCAAGGTTCCGTACTCTCTGGCGGTATTTTCGCCATTTTTCGACTTGGTTCTCGCAAAAAAGGCAAAAAATAAAAAGCACCGTCGCCAGGCCTATGACCATGGCAATCTGCTCTCCTGTCTCTGTTGTTTTAAATACCGGCTCCAGAAGTAATGCCCCGAGAATCGATATCACTATGTCTTTATACATCCGCACTCTCCCCCTCTATCTGCCGTTTTATCTCTTGTATCTCATTGATTTTTGCGCTACATATGTCCTCTTCCATCTCGAGAAATCTTAGCAAGGTTTCCTTCTGCGCCTGGTTGGTCGTGATTACCTGCACACCGCTAAATATATAGAGTTTAGCTGCAGGGGTTTCCTGCTTGACCTGCTTATATACGCACTGAGCCAGGCTTTCATTGGCCGACTGCCAGAACTCTGCGCTGTCCTTGTTATTCATGACTTCTCTTACATAATAACTTTCGTCTATGTTCATATTTGCCCTTTCTGATCACGCTCTCTGCGTGGTGCCCGGCGCCGAGCCGGACACCACTTGAACAGAAGATCCAAAGGATCGATCCTATGCCGCTATAGCAGTGACGACACAGGATACGGAGGTGTGGTGCTGTCAGATGACACCACGCACAGAACGTGATCTATTATTATGCTTGTCCATGCCCTCTACGTGGTGCCCAGGCGGGGAAGCCTGGACACACACGCTAATTGTGTAAAAGGGGAGTGTGGTGTTGGGAATACACCACGTACAGGGCACGGATACTTGTGGTTACGCTGATTCTTCTTTTTTCTTGACTGCATATCCCAGGGTCTTCAGGCTCTGTTCATTCAGCCGTAAGGCAATCTCTGCCTTTTTCATGGGATCCATGTCATCCAATGACAATACCTGGTCCCCGATGTGGATTAAATTTACAATCCGCATATGTACCTCCTGACTGCTTTTCTACAACTTATGGTGCTATGGTTGTCTAAGTTGCATTCTCCAACTCAAAGATTGCCCACCGCAGCGCTGCCTTGGTGTCCTCATCAATATCATCGCGCTCCAGCAGAGCATATAATCTGTCGATTCTCTCCATTCCTGTCATTTCCTTCCTGCCGCCTCCTTCCCCTTGTCAATATTGCAATTTTCGTATTTTCTCTCTATACTATTGTTAACTATCTGAATTTATAAGGAGGTTCTTTATGCTAAATTTTGACTCGACCGTAAATATCGCTACAATACTTGCACTTGTTGCTATCGTCTGCCCAGTTCTCACCGCCATAATAGATAATGTATTTCGCTTAATTTTTAAATGCATTGAAAATAAGCAAAAAAGATATGAGCAGGATATCTTACATAAAAGGGAGATTTTTGAAAATTTTCTATCTTCTTTTAATGAAGTTTGCCAACGCAGGGAGTACGAAACACTCTCTCGCTATGCCTCCAGCTATTCTCTGATTTACATTTATCTTCCGCAAAGTATCCGTGATGAACTTGGTAAAGTAAATGAGCTGATCAGCCAGCGCAATTGGGATGCGGCAATAAAGTATGTTGATCCTATTTCAGCTGATATTTATAAAATAATGCAAAAGCAACAACTGACGCGTTGATTGCTATTACATACGCTCTATATATCTTGTAATTTATTGGGGTTGTGTTGAATATTCGCTTTCCCAACTTTATGCAACCAATAGATGCAAGCACCAATATTGCAAGAGAACCATAATCAATAAAATTCTGAACCTGATTTACTGTCATTGCTATTTTCTCTTTTATGAATATTTTGTGTTTGTAAAGTCCTTGCGAATATCAGCATTGCAAGGGCTTTTGTATTTTCTGCTAAAGTGTTCATGTCATATCTGAGGCCACTCTGTTGCTCGGCTTTGATTTTGATATCCTCTGCCATCGTTTCGATCAGTTCATCTACCTTATCCACTTCTGCTGCCTCCTTCCTTTATTAGTGATGAGATGATAGTTGCATTTTTCTAAATTACTCCATATACTTAAAGAAATACTGTATGAAGGAGTATTCTTATGATTGATGATTGCCGTCATGTCCTTAAAAACCTGCAAAAGCTATCCCAGAGCACAGACACTGAACTATGCTTCATTGGCTGCCATCCTCATATCTGCCGTTCTGACTGTCTGGATGTTTATTATGATTACTCAGATCAAGCTCATCAGATTCATGCTGTTATCGACCAACTTGCCCTTGACGGGTATATCCGGTATTCCGATCTCGGCAAAGACTATTTTTTCCTTACCTACAAAGGAGTTCACCCTTATAAGGTTGAATGGCAACGAATAAAAAATTTTCTGTTTACCTCAATTTTCATTCCCATTGTTGTATCCTTCGCTACAACTGTACTCACTTTGTTTGTGCAATCGTTATTGCAATAGTCGCCAGGCACGATACTGCCATGCTCAATGCAATATTCCAGATTACTCTAAATGTGACATCATTAAATTTTTGTACCTTCTTTTCAAACCGTTCATTCTCACTGAGTTTTTCTGATTCACCCGGTACCTTATGTGTGTTATGCACTCCTGCTGCCTCCTTCCTGAATATTCTGTTGCATTGCGTTTTGTTTTCTCCTATAATAATTTCAGTAACTTGTCACACTTTAAGGAGATACGCTATGAAACTTAACCCCGACTGCATCCGCGGAATCCTTCTGACCGTAGAAGAAAAATGTAATTTTGATACTCCGTGGGAGTATGATCGAGATACTTTTGAATCAGAATATCTTGCTGAGTTTTCCCATGAAGAAATTGTTTATCACATAAAGCAGGCCAGTGTATCCGGTCTCATTGAAAATGTTCATTACTACGACGGAGGTGCTACAGTTTTAATTGGTGATCTCACACCTCTTGGACATGAATTTCTGGCTAATATCCGGGCTAAGTCCTTATGGAATAAAGTAAAATCAAAAGCCACTGATGCTTCGCTCTCTATTCTTATGGAACTTGCAAAGCGTGCTGCTACTGATTACTTTCTTGGTTAGGATATTTGACCAACAATTTCATGGTTAATTCCACCAGATTTCCTTTTTCCACTTTCTTCAGCTCATATTCTTTTACATGGTGGATCTGTTTATCATCCAACCAGATCTCAAATGATGATTTATCAGAAGCCACGATTTTAAGCTTATGTGGGTTCTTCATTCCTGCTGTCTCCTTCCCTGCAAATCCTCTTGCATCCTCTATCCTCTTTTTCTATAATTGATAGTGTCTAATTACTAATTTCAAAAGTTCAAAGGAGGAATTATTCATGCAACTAAACCCTAATTGTGTTAGAGATGTTCTGATTGCTACGGAAGCGAATACTGGTTACAAAATTTATTTTGAGTATCCTCAGGAACTAGATAAAGCACCCAGTCTCGCTAACTATTCCGATGAAGAAATTCATTATCATATTCTGCAATGTGCAAAGGCTAATCTGATTGAGCTAAACTATCATGATTTAGATGGTAATCTCGGAATCAATGATTTGACCCCGAGCGGTCACGAATTTCTCGCCAATATCCGATCTGACACTGTATGGAACAATGTAAAAGCTGTAAGTTCTAAAATTGGTTCCACATCTCTCAGTGCTTTGACACAAATAGCCAGCGGAACAATAACCGCTTTAATCAAATATCAACTTGGAATATGAAAAAATTTCTTAGCAGCCTTTTCGCTATACTTGGATACCGTTTCTTCGTCCGGAACGATATTCATATCTTTGATGTATAGTGAAAGGGCATCCAATGTCATTTTCAAATGGCAAATCACTATAAGTGATGCAATAAGACATATAGCTAATACTATTGCCATTCCTGCTACCTCCTTTACTTGTCTGTGCGCTCACGTTTCGTGAGTTTTAAGGGTAAAAAATTTCATTAATTGGTTTCTGAAACAGTGCCGCAATACGAATTTTAATATTATCTCTCGGAATTCTCTCGCCTCTTTCATACATAGATAGTGCTGATACACTTATATTAAGTTCTTTTGCTGTTTCAGCCTGTGTTCGTTCTCCTCTTAATTCCATCAAGCGCTCGCCAATCGCTTTCGCATCCATTTCTACAATTTCCAATATCTTCATCTCCTCTCACTCACGTTTCGTGTTGCTATCTGTAATATACACAATTTGTGAGCATATGTCAACACGTTTTGTAAATTTATTTATTGATTTTTTTCACGTTTCGTGTATACTATAATCAGAAGGGACGTGATTATATGCCAGAGTTCAAAGATATGCTTAAATATTTCAGGATGAGAGAAAATTTATCCCAAAGCGAATTAGCTGAAAAGCTTGGAGTTTCAGCATCAACCATAAGTATGTATGAAGTTGGTAAGCGAGAGCCTGACTTTGAAACAGAAGAAGCTATAGCTGATTTTTTTAATACAGATTTAAATACATTACGGGGTAGGGATACTGAAAGCGAGTCTTATTATTTAAATTCCGAAGCCCGTGACATGGCTCAGTTTCTCTTCGAGAATCCGGAATACAAGGTCCTCTTCGATGCTTCCAGGAAGGTGAAGCCGGAGGACATCCAGTTTGTAAAAGAGATGATTGATCGGATGAGCAACCAGAACGGATGACCAATGCTCATACATATTCTGAGGAGGTGGCTGACATGGATATCCATTCGGTACTGGCAACGCTGCCATACAGCATTAAGGCCTATGTGGTGGCAAATCCCGATATGAGCTTTACCATCGTCCTGAACGATGCTCTGTCCTTCGAGCAAAACCGGAAATCTTACCTGCATGAGTATGCACATATCATCAATGGAGACTACGACAGGAAATGCTCCGTGGATATGATCGAGATCGGAGCACACAAATAATGTTATCTACTTCGACCCGATAGTTGTGTTGGAGTTGATATAGTTGCACCGGTGCAATTTTTCAAAAAATATAAATTTTAGGAATAACTTGACAAGGCTTGAGCATAATAGTATAATGTCACTAATTAGTGAATGACTGGTGTCCGGTCACAGAAAAAGCCTTGGGTTTCCCTTGGCTTTTTTTGTTTTGGAGATTACTTATGGATAAAAAGATTGAGTATAGTACTATTTCTGAACAAATTGAACTTCTTCGTTCAAAAGACCTTATTATTGATGATGTCGATTTTGCTTCGGAACAATTGAAACAATTTGGATATTATAACATCATAAACAGTTATAAAGCTCCTTATCAAAAGGACTCTGATGGTAAAAAGGTTTTTATACCAGGAACCTCTTTCAAGCAGATTTTTTCTCTGTTTACTTTTGACCACACGCTCCGAAATGCTATTATGTCATCCATGCTAGCTTTGGAAGAGCATATAAAGGCAGCCGCTGCAGAAGTATTATCGCAGTCATTTGGAACCGATCAAAATAATTATCTTGCTTGGAAAAATTTTAGAGACCGACGACGCTCCCAAGAACGTTTTGGCTTAAAAGGTACTCTGGAAAAACTTCAGAAGGATCTTTTATCAGATAAAAATCCTATTAAATACTATCGAGAAACTTATGGGATCGTCCCTCCTTGGATATTATTTAAGGGATCTTACTTCAGTACCGTGGTGAATTTTGTAAGGCTTTTTAAGGAACCTCAAAAAAAATACTTCGTTAAATTGCTTTATAATTGTTCCGATGAACTATGTGCCAATAAGGATGTAAAAACGCTTCTTTTCGACACTCTCTCAATTTGCCTCGAGTATCGCAATCTTGCTGCTCATGGCGGACGTGTATATAACTACACACCTAATGCTGAAGTACGCTTAGATGATATTTCCTCTGTTATTCCTTTGGATAGTTCTCTGAGCGATTTGTATTCCTGGCATGGCTTGTGTCTATTATTAAACCTTTTAGACATATTCCCCTATAAAGAGCCCAGAGATATTATAGACAGAGCACTTACTTCCGAATTAAATCGTCATTTAGATCTTTATGAGAGAGACTTGGATTTTTTAGGTGAAGTTCTTAACCTGAATATTTTTACCGAATCTGATGATTGTATTCTTATCGAAGGCAAGGAGTATCCTATTAAAACGCGAAAGCAAAGCGGAATACCCGGTATGTTTATAGTTGATGCTCCAGAAGAATTGAGGGAAATGTGGGAAACTATTCCCGTTGATGCCCCACCAGATAATTAATAATAATAAAATCAGCCCCAGTGCGCCAACACCAGAGCTGATCCGATCTTACCGGGAAATCCGATAAAAATCACCTTGAACAAGTGCATTTTATCATTTTCCCGGACGGATTGCAATGCAAACATATGTCCGGGCATTTTTATGCCCATTTTTCCGTACATTTACTTAGGAGGAATGTGCAATGTCTAAGAAAGTGATGCGTAAGTCTACGGAGTCCACGGATCGGATCCGTACCGGTGCTGCCTATATCCGTGTCAGTACTGATGATCAGCTGGAATATTCCCCGGAATCCCAGCTGGAGGAGATCAAACGATACTGCCTGCAGCATAACATCCTGCTGCCATCTGAGTATATCTTCGTGGAAGAGGATGGACGCTCCGGCCGTAAATCCAGTAACCGATATGCCTTCCAGAATATGATCGCAACAGCAAAGACAAAGCCAAAGCCCTTCGATGTTATTGTCCTGTGGAAATTCAGCCGGTTTGCCAGGAATCAGGACGAGAGTACTTTCTACAAGTCCATGCTCCGGAAAAAACTGGGCATCGATGTGGTATCTGTCAGTGAGCCGCTGATCGATGGCATGTATGGTCGCCTCATCGAAATGATCATTGAGTGGCAGGATGAATTCTACTCCGTGAACCTCTCCGGGGAAGTCCGCCGTTCCATGCTCTCCCGCGCCCGCAAGGGTCTCTATAATGGTAAGATGCCACTGGGATACACCAAAGCCCCGAATGAAAATCCTGTCATCGAAGAGCAGGCGGCTGCCATTGTCCGGAAGATCTTTGATATGTACGCCTCCGGCAGTGACATCAATTACATCACCAGAGATCTGAATGACCATGGATACAAGACAAAGACTGGCAAGCGTTTTGATCAGGAAGGTGTGATCTACATACTGGAGAATCCATTTTACATCGGCAAGGTACGTTATAACATGCGGGAATCCAGTGCCACCAGTACCCTGCGGGATCCCGAGGAATGGATCATCAGTGACAGCCACCATCCCCCGATTATCGATCAGAATACCTGGGACATCGTCCAAGAGCGCCGGGAGCGCAGCAAGAAGATCATGCAGCGCTATGAGCATCCGGTCTCCCACACGAAGCACTGGCTGTCCGGTCTCGTAAAATGCCCTATCTGCGGCAAGTCCCTGTCCCACAAAGAAGGTTATCCCCGGAAAGCACCTAACGGCAGTACTTATATCTCCGGCGAGGGCTTCCAGTGTCTGGGATACATGAAAGGGCTTCATACAGGCTCACAATACATCTCGGCTAAGAAACTTACCGGTGCCGTAATATCGTCGCTCCATGAGGTACTGGAGAGCGTCACGGACGTATCCTTTGAGCTTGTCCGCACCTATGAGCCGACTGTAGAGCTGGACAGGCAGCGTTATCAGCGTGAGCTGGCTTCCCTGGATCGTAAGCTGGAACGCATCAAGGAAGCATATTTGAATGAAATTGATACTCTGGAAGATTACAAGCGGAATAAAGAGATGATCGAGAAGCGACGTGCAGATTTGGAAGTCCTGCTCTCAGAGCTGACGACTGCTGCCTCCGGTCCCGAGAACTACAAAGAGCGGTTCTTAAGCCGTGTTCAGTCTGTCCTGGATATCATCGAAAGTGACGCACCAAATGATCTGAAAGCGGAGGCTCTCCGGGGCATTGTGCGTAAGATCGTGTTCTACAAGGATACAAATACCCTTGAATTCCACTATTACCTCATGGTAGAATAAAGCCTGTAACCCGCATAAATGCTGGATTTGTAGAATAGTAGCCGTATTTCCGACCATCCCCCACCGTGACCCGCATCCAACACGATCAATGGCATAAAAAACTCCCGCATATCTTTTTGTTTCATGATATGCGGGAGTTTTCCCTTTTAGATATTCTTTTGTCTACTTTAAAAGTCCTGCCGTCACTTTCTGCGGAATCACAAATTCCGGTGCCCCCATATAGCCGGGAGCCACCTCGTATTCGTCAAAGGCAATGACCAGTTCTCCACTTTCATTAAAATAAAAATTCGTCTGCTCCGTAATACTCTGGAAGTTGAATTCCGGCATGTCTTCATCATCCAGAAAATAGATCACACCTTCGTCCGCCACCATCTGCTCCCGCATCTGGGTCTTAATATTCTCACTGATCACGGAGATATAATCGCTTCCCTCTGCAAACAAATCCGACAGTGCCACCACATTTCCTGTCTGTTTATCGATCGTATAAAACTGATTATGCTCGTAGCCGCTGGCTTCCGTCTCCAGAGCGCTCAATTTTACAGTGTAATACTGTGCATTATCCGTAACAACCTCCTGAGACACATGCAATCCATGATACCCTTCCTCTGATAAGGTATCCTCGAACTGGCGGATCAGCCCGTCTACCGTGGTCTCCATATCCTGATTGATCTCCTGCACACCGTCCTCCGACAGTTTTGCCGTGGCGGCCTCCTTCCCGGTGCCTTCCGTACTTCCGGCATCCATTCCTTCCGGAGCCGCTGCTCCCACTGCCATTTCTCCTACTGGAGAACCTTCTCCCGCGGGAATACCTTCCCCCGTATCCTCTCCATAGGTGATCTGTGCCAGTTCAATCTCCGCATCATGGTTTTCATCACTGTAATTGTACTGCCGCACCGTCACCAGTCGGAAGAAACCTCCCAACACGGGAATATTTTCCATGGCATAAGCAATCTGTCCATTGGTATTGGGCAGAGTGATCAGCACAACCGCTGCCGCCGCTACTGCAGTCCACGTGGAACGTCTTCTGGCCCGCTCTGCTCTTTTTTTCTCCATCCGGGCTCTGTCGATGCCTGCCTGCAGCCGTTCCCGTCCCGCCTCGGGTATTGTCATATTCTCATACTCCTCTTTTAACTGTCTCAATTGTTCCTGTTCTGTCATATCTATTCTCCATCTGTCCGGTCTCCTGGAACCGGCCATGCTATCTCTTCCTATATCTTATCTATATCCTATATCCATCTGCATCCTGCGAATGTCTATGGCAACAGCCTTAGGGATCACCCCGTGCTGCCTTCAAGATTCAGCCGCAGCTTTTTCATCACCCGGTACAGTCTGCTCTTTACTGTGCTCAGATTTTCATCCAGGATCCTCGCGATTTCCTCCAGCTGCCTGTCCTCAAAGAATCGTAAAACAACGATGGCACGATCCTTGGGATCCAGATTTTCTATGGCCCGTTTTAAATCAATATTCTCATAGGTATCTTCACTTGCCGCCTGGATCTCGTCCACATCTGTGCTCTCCTTCCGGCTCCGCAGGAAGCTGCAGGCCTCGTTGACTACGATCCGGTATACCCAGGTCTCCACATATTGTGGTTCCTTCAGGCTGTCACTTTTCAGGATTGCTTTATAGGCTGCTTCCTGTACAATATCCAGCGCGTCCGCTTCATTATGTACATAACTATAGGCAAGACGGTAATACTTCTCATATCCTTCCGTCAGGGCACGTTCCACCGCCTGTTCTTTTTTTCTGTCCGACATATATCCTTTCCTCACTTTATGAAAATTGCATGCAATGATTTTATCCGGTATTCATTGTAACACATCTTGCTTTTTATGTCTTAGTCAAAAAAAAACGACTTTGCTGCCTACTGATTGCTCCGTGCTACGCACTCCCGCTTCTCCGCTCCGGTCCGTGCTAGACATGTGCCACTGGCACATAGCACCCTGGCATCATACTATTTTGACGCTGTATCTTTGCAAAAAGTTTCACCTGCGGATCAGGTAATTCTTCCCGGCTGCTTCGGATACACAAAAAATCCCGGGCTGCTCACCCGGGATCCTTTGAAAAGAGATGTATGAAACTATGCGTTGCATGTGTTCCTGTCGATTCAAAAATGTAAGCTCTTACATTTCGAATCATAATCATTTTACCATTATTTCGACTATTTGGCAAACAGATTTCTTACAGTTGCGACTTTTTCGCACTTTTAGCCAAAACCAGGACTTCTTTTTTGTCTAATCCTCATATTTAAAGTAATCAAAATCTGCGGCTTTGCGGCTTCCGCAGCCTCCGTTGTTGGCATAGATGCCTACCAGCGTACCAGTGTGACGCTTGGGATCGTCGGGCACGCCCTCGTCGCAGAGGTAAATACAGTTCTCCAGAGCTCCGACCTTTTCCCATTTTTGACCATCATAGCTGTAATAGAAAGTTCTGGTCAGCTTCTCCACCACTACCTTCAGATACACCGGGGTCTCCTTCACATTATCCACTTCCGCTATCAATTCCTCACCGTGGTTGCGGTTGATGACCAGTTGGATCTTTCGTCCGCCTTCATAACACAGGGAGCATCTGGCATAAGTAGCAGTACTGTAATAGCAGGTCAGACCCGCCTGTTCTCCGTCCTTATCCGGGTAGAACTCCAGCTTCGTCTCTGCCACGTAGGACAATTCCTGTTCTCTGCGCAGCAACGTATTTTTCGCCCGGATCTCATTCAGCTGTCCATCTCTGGTCCAGATCCGGAAATATCCGGGGTGCTCGGTCAGAGACCAGGAACCGTTATCCGGGTTGCGGACGAACTCCCATTCCAGATTCAGCTTTGTATCGTTAAAATCGTCGAACAGATTTCTCTCATAAATACACTCCGGCAGATCCGGTGCGATCTGTGTCAGGCTGGGACCTTTTCCTTCGTTGACGGTAAACCAGCCGTCCTCCGTCCACTGTACGGGATCCAGAGCAGACTCTCTGCCTACGGTAGTATAGTTGCCCTCGTTAGGTCTTCCGCAGAGATAATAACACCACCACTGACCGTTCTGATCCTGTACCAGTTTGCCGTGTCCGGCTCTCTGGATGGGGGCTGTGGGATCCTTCTGACGCATGACCGGATTGTAGGGAGAACATTCATAGGGGCCATAGAAATTCTTACTTCTTCCCACATTGATTCCATGACCGTAGCCGGTACCACCCTCAGCCACGATAGCGTAATAGTAACCGTCTTTTTTCATGATATGGGGGCCTTCGGAACAGCGCTCGCCTGTGCCTTCCCATGCAGTCTTCGCAGGACCAGCCACCGCCAGTCCGTCCGCCGTCAGAGGCACTGCCTGCGCCGCTTTGGCAATGATCATATATCTGCTGCCGTCATCATCTACGAAAAGCGAGGGATCGATGTCGTCCACCTCCAAGCATACCGGCTTGCTGTAAGGACCTTCCGGCTTGTCAGATACCATCACCAACTGCCTGCGCATCACATTATTGTCACGCTTACCGTCCGCATTCAGACGCAAGGTTACATAGATATAGTATTTTCCGTCCACATATTCGATATCCGGTGCCCAGATTCCGTGGGAATCCCGGATGTCACTGATGTCCAGCCATTCCGGGTTCGTGATGGCATGGCCGATGATATGCCAGTGCACCATATCCCGGGAATGGGAAATGGGGATTGCCGGAAAATACTGGAAGCTGGAATTCACCATATAATAATCGTCACCGACACGGATCACAGAAGGATCCGGGAAAAAACCGCGCTGTACAGGGTTATGATAAGTTCTAGGTTCACTCATAGGGAGTCTCCTTTTTACATGTATTAGTCTTTCTATTTGCGCAAAGCTGCGTGTACCACGCTCATACTATAAGTGTATTCTTTACCAACTCTCCTGTCGTGCCAGTTTCCCTTTTATTTTATGACAAATATTGCGTTTTCTCCGGACATTTCAAAATTTGGCATAATTATTCCATAATGGAATACTGCATCCACTCGTACAGCAGCTTCGTGCCCTCCGTGATCTCGGGCGGCAGCAGCGCGCGGGCCACCAGCTTTAATTCATCGGATTCGATGTCTGTTCTGCGAAGATGGGCATAATCGCCGTCAATGCTTTCTACGATGTATTCAAAACGATTCATAAGGGTATACCTCTTTCTTTGATGTGTTTGAGATAAGTTTAAGAGGTTTTTGGGGGAGAGTCAAGGGGATCTGACGCAGCAGCGGCTTATCGCATAAATTGCTTCGCAATTCATGCGATATCCGCTGGACTTCGCCATATCCGTGACATAAAAAGTACCCGACCTCTCAAGCAAGCTTGGAGATCGGGTACTTTGCACATCCACGTTTATATCTTCGAAAATCGCTCTGCTTCGCAGAGCACGTGCTTCGCACTTATGATTTTCTCGATAAACACCCATAAAAAACAAATGCCACAACCGAAGACTTCGACGCAGCAGCGTCTTATCGCATAAATTGCTTCGCAATTCATGCGATATCCGTTGGACTTCGCCATATCCGCACTAAAAAAGAAGCGCACTATTGCAAGCTAGCTTGCATAGTGTGCTCCCTTTTTAGCACGGCTGCGTCGAAGCGGTCCTGACGCTTACATCATTCCGCCCATGCCGGCTCCACCGGCGGGCATTGCGGGGGTGTCTTCTTTGATATTAGCTACAACGCTTTCGGTAGTAAGTAGTGTGCTTGCTACGCTGGTAGCGTTCTGCAGAGCGCTTCTGGTAACCTTAGCGGGATCCAGGATGCCTGCGCTTACCATATCTACATATTCCTCTTTCAGAGCATCGAAACCGACACCGACCTCAGACTCACGTACCTTGTTGATGATAACGCTGCCTTCCAGTCCTGCGTTTGCTGCGATGTGATACAGAGGTGCTTCCAGTGCTTTCAGGACAATGCCTGCACCGGTCTTCTCATCACCTTCCAGACTTGCTGCCAGTTTGGCAACTTCCTTGGATGCATGAATGTATGCGGAACCACCACCACAGATGATACCTTCCTCTACGGCTGCTCTGGTAGCTGCCAGAGCATCTTCCAGACGAAGCTTAGCTTCCTTCATCTCGGTCTCGGTAGCAGCACCTACACGGATCACTGCAACACCACCGGACAGCTTAGCCAGTCTCTCCTGTAATTTCTCTCTGTCGAAATCAGAAGTGGTCTCTTCGATCTGCTTCTTGATCTGTGCGATTCTGGACTGTAATGCTTCCTTATCGCCTTCACCGTCTACGATCACGGTGTTCTCTTTCTGTACCTTAACGGATTTTGCACGACCCAGCATATCCATTGTGGTATCTTTCAGTTCATAACCAAGCTCGGAGCTGATCACGGTACCACCGGTCAGGATTGCGATATCCTCCAGCATAGCTTTTCTTCTGTCACCATAGCCGGGAGCCTTAACAGCTACTACGTTGAAAGTACCACGCAGCTTGTTAACGATCAGGGTGGTCAGTGCCTCGCCCTCTACATCCTCAGCGATGATCAGCAGCTTAGCGCCGGACTGAACGATCTGCTCTAACAGAGGCAGGATCTCCTGAATGTTGGAGATCTTCTTGTCAGTGATCAGGATATAAGGGTTATCCAGAACAGCTTCCATCTTATCCATATCGGTTGCCATGTAAGCGGAAATATAACCTCTGTCGAACTGCATACCTTCTACCAGATCCAGTTCGGTCTGCATGGTCTTGGACTCTTCAATGGTGATAACACCGTTGTTGCT
>OODU01001581.1_pt1 | contig 21940 bp, 20 predicted proteins | sample 1671171 | NCBI WGS metagenome assembly OODU01 (sample SAMN06348129, study PRJEB24527) | human gut metagenome | biome: human gut; feature: ankylosing spondylitis patient; material: feces | host: Homo sapiens | place: China | collected 2015-10
TTTTTTTTCAAGCAGAAGACGGCATACGAGATTCAAGTGTGACTGGAGTTCAGACGTGTGCTCTTCCGATCTAAAATCAGGTTACAAATAATAACGATGAAATTGAAATCGATTTAGGTGAGATTTTTCACCTGATTCTTAGCAGGCTGGGAGTGATTATTCTTTCCGGTATCATTCTGGGTGTGATTTCCATTATCGGAACAATGCTTTTTATCACTCCACAGTATGAATCTACTACGAAGATCATGGTACTGAATAAACAGGACAGCAATACACTGACCAGTGCTGATATGCAGACCAGTACACAGCTGACTAAGGACTATGCGGAACTTATTAAGAGCCGTACAGTTCTTGAAGGTGTAATTGCACAGCTGAATCTTAATATTACCTATCAGCAGCTGCTTGGCAAACTGACGGTAGATACTTCTACAGACAGCCGTATTGTAACGATCATAGTATCTGATGAAGATCCATATACAGCAAGCGAGATGGCCAATGCTATCCGTGATATGGCAGCAGAGCACATTCAGTCAGTTATGGATATTGAGGCGGTTAACGTAGTTGACAGCGCAAACATCCCAAGTGAAAAAGCCAGTCCAAGCCTTGCGAAGAATGGTGTGATCGGTGGACTTTTAGGTGTTATCATTGCAATGGCGATTGTGATCATCATTTATCTTACAAATGATACGATCAAGGTTGAGGAAGATGTAGAGCGTTATCTTGGACTTTCTGTTCTGGGAAGCATTCCATATTCAGAGAAAGAAAGCAGATCCAAGAAACAGAAATCAAGAAAACGTCGCTGATGAAATTGAGTATAAGGAGCTGCAGATATGCGTAAATGGTTGATTGTTTTAATGGCGGCAGTGGCAATAGGAGCGACCGGAATCCTGGGATGGCTGTATATGAGACAGGATCGCAAGGGACCGGAAATTACCATTGCAGAGAGCAAGAAAAACAGCTACACTGCGGATATGACAACGGAAGATCTTCTGGAAGGGGTAAAAGCTGTTGACAAGAGAGATGGAGATGTTTCAGCCAGCCTGACAGTTGAGAATGTTTATCCAAATGAAAAAGGGGATGAAGTCACAGTTGTTTATGTTGCAAAGGATAACAGTAACAATGTAACAAAGGTAACTTATCATATGACTTCCGAGGGAAATCTTATGGGATTTACTTCAGAAACCAAAACTTCTTCTGACAATACAGATACAGATGCAGAAACGGATGAAGCCCTGCAGGATGAAAATGAGACTGATTCAGAAGATGAAGAAGAACCAGAAATGACAGAAGAAGAAAAAGCGCAGGAAAGGGAAGAAGAAAAGATTGACCAGCTGAACCCTCAGGATCCGCGTTTTTATCTGAATACTTACTACGTTGAAATTGCCAAGGGAACACAGATTGACAGACTGAGTTATGTAAAAGACATTCAAGACGATAAAGATTCAACAAGTGATCTTTATCGTAAGATTCAGATCACTGGAACCGTTGATGTGAATACTCCGGGTACTTATGAACTGACTTATTATGTTGTTGACTCCAATGGCAATGCTTCAAACGGAGCTGTTCTGACAATTGTAGTAAAATAATGATTACTGTGAACGGAGTGAACAGTAATCAATAGCGACTGCTGGTTATGAAAGAACCGGCAGAAAGATTCCTTTTTGACCATGCACATGTACATAGGAGCAAATATATGAGATCTACCATATGGAAGAAGACCCTTATCTGCCTTGGCGCGGTGCTGTTTCTGGAAAGCCCGGCTGTGAGTACGGCGTTTGCATATACAGTAAAGGCAGAGAATACGGATGCTGAAGCGGCCACCAGCAATATCAAGAGTATTTTGCTGATCGGACAGGACAAAAGAGAGGGAGAGTCCCGTCAGCGTTCCGATTCCATGATTCTTGCTACATTGGACAAGGATCAGGGTACTGTAAGCCTGACCTCTTTTATGAGAGATCTTTATGTTGCCATTCCTGGATATTCGACTACTCGTATTAATGCGGCTTACGCATATGGAGGAATGGAGCTTTTGGATGCGACTCTGGAAGAAAATTTCGGAGTAAAGATAGATGGAAATGTGGAAGTGGATTTTGAAGTTTTCCAGGTTCTGGTTGACAAGGTTGGAGGAATAGATCTGGAGTTGACTCAGGCGGAAGCAGATTATATCTGCGGACGAGATCAGAGTGTTCTTTACCCTCAGCCTCTTCGAAGCGACTGGAATCTTCAGGAAGGAATGAACCATCTGGATGGAGAACAGGCACTTATCCATGCACGCAACCGTTCTATTGGAAATTCCGATTATCGGAGAACAGAGCGGCAGCAGGAAGTACTTATGGCTGCTTTTGCCAAGATAAAAGATCTGGGAGTTTTTGATATTGCAGGTCTGGTTAAGGATGTTCTTCCAATGGTTACTACGGATCTTTCTTTGTGGGATATAACCGGATATGCCATGGATGTGATGAACATCGGTACAGATGAAATTGCATCATACCGGATTCCGGAGGATGGAGCCTACACACCTCAGACGATTGACGGCATGCAGGTTCTGGTTCCTGATCTTGAGCAGAATCGGCAATATCTTCAGCAGATCCTGTATCACGCAGGTGAATAAGAATTAAAAAGAATTAAGACGGTTCGCACCACACGAACCGTCTTTTACGCTATAATAACGAAATAAAAGCAGCTGTTGAGTTCCTTTGCAGTTACACACTGTCTGCTGAACCATTATAAAAATAAATTATAGAAAATTCCTCGACATACAGATTTAATTCTTCGAATATTATCTATACTTATAGTATCAAACAGATCGAACGAATAGTGTTCGAAAAACCGAACGAAAAAAATTATAACAAATATAATATCATTCTTTCGATAATGCGACGACAAGTATATAAAAAGGTAATCGAAATCGCACCCGATCTGAAACGACAGATCGCTATGGAAATGGGGTGCACGGTAGATACCGTGTATAATGCGCTCAACTTGAGCAACCCGACCACGGGTGCACAACCGGACAGGATCCGCCGTCGGGCTATGGAATTGGGCGGCAAGGAGAACCGAAAAATCCGCTGGATCAATTATTGACGCCCCAACCTCTCGTGCGAACGAAAACAGCCGGAAAAAAGAGGTCGTATTACAAACCGCAACGAAGTCTTCCACCACATCGTGCTTCCGCACAATGCTTTGCGCGAATAACGCTCACCGACAAAAAACGGGGAGCAATCGGGAGAGGCGGAATAAGTAGAAATACAAAGAGGAAACGGGAGATTTTCCCGTTTCCTCTAATTTTCTATAAACGCCCCGCCGACGGAAACTTACCTCCAAATCCGAACGCATAGCCGGAAGGATGAATTAAAAAAACGAACATCCTTCCGAAATTTTTCCTATATTTGCATCATACATAAGACACAAGAGGGGTGCCTTCGTCGGGAAAGACCGGAAAGGCTGAGATCATACCCTATGAACCTGATGCGGTCAGTACCGCCGGAGGAACTTGTTCATAGACCGTAATTTTCTCGTCGAAGCATCTCCGCAATTACGGTAAATCATGGAAGTATTCATCAATCACTCACCCGTCGAAACCGACGCAGCAACGACGCTTGCCGAACTGCTGATGCAGGAGGGTATCGCTGCCGACGGAATCGCAGTTGCGATCGCCAACAAGGTCGTGCCCCGCAGCGAGTGGCCGACGACCCGCTTGCAGGCCGGAACGAAAATCACTGTCATACGCGCCGTGTGCGGAGGATGATGCGTATCATCGTCATCACCGACACGTCGTTCGCCGCATCGGAAGCGGAGTCGATTCGGATTCTGCTCTCGGAAGGAGTCGATCGGGTGCATCTGCGTAAACCGCAATCGGCCGAAGCAGACATGCGCCGCCTGATCGAAGCGCTGCCGCCGGAACTATATCCTCGTCTGACTTTGCAGGATCATTTGCATCTGGCCGGAGAGTACGGCATCGGAGGAGTACACCTGAACGCCCGCAACCCGGAGATCCCCGCCGGATTCGGGGGACTGATAAGCCGCTCGTGCCACTCGTTCGGCGAGATCGCATCGCACCCGACGGAAGACTACCTTTTTCTCAGCCCGATTTTCGACAGCATCTCCAAAACCGGCTACCGAGCAGGGTATGCACCGGACGAACTCCGAAAGGCATTCGCGCAGGGCATCATCAATCCGCGCGTCGCAGCGCTCGGCGGCATCCGGCCGGAACACCTGCCCGCGTTACAGGAGTATGGATTCGGGGGAGCGGCCTTTCTCGGGTACATCTGGCAGGGCGCTACACCCGAAGAACTGGTGCGGCGCATGCGGGAAATACGAAAATTCAACCGATAAACCGGCGGAAAACCATCCGGAAATCGGTCTGATAAATAACAATACTTTAATGTACCTCTTGGAAAGCACAGCGCACCAAATCCCCTCCGAGAAGGAGCAGGGGAAGGTCGGAATTACAGGCTCGGCCAAGAGCCGCGATAATCGATCGCCGGTTCGACGCGACAAACGTCAGACAACGGTACATTAAATAAATATACAACTACTAAAAATATGTTACAGTTCATTACCCACCATACCGACCGTTACGACGAGATCGCCGGCACCCGGGCCGTACTCGAAGGAGGCTGCCGCTGGGTGCAGCTCCGCATGAAAGACACTCCGGCGGAAGAGGTGCTGCGCATCGGACGTGAAATCGAAAAGCTGTGCCGGGAGTACGGTGCGAAATTCATCCTCGACGATCACGTGGAACTCGTCCGCGAACTGAATGCCGACGGCGTGCATCTGGGCAAGCTCGACATGCCCGTAGCGGAAGCCCGCCGCCTGCTGGGGCCGGAATACCTGATCGGAGCGACGGCCAACACCTTCGAAGACATCGAACGGGGGGCAGGGCAGGGCGCCGACTACATCGGCCTCGGACCGTTCCGTTTCACGCAGACCAAACGCAACCTGAGTCCCGTACTCGGACTCGAAGGCTACCGCACGATTATGGAGTGCTGCCGCAATGCCGGCATCGCGCTGCCCGTCGTCGCTATCGGGGGCATCACGGCAGCCGACGTGGAAAATATTCTCGCAACGGGAGTGACCGGAATAGCGCTCTCGGGCGCACTGCTGCAAGCGGAAAACACCCTCGAAGAAACTCAACGAATAATTAATATAATAAACCGAACTAAACAATGAGTGAATTAGTTATCGGCGGACGGACGTTCCGTTCGCGCCTGTTCGTAGGAACGGGAAAATTCAGCTCCAACGAACTGATGGCCCGCGCAATCGCCGCTTCGGAATCGGAGATGGTCACCGTAGCAATGAAGCGCATCGACATGAATAACCCGCAGGACGACATGCTCGTGCATGTACGCCGTCCGGAGATTCAACTGCTGCCCAATACGTCGGGTGTACGCGACGCTGAGGAAGCCGTGCTCGCGGCACAGCTCGCCCGCGAAGCCTTCGGCACGAACTTCATCAAGCTGGAGATCCATCCCGATCCCAAATACCTGCTGCCCGATCCGGTCGAAACGCTCAAGGCAACCGAACAGTTGGCTAAAATGGGCTTCGTGGTACTGCCGTACATTCAGGCCGATCCGGTGCTTTGCAAGCGACTCGAAGAGGCGGGCGCCGCGACCGTAATGCCGCTGGCGGCACCGATCGGCACCAACAAGGGACTGGTTACGCGCGACCTGCTGGCCATCATCATCGAACAGAGCAACGTCCCGGTCATCGTGGACGCAGGATTAGGCGCCCCGTCCCATGCGGCGGCGGCGATGGAGATGGGTGCCGACGCCGTACTCGTGAATACGGCCATCGCCGTCGCAGGCGATCCCGTGCGCATGGCCCGCGCCTTCGCCCAGGCCGTCGTTGCCGGGCGCGAAGCCTACGAAGCCGGACTCGGAGCACAGGCACAGTGCGCCGAAGCGTCGAGCCCTCTCACCGCATTTCTCGACTAATTCCGCCGCGCTATGTTTTCAGAAGAATTAGCCAAATACGACTGGGAGGAGACGACCCGGCAAATTCAGCACAAACGACCGGCAGACGTAGAGACGGCGCTCGGCAAGGAACACCTGACCCTCGACGACTTCATGGCGCTCATCTCACCTGCAGCGGCCGCCTACCTGGAACCGATGGCCCGGCTGAGCCGCCGATACACACAGGAGCGGTTCGGCAAGACTATTTCGATGTATATTCCGATGTATATCACCAACTCGTGCACGAACTCCTGCATCTACTGCGGATTCAACCATCATAACAAATTCGACCGCGTGATCCTCACGATGGAACAGATCGAAGACGAGTGCAAGGCGATCCGGGCACTCGGACCGTTCGAAAACCTGCTGCTCGTAACGGGAGAAAATCCCCGGGCAGCGGGCGTGGATTACATCGAACAGGCGCTCAAGGTCTGCCGTCCCTATTTCAACAACCTCACCATCGAGGTAATGCCGTTGGCGAGCGAGGATTACTACCGCCTGACCCAATCCGGACTCAACGGGGTGGTCTGCTTTCAGGAGACCTACAACCGCGCCAACTACAACATCTACCACCCGGCGGGGATGAAATCCAAATTCGAATGGCGCGTGAACGGCTTCGACCGCATGGGGCAGGCCGGGGTGCACAAGATCGGCATGGGCGTACTGATCGGCCTCGAAGAGTGGCGCACAGACGTGACGATGATGGCCCTGCATCTGCAATACCTGCGCAAGCACTACTGGAAAACGCGCTACAGCGTCAATTTCCCGCGCATGTGTCCGTCGGAAGGGCATTTTCAGCCGAATGTGGTGATGACCGACCGGGAGCTGGCCCAACTCACTTTCGCCTTCCGCATCTTCGATCACGACGTGGACATCTCCTTCTCGACCCGTGAAAAACCCTCGTTCCGCAACCACATCGCCACGCTCGGAGCGACATCGATGAGCGCCGGATCGAAAACCGATCCGGGCGGCTACCATACCTATCCCCAGTCCCTCGAACAGTTCTCCGTCAGCGACGAACGCACACCGGCCCAGGTCGAAGCCGACATCCGCCGCGAAGGGTACGAAGTCGTCTGGAAAGACTGGGACAAAATCTTCGACTGACGATGGAGGAACGTTACGCACGGCAGACGATGCTGCCGGAAATAGGGGAGCAGGGGCAGCGCAGGTTGTCAGAGGCTTCGGTGCTGATCGTCGGCATCGGCGGGCTCGGCTCGGCCGCAGCCCTCTACCTGACGGGAGCTGGCGTGGGACGCATCGGACTGGCCGATGCGGATACGGTGAGCAAGAGCAACCTCCAACGGCAGGTACTCTACACCGAACGACAGATCGGAATGCCCAAGAGCGCTGCGGCCCGGGAGCGGCTCGCGGCGCTCTCGTCCCACACCGCGTTCGAATGCCGGCCGGAAGGAATTACCCCGGAAAACGCACGGCCTATTCTGGACGGTTACGACCTGATACTCGACTGCTGCGACAACTTTCCGACCCGTTACCTGCTCGACGACCTATGTGCCGCCTGCCGAAAACCCTGGGTGCACGGCTCGATCGGGGAGTTTTACGGTCAGGTGACCGTTTTCAACGGCCGGAAAGGCCGTCGTTACCGCGATCTCTATCCCGACCGGAAGGCACTTTGCGCCCGTCCCCGGATCACGCAGGGCGTACTCGGCACAGTGCCGGGCGTCATCGGAACGCTGCAAGCTTCCGAGGCGATCAAATACCTCTGCGGCTTCGGCGAGCCGCTCGACGGGCGACTGTTCACAATCGACCTGCGTACCCTGCAAACCCAAATCATAGATTATTAACCTGCAAAAAACACAAAAAGAACCTATGGGAAAAGGATTTGACGAATATGCTCCGGCTTACGACGCCTGGTTCCTCGAAAACCGCAACGTACTCTACTCGGAAATCAATCTGGTGGCCCACGTGCTGAAAAATCCGGGGCGGACGCTCTCGGTCGGTTGCGGCAGCGGACTCTTCGAAACGATTCTGGCCAAAGAGTACGGTATCACGATCACCGACGGCATCGAACCGTCGGAAGGAATAGCCGAAATCGCCCGCAAGCGGGGGATGAAGGTGACGATCTCGACCGCCGAAGAAGCCGATTTCGGCTGCGGCGACTACGATACGATTCTCTTCAACGGTACCCCCAGCTACATCACCGATCTGGAAAGCGTCGTCCGCAAAGCCTACGACGCCCTGCCCGAAGGCGGCCGGATCATCCTGATCGACGTTCCGAAAGAGAGCACCTACGGTGTGCTGTACAACCTGGCCAAAGCCCTCGGCACGTGGGATCATCCGCTGCTCGCAGGGACCTATCCCGAGAATCCCTATCCGATCGAATTCGTCCGGGTCGCCAACTGGCGCACGACGGCCGAGAAGATCGAGCTGCTCGAAAAAGCCGGATTCCGGGATCTCCGCTTCGCCCAGACCCTCACCACGCACCCGCTCTACTCGAACCGGCAGGAAGAGCAGCCGTCGGAAGGGTACGAAAAGGGAGATTACGTAGCCGTTACCGCCTGCAAATAAACCGACATTATGAAAAAATGGAGCGAAGAGGCCTGGGATGTTGCTCGGCCTACCTACCTGAAAATCATCGAACATCCGTTCGTCGAAGAGCTTGCCCGGGGTACGTTGGCCGCCGACAAGTTCCTGTTCTACCTGCGGCAGGATTCGCTGTATCTGGCGCATTACTCCAGGGTATTGACCCACATCGCTTCCCGTCTTACCGAGAAGGAGCACATCGCGGCTTTCATCCGCTTCGCTTCGGACGGCATAGAGGTCGAGGAGGCGCTGCACGGCTCCTTTCTGAAAGGCGACGTACCGGCTCCCGAAGAGATCAGCCCGACATGCCTGCTCTACACCTCGGTACTGCAAGCCCAGGCCACAGCCCCGGTCGAAGTGGAAGCCGCTGCCGTGCTTCCCTGCTTCTGGGTCTATCAGCAGGTCGGGCGGCAGATCATCGCCCGGCAGCAGGGAAGTGGGAATCCCTATGCACAGTGGATCGAGACCTACGCCGATCCCTCCTTCACCGAAGCGACTTCGCAGGCTATCGGAATCTGCGACGCACTGGCCGAAAAAACCGGGCCGGAAACCCGGCGCCGGATGACCGACATCTTCCTGCGCTGTACCAAGATGGAGTGGCTGTTCTGGGACAGCGCCTGGTATCTGGAAAGTTGGAAAATATAAAAAGCGTTCATTCAAGTAAATGTGCCAATAATCTGATTAACAAAATCAATTATGAAAAAACACTATAAGCGGGTCCTGACGATCGCCGGAAGCGATCCGAGCGGCGGAGCAGGCATTCAGGCCGACCTGAAAACCTTCTCGGCCTGCGGTTGTTACGGGATGTCGGCCATCGTAGCCGTCGTGGATGAAAATACGGTAGGCGTCACGGGCGTACACCCGGTGCCTGTGGATTTCGTCACCGGCCAAATCCGGTCGGTGCTGGATGACATCGGCGCCGACGCCGTTAAGATCGGTATGCTGCACTCATCGGAACTTATCCGGGCCGTGCGGGAAACTTTGGCCGCTTACGACATCCGCAACATCGTCCTCGATCCGGTGATGGTCGCCACCTCCGGCGATCGGCTCCTGCAGGAAGAAGCGATCGCCACGCTCCAAGAAGAGCTGGTACCGTTTGTGCGGGTCATCACTCCGAATATCCCCGAAGCGGAGATTCTGCTCGGACGCAAGATCGCCGGACAGGAGGAGCTGCCGCAGGTAGCACGCGAACTCTCCTTCGGACGCAAAGTTTCCGTGTTGCTCAAAGCCGGACACCTGCACGATACCGAGCTTATCGACGTATTCTACAACGCCGAAACCGACAAAGCGACCCCTCTGCGCTCCATGCGGCTCGACACGCCTAACACGCACGGTACGGGCTGCACGCTCTCCTCGGCCGTAGCAGCTTTTCTCGCCCATGGATTGCCTCTGGACGAAGCGGTCGTCTGCGCCAAGGAGTACATCAATGCCGCAATCATCGCCGGAGCCGAATACGAAATCGGCAAGGGTCACGGCCCTGTGCACCATTTCTTCAACTTCTGGGAATAAGAGCGGGGCAGTACACCGAAACGGCGGAAATATTGTGCGAAGTGGGGATATTTTATGAAAATATCCCTATTTTTGCTTATTCAAACAATGTACAAAACACGAAGAGATATGTCAATGGTTTTCAAATTCCGAATGTTGAGCGATGAAAACGACCATTTCGTCCGCGACTACGAGGTGCCGTACGATATGACGCTGCTCGGGTTTCATGAGTTCATCACGCGTTCGCTTGGCTATGAAGAGGGGATGTCTTCGTTCTTCACGGCCGACAAGCAGTGGAACCGGTTGCGCGAATTCACGCTGATGGACATGGGAGATAATTCAGAGGACGCTCCTCTGCCGATGGCGGACATAACGCTCGGTCAGTTGATTCACAACAATCGCGACCGGCTGATCTACCAGTTCGACCTCATGGGCGACCGGGCGTACTACCTCGAACTGACCGAAGCCAAAAAGCCGGAGCAAGGGATGGAATATCCGCGCGTAGCTTTCGAGCACGCCCCGGCTCCCGATCAGTTCGATCCCGACGCCAATGAGTCGGAAGGCTCTATTTTCGAGGAGATGATGGGCGACTTCAGTTCGTTCGAAGGCGACGACAATTACAGCGACGATGACTGACAAGCGGCTCGTCGTTTTGGTCGGCGCAACGGGGTCGGGTAAAACGGATCTGAGCATTCGCCTGGCAAAGCATTACCGGGCGCCGATCCTTTCGACCGATTCCCGGCAAGTGTATAGGGGAATGCCGATCGGTACAGCACAGCCCACGAATGAACAATTAAAAGCCATTGAACACCATTTTATTGCCACACTCGACATACAGCAGGACTTCAACTGTGGGCAATACGAAGTGCAGGCGCTCGAACTGCTTCGGCAACTGTTCGTACGGCACGATACGGTAATCGCGGTCGGAGGATCGGGATTGTATGTGAAGGCTCTTTGCGAGGGGATGGACGACCTGCCGGAAGCCGACCCGGAATTGCGGAGAACACTCCGACAGCGACTTGCGAATGAAGGCCTCGAATCGCTGGGCGAAGAGTTGAAGCGGCTCGATCCGGTTTATTATGCGCAGGTCGATCGGAGCAATCCTGCACGTGTCGTGCGGGCATTGGAGGTATGTCTGCAAACCGGACGTCCCTATTCGGAACAGCGGACAAAGCCCCGACGCGAACGGAACTTCCGAATCCTTAAAATCGGAACCGACGTTCCCCGTGCCGAACTCTACGGGCGAATCGATCGCCGCGTGGACGAAATGCTGGCAGAAGGACTGGAGGTCGAAGCCCGTCGGCTCTATCCCTACAAACACCTGAACGCCCTGCAAACGGTAGGGTATAAGGAGTTGTTCGCCTACTTCGACGGACGATGCAGCCGCGACGAGGCAGTGGAGCTTATCAAACGAAACACGCGCCGCTACGCCAAACGGCAGCTCACCTGGTTCCGCCGCGACCCGGAAATCTTCTGGACCCCACCCGGCGACACTGATAAAATCATAGCATATATCGACGGGACGTTGTAAATCAGTAAATTTTTGTTACTTTTGTCCCGTCTTTTTCCGAAGACGGCTGCTCGGATGGTGGAATAGGTAGACACGCCGGACTTAAAATCCTGTGGCCAGCAATGGCCGTGCGGGTTCGATTCCCGCTCCGAGTACGGACCGACCGCTAATCGCAAGATTAGCGGTCGGTTTTATTTTCACAGACCACAATCTGACGTCATACAGAGAGCGATACGTTTTCGACCGGGTTTCAACTTTCAAACGATTGCCGACCGTACGATAAATTTTCGGACAACAACAACCTTGTTTTAACTTTTAATAAGGAAAAGCGATATACTACCAACCTATATCTACCGGGAAATAGATTTTAGCCCTTGCCATATTTATTTAGAAGCAAGAAATTTGCAATTAAAAATATTTAGCTATCTTTGCCACACAATCCGACAACCGATCATCCGATCGGTTTCATCACCCACTTAATATATCCAACATTTTATTCGGACAAATATGCAAGACCTTAAAGCACTTGAAGGCAAGAGTCTGGCTGAATTGCGTGAAATAGGTAAGGCACTGGGAATCCCTCACCTTATGATGAAAAAAAAGGACCTTATCGAAAAAATTCTGAATTTCACGCAGGACGGAGGCGTTGCGGATACCAAAACGCAACAAAGCCCCGCCGAAGCTCCCAAGAAAACCCGTCGGCCGCGTATTGCCAAGACGGAATCCGCTCAGGCCTCCGTCGAAATACGGGAGCAACCCGCCGCACAGACCACGACGACACCGACTCCCGCAGCGACAAAAGAGAGCGGTAAACGACGCGGCAGGCCCCCCCGTAAGGTGCAGGCCGCCCTTTCGGTGGCAGCCACCGATATACCCCAAACAGAGCTAATAAAAATCCCCCGGGAAGAAGAACCCGTCCGGGAAATACACGAAGAACAACCGCCGCTTCCCGCAACACGTCCGGCAGAGGAGGTCATTACCAAAGACGATTTTGCGGGAGAAATCGCCGGTGAAGGTGTTCTGGAGGTAATGCCGGACGGCTACGGGTTCCTGCGCTCGGCAGACTACAACTACTTGAACTCCCCGGACGACATCTACGTTTCTCCTTCACAGATCAAGCTCTTCGGACTGAAGGCGGGCGACACGGTGACCGGCACGATCCGCCCGCCCAAAGAGGGCGAGAAGTATTTCCCGCTGGTGCGCGTGACGGACATCAACGGACTGGAACCGGAGTACATCCGCGACCGCGTACAGTTCGAATTCATGACCCCGCTTTTCCCGAGCGAAAAATTCTGTCTCACGGGCAACGGCCACAACAACCTCTCGTGCCGCATCGTGGATCTCTTCTCGCCGATCGGCAAGGGGCAGCGTGCGCTGATCGTCGCCCAGCCCAAGACCGGTAAAACGGTGCTCATGCAGTCGATCGCCAACGCCATCGCCGACAATCATCCGGAAGTCTATATGATCGTACTGCTGATCGACGAGCGTCCGGAGGAGGTAACCGAAATGGCACGCAACGTAAAGGCCGAAGTCGTGGCTTCGACCTTCGACGAACAGGCTTCGCGTCACGTCAAGGTAGCCGAAATGGTGCTCGAAAAAGCCAAGCGCATGGTCGAATGCGGACACGACGTGGTGATATTCCTCGATTCGATCACTCGCCTGGCACGCGCCTACAACTCGGTGCAGCCCGCTTCGGGCAAGGTGCTCTCGGGCGGTGTGGATGCCAACGCGCTGCACAAACCGAAGCGTTTCTTCGGCGCGGCCCGCAACACGGAAGAGAAAGGCTCGCTGACAATCATCGCCACAGCCCTGATCGACACCGGTTCGAAGATGGACGAGGTGATCTTCGAAGAGTTCAAAGGCACGGGTAACATGGAGCTTCAGCTCGACCGCAAGCTGGCCAACAAGCGCATATATCCGGCCGTCGATGTAATCGCGTCGGGTACCCGCCGCGAAGACCTGCTGCTGTCGCGCGAAGTGATGAACCGCACGTGGATTCTGCGCAAGTATCTCTCGGACATGACCCCGGTGGAAGCGATGGAGTTCCTGCAAAAACAGATGAACCTCACGGACAACAACGAGGAGTTTCTCGCCACGATGAACCATTAAATCCTATAAAACTATGCTTCGGACGCTATTCATCTCGCTCTTATGCCTGCTGGGAACGACCAGGGCACAGGCTTGGGGACCAAAAGGGCACGACGTGGTCGCCTACATCGCCGAATGCAACCTCACGCCCGAGGCCGCAGAGAAAATCGACAAGATCCTCGGCGGAGCCTCGATGGTATATTGGGCCAACTGGCTCGACTCGGCAAGCCACACGCCGGAGTATGCCTACACCGCGACCTGGCATTATGCCAATGTCGATGAAGGTTTCACTTACGAGACCATGACGAAGAATCCGGACGGGGACATCGTCGAGGCCATCGACCGGATCGTGGCGGAACTCAAGGGCGGTCAGCTCGACCCGGCCCAGGAGCAACTCTACCTGAAAATGCTGGTACATCTGGTCGGCGACCTGCACCAGCCGATGCACACGGGACATTTGAGCGATCGGGGCGGCAACTCCGTTCCCGTACGGTTCTTCGGCCGGGAGAGCAATCTCCATGCAGTTTGGGACAGCTCCCTGCCCGAAGCGGCCCACAAGTGGAGCTATACGGAGTGGCAGAACCAACTCGACCGCCTGACAGAAGAAGAGGTTGCCCGGATTCAATCCGGCACACCGCTCGACTGGTTCGAGGAGAGCAATGCGATCTGTCGGGAGATATACGTTGCAACACCCGAAGGCAGCGATCTTTCCTACGACTACATCGCTAAGTATGCCCCGGTAATCGAGCGGCAGTTGCTGCGTGGAGGACACCGCCTGGCAGGTCTGCTGAACGAGATATACGGATAGCGCTCTTTTCCGTAAAAGGAAATCGCAAAAAAGCCGTCGCTATTCGAGCGACGGCTTTTTGGTTGAGCGAAATTTACTCTTCATAAAAAATTTCCAATATACTTGTTAATTCATTTTCTTGAAATTTATCGATCCGGGAAATATACTCGCCATCCATTTCGTAACGGTAAGTCGTAACCCCGTCTTCTCCATAGTCTATCTTGACCGGCAGGGTTTTGAATCGGTTTCCACCTGCGCCGAACAGATAAATCCGATCGAGATCAGTCTCGTCTATGAAATCGCTCATACCGAACAGGTCTATATTCAGATTGTTGAGCTGTACCGGGTCATTTTCGTAGATGGCATTCCCACCATACCACTCTTGAGAGCTTTCTTTTTCTTGCACTCGAACAAGACTGCCGTCGATAACGGTATAGACCGACTCGGCACTATATTCGCCACCGGGATTTTCAACCCATGTACTTTCAGCGATATATCCATTTTCATCGTAAGAGAATGTGTAGTCGGAAAGATAGACGCCTCCGCCGGGTATGCTGGTAATGGCGGTAGTTCGCCCGTCTGCTAATGCATATATTGACTGCGCTCCTTCCGGTTCTGTTACGACGATCCGATCCGGCGCATATTCTATGGTCGTTACTTCATCCTCGAAAGATTCGTCAGGAGCTCCTTCGAAATTATATTGCTGGTCCGTTTCCGTAATGGTTACGATACGTCCTTCGGCATCGTAAGTATAGCGTAATACAAAGGTCATATCCTCCTCCCACGTAACGCGAACATGCGAAATTCGGGTCGGCAGAATCGCCGGTTCCTCTTCGTCCCCGCCGGGAGTATTCGGCACTTCGGGAAAGTGAAGAACACCCAGTATCCATTCGCCGCCGTCTTGCTTCAACAAGATGTTCTGCTCGCCCGACACATCAGGGGCCGTGAAGGTCACGGTCGTAGCCGTTACGTCGGTTACTTCCGCCTGTACATCGGCGGCACGGGTTATGGCCCGTAGCCAGATTTCACTGTTTGCGGTAAATCCCTGTCCCTGAATCGTTACAGACGAGCCGGGTGATACAGGATTTTCCTCGCTCGATGCGGGTACGCTCACTTCAGTTACGGGGCACGGGAGATTATCACCGCCCTCTTCCTTGTCACAACCGCAGAACAACACCGCAGCCATGACGAAAAACAAAAACTTTCTCATAATACAATATTGATTCTTCCCGATACCCCGAAGAAGACAAACACTAAAGAAGTGTGGGTATCGTGACTTTGTTTTTAGTTGATAGGTTCTGGTAAACCGTGAGCATAAAAACAAGCAACAATCCCACACTGTACACGAATGCACAGAGCAAGGGCTTCGGCTTGTTCTCTGCTCGAAAAATTTACCAGATTCATCAACGAGAACAAACTCAAACACTTCTCATGTTCAAGCAAATATATGTCTGTCCGCCGAAACGGACGGGACAAAGATACCGATTTTTCCTGAAAAAGAAGTGTTCACCGCCTGAATTTAGGGATTGTTGCCGCAGACAAATTTACAGATTATTTGTGTCTTAAAAATACAGACAACTACTTCGTCAGTTCCTCGGCAAATGAATGATACGAAAAAACCGTACCTGCGGCAACTCGGTACGCAAGATGTTTTTATCTTTTAATCGGTTCCGCAAAAACCGCACTTTCTGAAAAAAGGGAAACGCTCCCCGTCACGGCAGGTCACAGGTCGTACAGAAACTCCATCACATCGACCGCATCCGGATAGTCCGAAAGTGTAGGCTGCTGTGATCGGCCGAAAGGAACCCGACGGCTGTGGTCGATACAGTCGGAAACCACGCACTGCAACTCCGCATCGTGTTCCCGAAGCCAAGCTGCGACCTGGGAGAGATCGTCGTATTCGACCACGGACACCTCACTCAAAGCCTGCGGAAATTCCGACTGGCGGATCAACAGCGCGAATCCCAAATCAAAAAACGGATCGCCACACATTTCACGCAGGGCCTTGCGCTGACGATAATTATTCAAGTATTTGGGGTTCATTCGTCGAGAAGCAAAACGAAGAGAAATACCTCGAGGTACGAAAATCAGAGAAACGTTCCGACATCCCAGGCCCGAATAGGAGAAGATATCGTCGGACAAAGCCTCCAGTTGCCCGGACGTTTCCCGCCCGTTCAAGACCGCGACCGAATGGCGATTACCGCGCAAAAGAGTTTTGACCCCGGCATACAGGCTGCGAAAATACCGGTTGGCATTATCGCTGCCGGTGGCGATCACGGCATCGAAAGGTGTGGTCCCGTCATACACTGCCACCGGGATATCCGGCTCAATCTTTTTCAGTTGGTCGATGACGAAACTCATCAACACCGCATCTTTGCTCGACATTTTCACCAGGCAGCGATGTCCGGCCGTAACGACACACAACAAATCGAAAAAGCCGACCAGCGGAATATTGCCGGCCATGACGACCAGAACGGTGCGGGACGGCAGGGTAGCGGGGCGCTCGTAGCACGCCAGCCAATGCTCGATCTTATCGCGCGATAGGAACTCCTCGCGGATCGACCGCACGGCATCGACAATCTCTTCCGGCTCGAACCAATCGTTCTTCTGGCAGGCCCGGACGATCACCTCGCGGCTCGCAGCATCCTGTCCGAACGAAGAGAGGCGTGCATCCAATTCCACCCATATATCTACGGGAGTTTTCATCGATACAAAGATAGTATAAGTCGCGAGCAAAAACAAGTTTGCCTGAATCATACTGCAGCCTTGACAAAGAGAGGCAGAAATTTGGTTTATCGAATTTTTTCGTTACCTTTGCTCCCGCATTTGCGGAAATAGCTCAGTTGGTAGAGCACAACCTTGCCAAGGTTGGGGTCGCGAGTTCGAGTCTCGTTTTCCGCTCCGAAAACGGACGACTAAATCCTTACAGCAAGCTAATCAGCGAGTTGTAAGGATTTTTCGTTTGTAGCGGTTAACGAGTTGCTAACTGATCTTTTGCGCCGTATTGCACGGTATCTCACTTTGAAAAAGAACTTATGTCACAAATATAGTGATTTTTTCTGTAAATATTTCATCACGACACATTTTGTCGTGTAACTCATATATCTTTGCCAAAAAGACCAATACGTATGGCAAAGATCAATCAAATACGTCGTTTGGCAATCATCGTTTCAAAACTTAACAGCAAACATTACGTTCCGGCTGAAGAGTTAGTTGATTATGTCTCCTATACAATCAGGGCACGTTATTCGGATACGGCTGGCTGTACACTGCGGACCTTACAACGTGATTTCAGAACGATTGAAGAGTTATTCGGGGTTACTATCCGTCATGACAAGCTCTGTGGATACTATATTGACGAGAGGTATGGAAGCGCAGAAGATTACGAAGCATTGCTGCTGAATTTTGAACTGCTCAATGCAATCGATTCAGACAGCACTATTCAAAAATATCTACTCCCGGAACATCATCGGGCGATTATTCTGCCGAATATCGCTGAATTACTCGATGCCATCAGAAACCGGCATCCGGTAGAATTCGATTATATATTAGTCCGCCATGGCGGTAAGGTGGTTCGCAAATGTTTACATCCCTATTTTCTGAAAGAATCCCAACAACGCTGGTATCTGATCGGATATGATACCGATGATAAACTCAAAGCGTTCGGACTCGACCGGCTTTCCAGTTTGCGAATTTTGTCCCGGGAGCGATTTATGCGTAACGATACGATTGATATTCCGGCATTGTTCCGTGAGAGCTACGGCATTTGGAATAACCCAGAAGATCCTGTTGAAGAGATTGTACTTAAATATGATGTTTTGGACGGAGCTTTTGTTAAGACTATGCCAATACATCCGACGCAGGAGTTGCTCGACGATTCATCCGACGGGATTACCATACGTTTACAACTGCGTATTACCAACGATTTCGTCATGGCTTTGTTAGCTCGCAGCCGTTCTGTCGAAGTCATAAGACCGGTTTCACTTCGGCAGCGAATTTACGAAATTTATTGCCAGGCGCTTGAACGCAATAAACCTACATGCAATGAATGACAGGAACAGCTTTTGGAACGAATCGACAGGAGAACGGCTGATCGGATGCTTAGGGGGCTCAATAGGTATACTATCGCTGCTATGTGTAGTAAGTGTGATCGTGCATCATTGCAATCGTCCTGTCCCCACAACAACCGCCGCCCCCTGGCTCAACGACGATCTATCACGTCCTGTAACCGACATAAAGGAACTCGACTATAACCGTCGCCTGATTATTTATCGAGATGAGGAACCCCGACGGCAATTACAGAAATTCGAATACCCTAAGGACGAGCGAATATATGGTGAGTCTCAAAACCTATACGAAGACTACTACGAAGAGATATATGAATATTTTCACGATTAAAAACAGTTGATCTATGAAACCTTATGAATTTGAACAATTGGTCTGCGATCATTATAGGCAAAAAGGCTATCGCGTACAGACAACTTCTGCTTCGAATGATTATGGCATCGATGTATTTGCAGAGAAAAAAGGAGAGAAGATTGCCGTACAAGTCAAGATGTACGGCGGATCAACGCGCAAGGTCAACCGGCAAACAATGATGGAACTTTATGGTGCAGCGGCTTATTTCGATTGCACGAAAGCCGTACTGGCAACAGACGGAGAAGTGCTTACCGATGCTAAAGAAGTAGCGCATAAACTCGGAATCGATATTCTATTTATCCAGCCAGACCGGAAAATCTCCATGCCGAGCGCATCGTCGGCTGAGTGGAGTTTAGCCGACATCATATGGGAGAAATACATCATGCCTCTTGCCGGAAAAACATTGACGCGCGATAACGGTAAAACAAATCGCATTGTAAATGTAGATTGGAGCGGTATAGAACGTATCACATCCAACGGAAAGCACCAAAAGATCGGAATTGAGATTTTTCGTTTCACAATGGACAGGCTCTTTACGACAGGACGGATTACGCGCGATGAGATTAATCAGAATTATGCAAAACGCGCGTCATCGGGTATTGTATTGATTCTTTCACAGGCCCCTTGTTTCCGGCTCGTAAAACAGCCTGCGGCATTGGAATTAGCAGAAGAATATCCGCTTTACAGCATGGTGTTGAACCACCTGTCGCAAGTTAAGTAAATATAACCGTTCAATTCAGCACGAATCATTGATATACAATACCCCTTTGTGAGTTTTGCTATTGTCGAAAACATTTTCTAATTTTGTGGAACTGTCCCGAATGGGTGGCAATATATTAGTTTAGTGAAAGTGTTTCGCTGAATCCTCGATAGGAAATCTGGTAAATGTTATTCTACAAATGATTAATCGTTTGTATATCATCATAATAGCATTTTGTTCAACTTGTAAGGGAAACAAAACAGGAACAAAATCAAGGATTTAAGCGATTCTCCGTTTTTCGCATTTCACTTAGTTTCATCCTTTACACTTGGTCGTACTAAAAGTGTTTTTCAAGCCATTTTTTCCTGACAACTAATCGCTCTTCTGAGAATATATTGTTGAAGCGCATTGATGAATTGTTGCAGCCAAAAGAGAAAATGACAAACGTCAGTCTTATGGGTATATCCTTATTAGATTTTGTTCTTCGCAAAGGTAACTATTTCTATCAAGTCATAGGCATATGGAAAGGCAAATATGCCTACCTAAATTTAGTTTACTTTGATTTAGCATATATATAGGCTAATAGACTAAACTAAACTGGTTTTTCAATGGATTTCCACATTCAACCCTGCATAAATGCACAGCCAAAAGAGAAGATAACTTTACTACATATTTCTCTTTTCGCTGCAAATTTATAGGACGAATAAAGAAGTTTAAACACCCAACAATTTTAGAGGGTTAACTAAGTCTATCACTCTGAAAGTAGATAATCAGCTTATATATATAACTTGCAGAATAAAGTGTTATTTGCGATTTTGAGTAATTTTATTGTGACTCTGACGTTTATATTATTTATCCTTATAGTTCATTTACTTTAATCTAGCCAATTGTCCTTAATAAATGCAACAATTCTATCTCGGCGTTCTGATATTTGTATTTCATTCCATTTCTTTTCGCTCTTTAATGTCTCATATATCTCTTTGTGAGAATAAAAAATACTATTATACATCTCCACTACACCATCATTTGCCGGATTGTGATTTTTCTTGGCAGAGTTATTCCCCCATGTAAGAAGCGATAGATTACCTATATTATTGAGATATTCATTACAAAATTCTTCGGAATATTCTACAAAATCAGGTGTTTGAGGGGTAATATGGTCTAATGTATTCGATACAGACACATCACGGAATACATTAGTACATTCATCTGGAGACAGTAAAGGCTGGCGTGCCTTAGCACGTAAGTAGTTTTCATATTTATAGAGTACATATCTCAGTTCTCTACGATAATGATACTTATTTGCAGTGAAGTAGCGCAGACAATCTCCATTAAAATTCCAATACTCCTTAAACCCATGGCAGCACTTGTATGTAAGGTCTGCTATAAGATTGTCATATTCATCAGGTTTATATTTTTTCGCTATGGATATTAAATTGTTGGTACGATAGCCACCTAGTGTATAAGTCATTTTGAATAATATTTTCTCCACTAATTTCAGTGCGTTATCAATAGCTGGAATATTTCTTACATCTATTCCGTTGCTATTATAATGGCAAAGTTTGAGTACCAATGGCATTGAATTAGCCTTATCAAGAATACATACATCAGCTATGGGGCTATTGAATAGATGCCAAGTATTCTCTATTTCACACATTAAAGAATAAGAACAGCATAGTTCACTTACAAAAGAATTAATCCACTGCGTTTTATCATCAGCACGAAGCAAACTTTCTTTTATTGCATCTAATGGAGAATCATAACTTGAAAGAAATGCCGAACAATGGTATCCTAAGACTGAATCTTCTTTGGTTTCAAGTCTTTCAATATAGTTGTAAATTGAAGCAAACTTAGCTTCTACAGAGTGGATGTTACTAATTGCATTAGTGGTATTATTCCTGTATATTTGATGCATTAGAAAAGCTTTCAACTTCTCTAATGTAGTCAATCCCAAGCCTCGGTCATTTTGGAAGGCAAAGATTTGAGTTGCCGTAAGTTTTGCAGACTCACCACTCAATAAAAATGTTGTTATGATGGCATTGTCGATTACATGAAACCACTTAAAAAGAGTTCCCTCCTCAGTTTGTGTAGCCATTTTTTCTTCAAAGAAACTTGAGGCTTCACGAATACGTCGTTCTGATCTTCTTCCAGTTTCTATCCTATAATCGCTATCACATTCAATAATTAATCGGTTAAAAAAAGAGGAATCTTCAGGGACAGTCTCAAACTTTTGGCTTCCATAACGCGGTTGAAGGTATCGCTCGTATATTTGTTCAGTAGCATATTGCATATTATTATAATCGAATCTTACAATCTTACGTTTACGCAATTCTTTCACTAAACAACTCATAAAGATGACCGTTGTAGTCAACCTTTGCTGTCCATCAATTAGCTCATATCTATTTCCTTGAGTTTTTTCAAAAAGATAATGACCAAGAAAATAGCTCGAATTA
>OODU01001592.1_pt1 | contig 21829 bp, 19 predicted proteins | sample 1671171 | NCBI WGS metagenome assembly OODU01 (sample SAMN06348129, study PRJEB24527) | human gut metagenome | biome: human gut; feature: ankylosing spondylitis patient; material: feces | host: Homo sapiens | place: China | collected 2015-10
AACGTAATCAATAGATATAGAACAACGGATATGCCAAATTTCGCCTATCTACAGATAGTCATGACACACAACATCTTATATTTTAGCATTAACATATGGATTCCATGCGGAAACAAATAAAAATCCGCATCCAGCTTCACAGCTACATGCGGACCAAACAAATAACAAACTCTACTTATATGAAAAAACAAATACTACTAACTTAATCGTCTTAGGAATTTCTTTGGATATAATTCCTAATTCATTTTATCATATAACAGCACATAATTCAGTTTGGTTCAGAAATAATGAAAAAAACTATCTTCCGATCAGCTTAGCTATACATTATAATCCTGTATTACAGAAATATATCATTTCTGTAATAAGTAATATCATTTTTTAAACATGATCATTTTTTCTTTCTTGTACTTTTAAAATCAAAATTCAACCTAAAAAGATATTACCATGAAGGAATTGAAAATGTTTATTGATGGCAGATTCATAGAACATGAATCTGGAAAATGGATTAAGGTATTAAATCCTTCTACTGAAGAAGTTATATCATTAATGCCGGACGGTACGGTCGAAGATGCTAAAAGAGCGATCGATGCAGCAGAAAAAGCTCAGGGTCAATGGGAAAGGACACCTTCTATAGAAAGGGCCGCTTATCTGACCAAAATTGCAGCCGGTATCCGCAAAAGAGAAAAGGAACTGACTGATATAATTGTTCGTGAAGGTGGAAAGACGCAAGGCCTAGCTAATGTGGAAGTTCTTTTTACGGCAGATTATATCGATTATATGGCTGGATGGGCCCGCCGGTATGAAGGTGAAATCATCCCCAGCGACCGTCCGCGTGAAAGCATATTCCTGTTCAAGAAAGCAATTGGTGTAACAACCGGTATTCTCCCCTGGAACTTCCCCTTCTTCCTGGTTGCACGCAAAGCAGCCCCGGCTTTGATTACCGGTAATACGATCGTGGTAAAACCGAGTCAGCTGACACCTGAAAATGCATATGTTTTTGCACAAATTGTAGAAGAAGTCGGTTTGCCAGCCGGAGTTTTCAACTTAGTGAACGGACGTGGTTCGGTGATAGGTCATGAGTTGGCAGCAAATCCGAAAGTTGGCATGGTCAGCCTTACGGGAAGTGTAAGTGCCGGACAACAGACAATGGCTGCAGCAGCTCCTAATATAACAAAAGTATCTTTGGAATTAGGAGGAAAAGCTCCTGCAATCGTGATGGAAGACGCAGATATAGACTTGGCGGTGAAGTCGATCATCGCTTCACGCGTTATCAATACCGGACAGGTATGTAATTGTGCGGAGCGGGTTTATGTAGATAAAAAGATCAAAGATATCTTTATGGAAAAGCTTGTGGCCGGTATGAAGCAGGTGAAAGTCGGCAATCCGAACGAGATCGCAGACTTGGATATGGGGCCACTGATCGAAGCAAATGCTTTGGCTGCCATGGAGCAAAAAGTTGAAAAGGCGGTTCGGCAGGGAGCCAAACTTCTATGTGGCGGTCATCGGATCGGAACAAAAGGGTATTTCTTCGAACCTACAGTGCTGGATTGCGCCACACAAGAAATGGATATCATACGGGAAGAGACCTTCGGCCCTATCCTGCCCATTGTCGAATATACGGATATCGATGATGCGATTGCATGGGCAAATGACTGTGAGTACGGACTGACATCTTCCGTCTATACCCAAAATCTGGACTATGCATTCAAGATCATGCGCTCGCTGAAATTTGGCGAAACATATATCAATCGTGAGAACTTTGAAGCTATGCAAGGTTTCCATGCCGGATGGCGTAAGTCTGGAATCGGTGGTGCAGATGGAAAACACGGTCTTGAAGAATATTTACAGACGCATGTCGTTTATATAGAGACCAAAGAATAGAAGATCGCCTTTATTATATGGCCGTGCCATCGTTGCGACACAATTGTGCCAATGCGATGGCACTGTTGTGTCACAGCATTGGCACAACAGACGAGTCGCTTATACTTGCTCCAACAGGTAGTATTCGGAAAGAATATCCCGCACTTTCTCTGGTGTCAGACGTCCATAAACTTTTCCGGCAATCGTGACGACCGGAGCCAGTCCGCAAGCCCCCACACAACGTAGACAATCCAATGAAAACAGGCCGTCGGATGTAGTCTCTCCAACTTTGATCTCCAACTGGCGCTGGAACTCTTCCAAGACTTTCTCGGCTCCACGTACATAACAGGCCGTTCCCAGACAGACGGAAATAGGATATTTCCCCTTCGGAGTCATGGTAAAGAACGAATAGAACGTCACAACTCCATATACTTTGGAAACCGGAATATGCAACCGGCCGGCGATGATCTCTTGCACTTCGCGAGGCAGATAACCGAATATGCCTTGGGCGGCATGCAATATGTTGATCAGCTCTCCCGGATCGTTATTATGTTCATCACAGACAGCCAACAATTCATCGATCTTCATCTGAATCAAATGTATCTTCATCTTATCCATCGTTTATCCCTCCTGATTTTCTTGCGTAAACATGTTAATGGCTTCCTTACGGTCGAAGTAGTGCGTATGCAACAGCTTGTGGGCACGCGGTCCACACGGTTCTCCCAGATAGTCAGCATAAAGAGCTTGAATATAAGGATTCTCATGGCTCTTGCGAAGTGTCTTGCTGCGATCCTCCTGATAGAGAGCCGCCGCACGTTTGCGCAGCACCTCCATCCTGCCCCTGTGGAACGGTTGGCCGCCACCACCGATACAACCGCCCGGACATGCCATAACTTCGATGGCATGATAGGGCGACATGCCGTTTTTGACTTCTTCAACCAATCTACGGGCATTGCCCAAACCATGTGCAATTCCTATTTTTATCGGTGTCCCATCGAAGTCTATTGTTGCACTGCGAATGCCTTCCAGCCCGCGGAGTTCTTCAAAATCAATTTTAGGAAGAGTTTTTTTCGTATATAGCTCGTACGCCGTACGGCAAGCAGCTTCTATCACGCCACCGGTTGTTCCGAAGATAACTCCGGCTCCTGTCGATTCGCCTAACGGACGATCGAAATCGCTATCTGGCAGTTCCGCGAAGTTTATGTTTGCATAGCGGATCAGGCGGGCCAATTCGCGCGTATAGATCGAAATATCGACATCCGGATTGCCATCGACCGCAAATTCCGGACGACTGGCTTCATATTTCTTTGCCAGGCAGGGCATGATCGACACGACAACGATCCGCTTTCGGTCTACTCCCAATTTTTCGGCAAAATAACTTTTGGCAATTGCACCGAACATCTGCTGTGGGCTCTTAGCTGTCGACAGGTTGTCTAATAATTCCGGGAAATGCTGTTCGACGAAGCTGACCCACCCCGGACAGCAACTCGTCATCAACGGCATTTTTACTTCCTGATCGCCTTTCAAGTATTTCCCGATCCGTTGCAACAGTTCTGTCCCTTCTTCCATAATAGTCAGGTCGGCGGCAAAATCCGTATCGAAAACATAATCGAAGCCCAACCTGCGGAGGGCGGAAACCATTTTACCCGTTACCAATGTCCCCGGTTCATATCCGAAATCGCGTCCCAAAGCCGTACGGACAGCCGGAGCTGTCTGGGCTATCACGATTTTGTCCGGATCGGCCAGCGCATCCAACACCGGCTGTTGTGTATTCCGTCCGCTCAACGCGTTTACTGGGCAGACCGATACGCACTGGCCGCAATAGGAACACGTACTACCGGCAATATCCCGTTCGAAAGCCGTAGAGACGGCTGCATTAAAGCCTCGATTGACAGCAGTCAAAGCCCCAACGGTCTGGATATTATTACACATGGTCTCGCAACGGCGGCACATGATGCACTTGTTCATGTTGCGGACGATAGACGGTGAACGGTCTATCTGGAATGTGGACATCTCGCCTTTATAGCGAATCTCACGTATCCCCAGGTCGTGAGCAATTGCTTGTAGTTCACAATGTCCATTGCTACTGCAAGTCAGACATTCTGCCGGATGGTTGGACAGGATCAGTTCCATTACGGTTTTCCGGGCATTCATCACGCGTGGGCTGTGTGTTTGCACAACCATCCCTTCCATACACTCCGTTTTACAGGAAGGAGCCAAATTACGGCGACCTTCTATTTCAACTACGCAGATACGGCAAGCACCCGGATTATTTTCATAGTGCAAATCTTCCAACTTCATATAGCAAAGAGTCGGAATGCGGATACCCATTCCTTTTGCAGCATCCAGGATCGTGGTTCCTTTGGGGACTTCCACTGGTTTTCTATCTATAATAAGCTTTACTGTTTCCATACATTTAATTGTCATTGTCCATTCTTCACTACTTTAGTGCACATAAATAGCACCGAACTTACATCTCTCTATACATGAACCGCACCGGATACAAGTCTGCGGATCAATCACATGCGGAACTTTCTTGTCTCCCGTGATCGCATTTACCGGACACATCCGGGCACAAAGCGTACATCCCTTGCATTTCTCTGGATTGATAAAATATTGCGTCAGTTCGCGACATTGATGAGACGGACAACGTTTTTCCTTCACGTGGGCCAGATATTCATCATAGAAGTTATCCATCGTAGACAAAACTGGATTGGGCGATGTCTGTCCCAAACCGCACAAGGCAGTGTCTTTGATCACACCAGCCAAGTTACGAAGCCGTTCCAGATCCTCGATCGTTCCGTTGCCGGACGTAATCTTTTGCAGCATCTCGTGCAACCGTTTGTTGCCAATCCGGCAAGGAGCACATTTGCCACATGACTCCTCGACCGTGAAATCCAGATAGAATTTGGCCATAGCGACCATACAATCGTCTTCGTCCATCACAATCATCCCCCCCGACCCCATCATCGAACCGGCAGCCAAAAGATTGTCATAGTCGATCGGCAAATCCAGATGCTTCTCAGTCAGGCAGCCACCTGAAGGACCTCCTGTCTGCACAGCCTTAAATTTCTTTCCATCTTTGATGCCTCCTCCTATACCGAAGATCACTTCGCGTAACGTCGTCCCCATCGGAACCTCTATCAGCCCAACGTTATTTACTTTTCCCGCAAGGGCAAAGACTTTCGTCCCCTTACTTTTCTCCGTACCTATACTACTGAACCATTCAGCTCCCTTCAACAGGATAACCGGCACGTTGGCATATGTTTCCACATTATTCACATTGGTCGGGCAACCTTTGTAACCTTGTTCGCTTGGGAAAGGCGGTTTAACAGTCGCTTCTCCGCGAAGCCCCTCCATACTATGAATCAACGCCGTTTCTTCACCACAAACGAATGCTCCTGCCCCATAACGTATCTCGATATCGAAAGAGAAATCCGTCCCGAAGATGTTTTCACCCAGTAGACCATATTCTTTGGCTTGCCGGATTGCAATCTTCAACCTCTCTACGGCCAACGGATATTCGGCCCGGATATAAACCAGCCCTTTCGTGGCTCCCGTACAATATCCGTTGATCGCCATCGCTTCAACGATGGAATGCGGGTCACCTTCCAGGATGGAACGGTCCATGAATGCTCCCGGATCGCCTTCATCCGCATTACAGACGACATATTTCTGGGGAGCTTTCACTTTACGGGTTATCTGCCATTTCAAGCCGGTCGGGAAACCGCCTCCTCCCCTACCGCGTAAGCCACTATCCATGATCTCTTTGATCACCGATTCGGGCGTCATCTCGGTCAAGGCTCTACCTAAAGCTACATAACCGTCGCGGGCGATATATTCGTCTATATTTTCGGGATTGATAAAACCGCAATTCCTTAGAGCGATACGGAGCTGTTTCTTGTAAAAATTGATATGCTTGGAATCCGGTACTTGCTCGTTAGTTTCGGGATTGACATATAGAAGCCGTTCTACCTTACGTCCCTTCACTAAATGCTCCCGGACAATGTCTTCGGCATCCGTCGGTTTTACCTGAACATAGAACGTATTGTCCGGAACCATTTTAACTATCGGCCCTTTTTCACAAAAACCGAAGCAACCGGTACGGATCACTTGGACAATATCCTGCAACTTATGTCGTTCGACGGCCTCTTTCAGATTTTGAAGTATAAGTTCACTCTGTGATGCACGACAGCCGGTACCGCCACACACCAGTATATAACTATTGTACTGTGCCATTATGTAAGTATTAAGTGTTTAAGGAAGTTTTGTTATTCCGGTTTAACAACCGTGTAAGTGACCGGGATAATATCGTCCAGCAGTTCCCCATTCCGGATATACCGGTCAATGATTTCATCCACTTTCGCTTTCTTCACATGTCCGAAAACAAGAGGTTCTTTACCTGGCAGGGTAACCTCGACAGTCGGTTCGGCATAGCAATACCCCATGCATCCAGTTTGTGTCACCAATGCATCTACTTTTTCACGATCCAGTGCTTCAATGAAATAATTCATGATCTCTTTGGCTCCGGCAGCGATCCCGCAAGTTGCCATAGATATCCGGATCTGTACCATTTGTTCAGGATGATTACTTTTTTCTCTAATATCCAAGGTCGAGCGCAAAGTTTCACGCATCTTCCGAAGATCATCCAATGTTTTCACTTTATTCATGGTCTACACTATTTTAAGGTATAATTCGCTCAAATAAGGTATATCTGCAAACATACATATTTTTCCGGAATAAAGCCTACCTTTTCTCTTTAATCCCAAGGCTATTGTGCAAAAATTGTTAGGGGATTAATAAAGCATAGCTTTAGGGTATCTAATGCTATGGGTTATGGAGCCTAAAGCTATGGGTTTTGAAATAAAAGTGAAAACAATATGCGCCCTGCTTATTTATCCTCGACAGCACGAGTCTGCAATACTTTGGAATTAGGTGGAACGCTATGGGTAAGCCAGATGTTACCACCAATCACGGAGCCGTGACCAATAGTGATCCTCCCTAAAATGGAGGCATTGGAATAGATTGTAACATAATCTTCGATAATCGGATGGCGCGGTACGTCCAGAGGCAATCCTTCTTCGTCCAAGGTAAAGCTTTTTGCACCCAATGTCACACCTTGATAAAGGCGGACATGATTACCGATTATAGCCGTCTGCCCGATCACAACACCCGTACCATGATCGATACTGAAATATTCTCCGATTTGCGCTCCCGGATGAATGTCTATTCCTGTATCCGAATGGGCCATTTCTGTTATAATACGTGGAATCACAGGCACACCGAGCTTCAGTAACTCATGTGCTACGCGCTGATAAAGAATGGCATGAATTGCCGGATAACAGAAAATAATCTCACTGGGGCTTTTGGCTGCCGGATCACCATCCAAGATAGCTTTCACGTCTGTCGATAGCAGATACTTGATATGTGGAACATTATTGATAAAAGCAATGGCTATTTCAGAAGCACGATCTTTGGAATCACAACAACGTTCGACTTCAAAGCACAGGCCATTATAGATTTGTTCCTGCAACAGGTCGTAGGCCTGCTCCAGATATACACCCGTATAATATTGTATGGAATCCGTCTGTGCCTCCTGTTCCGTTCCGAAGAAACCGGGAAAAATAACCTTACGGAGCAAGGTCATGATCTCCCTGAGTGCCGTCACCGATGGTGAAGGTTTCTGGTGTAGCGGAATGTATTGATACTCCGCTAAACCTGTAGTCGACAAAAGTTCTACGTTTTTTTGAATCTCTTCTAATATATTTGTTCTGCTCATGATTAATTATCCCATATTGGATTATACATGATAAATTTGTTGGCATAATATAGATCCTGTCCTAAAATATAGATTATACCATTTAACATAAACATATGGTAATTGTTCATGCGATAACCCAATAAAGAACGAGCTGTCCATTCACCACTTGACAGATTATATTCCCATATCTTCCCGTTATTATCAATCATAAAAAAGCTGTTTCTCTGTTCATCATAAACGCCAGATGAGACACTTCCTATTTTATCAGGAATAGATATCGGATTCCATATCTTCAAACTATCGGAAGATTCCCAAAAACCACTTCTTATGCCATTTCCGCCTTCTCCCAATCCGGCATAAACCTTATTTCCTACAACCTGAACAATACCACCGCGCTGATGGGCTGGGAATTCAGCGATTACGTCCCAACTTCCATATCCATCCTGTGAAGACAGGTCATAGCGTAATATCTCATTCATATTATTGCTTCCATCCGATCCCCCCAACACATACAAAGAGTCCCGATAGACAAAACTGACGGCACCGAAACGACCTCCCGGTAGTGAATATTGAGTAGGTTCCGACCAATTGTTGTCCAAATTGTATATCTGGCAATTAGCCCCTATCGTCTGTTTGTCTATACCACCAAGGAGATAGGCTTGATTCTTATAAACAGCAGCACTCATTTGAGAGTAGGCATTTAGACATTCAGCCATAGGAATCCATTCATCAGCCTGCACATTATATCCAAACATTTCTTTACTCCGTTCGCCACCTAAGTCTCCTCCTACAACATAGATACGAGAACCTGAGTTTTGATCATTAAGGATAAATCCGGCAGAAAATTGCCTATTAGCTCCCGAATAAATACTTTTATTCTCAAAAATATCAGGAGTAGTAAAAGATTTAATTTCTCCATAACCGATCAAACCGCTTTTGTTGGCAGCATAGGTTCTTGCATAATAAACTGTTGAACCCTTTAACGAAGACAATGCATACATAAAGAGTGTATCTTCTACAGCAACATGATTATCCTTGATACTCGGCTCCTTATTGCTTGAAGACCAACAAATTCCCCACTCTGTAGCAGCACTGTTTCCGCCATTCTGCAACTCCCCGCCAATGTGAACTGTTCCATCGCTTTTGATCGAATCAGGGGTGATGGGGAATGTTATAATATTCGGCTTCTCGCTTTTTGTCGAAATCGTAATTTCTTCTTCACTATATACCGTACCGAAGTCATTTATGGCATAGGCCCTTGCATAATATTTTTTGGCCGATTCCAAGCCCCGGATCCTTCCTGTAAATTTGCCATTATCCGCAAGATTCGTACAAGTGATTGTATCGGCTTCTATCGTTGGCTCTTCTTCTACACTCCAGCAGAAACCATAGGCACTGACAGGTGCATCTCCCTCATTGATCAAGAAAGCAGACAGATCGGCTGTGGTGAAAGTCGTACTATCTTTTATCAGACTCAACTTACCGACAAAAGGTTTGCCATCTGCAGTCCTAAAAGAGTCCACATTAAAAGCAAACTCGCCAAACTGATTTTTGGCAAAAGCACGGACATAATACCAAGTTTCCGGCTCTAGATTCGTAATCTGGCAGGAGAAAGTATCGACAGTTGCCAAGTCACTCCCTTCGTATGTGATAACGGAATCTTGATCCGAGGGTTCGATATCTCCGGTTTGTTTCTTTTTCTTATAGTAGAAACCTAATTTCTCAATGCCGACTCCCCGATTCTTAACTTTCCCTTTTACCCAAGTGGAAGTTGCTTTTACTGTGGCACTATCCACATCCAAAGTCGCAACTTCTCCAATACCATTTATTGTCGTATACGCTCCTTCTGTTTTTGAAAATGCAGTATCTATATCATTAATAGCATAAGCATATACATAATATTTTGTACTATCTTCCAAATTGGATATGGTAGCTGTAAAATTGTGGTTTTCTATTTTATCAGCTTTTGTATATCGCTTGTTACGCATGTTCTCAAGCGGCTCCGTTCCTGTTTGGGTACTCCAACAAACCCCACATTCTTTTACTGGCAAACCGTTCTCTTTCATTATTTGAGCCTTTAAAGTGATCGAAGAAGCATATGCTTCACCTTCCATTGAAGTCTCGGAAACCTCCGGAGCCTTTGCTTTCTGCAAACGCGTATCCATATCCGGATCTTCCACACATCCGGAAAGCATCCATAAAAGTGAAACAGCTGATAAAAAGATTGAGTATATGTATTTCATAAATAATTCTTATTAGAAAAACAGACCGACACCGGCATTCAAATCAACATATTTAAAATTCAACGTATTACACCCTGCACTTACAAACACAGGACCGAACTTAACCATTACATCCAGATCGGCAGCTAACCCGCTATAAGAATAATCCAAATTCTTCGCCCAATAGGATTTTTCTATTCTATAATCCGAATTATCGATTGTGATATATTCGCATAATAATTCCCGACTGCCATATCCTAAACCTACGGACGTATATAACCAGGATGTACATTTTACAACCAAACCAGCTGTACCGGCATAGTTATTCACCTTTTTCTTATTCGTGAAATAAAACGGATTATCGGGAGTAGGGCCGACAAACTCATCTGTTCCCCGGCATTCCCCGTCGTACTCCTTAAAACCTAGATTGGTCTTAAAACGCAGAAACCAACCCAAACGAGATTTCACCCCTCCCACTGTCAAGCCATAAGGTGCTTCTATGGAGTAGGCATAACCAATAAAGAACTTCATCGGTTCTTTGGGGGTATCAGGCTTTATTGGGTTGGCAGAAGGATAGAAAACGGACTCTACCGGTTTGCGAAGTGTTTCCAGACGATCTTGCCAGGATTGGGCCAAAGTTTCGTTTTTGGAAGTTCCTATCCCCTCGGTATAATAGATTATCAGCTGCGAAATGGCTGTTGTATCCTCATTATTGGCCATCAGTTCCAGACAAGCCCGACACTTGTTCATCAGACTGTGCATTGATGGACGCATCCTCTGGTTGGCTAACCAAATCGATGTGAGCTGCTCGATACTGTAAGGATCACATTGCACGACACCTTCTTCATACCACATCCTTGCATCGCTATAGTCCAAGCGTTTCATCGCCTCGTCACCTTTTCTGTTATATTCTGTTTTTTGTTGGGCCAGCAAACACATCGGCAACGCAACAAAAAGAGTTAAAATCCAAAGTCTTTTCATAAACACGTTAATAATACGTTGATCCTTCATTTACCAATACGCCATCGGCATTATAGATATCGAACAAACCATCTTTACGTTCGAAAGCACGGCCATTTTCGGCAATCCCGACATTACGGTATTTACATGGTATACGCTCATTCGCCTCCGAATCGATCGCCCCGTATAACATGGTCGATTTCTTTCGTACAATTGTAAAGTTCCCAAAAGTTTTCTTCATCTCATATTGAGCTTTCCTGTCGGCTAAAAGTTTGGCTGCTTCCTTTTCATCACAAGAAATCAAAAGGCGTACGACCTCTTCCGTCAACTTGGTTTCTTTCGCTTTCGTGAAATCTTTCTTTGCGTTCGTAAAATCCGCTTTTCCCATCTTCTCCTTGCCGGAAGCTATTAAAGCGACATATTCCGCCTCAATTTCTTCAGCAGTAGGCTGTACTGGCTGTATTGTTATTTTATTTCCTTCAGCCGGAACCTGCTTTGTATCCGGTTGCTTCCGGGGTTCATCAACAACAACGGGCGTCATCTTTTCCGGCTGTCGGGCCATTGCTGCCTCTGTTTTTTTATCCTTCTCGCTAAGCATAGATACTTCTTCCATCTCCAAAACAGTTGTGTCTTGGAGGATGCCTATTGAATCTTTTTCCTCTTCGACCGGGCTAATCAACTCCGTTACATCCAGTTTCGTAGAGGTTTTGTTCCCCTGCACCAGAAAAGCGACAACAGATCCTGCACTGGCAAATATAGCAATAAGCACGGATATCAGCATCCCTTTTCTTTTTTTCTTAGAGGGCTGAGAAATAATTTCTTCGCTATTTATAATCGTACGATCTTCGTCCTCCTCATTCTGAGGCGATTGCTCATTCGGATGTATGACCGTTGTCTCACCATCCGCTTCCTGCCCGTCTGTATTTTGCAACTCATTTGCAGGTATTTCTTCTTCCGCAGGAAAATCTAATGCAGCCATCATTTCATCCACCGTTTGGAAACGATCGGCCGGAATGATTTGCATTGCTTTGATTATGGCGGCTTCTGTCTTAGGAGATATATTCTTGTTCAGTTCCGACGGATTCTGCAAAGGACGTGTTGCCCGCAAAATAGATTCGGTCGGAATCTTCCCTGTCAAAAGGTTATACATGGTAGCACCGAGCGAATAGATATCCGGACAGGGTGAAAAACTTTGTGTCCCTTCGTTATCGTATTGTTCGATCGAGGCAAATCCTTTTGATAAGGTAAGCATGGTCGTACTTGTTTCCTGTTGCTCAATGTCATATCGCTTGCTCACGCCGAAATCAATCAGACGTGCTTTCCCTGACGAGTCGATCAGGATATTGCTGGGTTTGATATCCAAGTGAAGAATGTTCTTTTCATGTACAAACTGGAGTGCTTCTCCTATCTGGCGAACATATCTGAGGACTTTCGGTTCCGGCAATATGCCTTCCCTGTCCATCATATATTTGAGTGAACAACCGGGAATATATTCCATGGCAATATAAGCCGTGCCGTTTTCTTCGAAAACTTCCAGCACATTCACTATATGAGGATGGTGAACTTCAGAAAGTATCTTGGCCTCCTTGATAAGTTTCTCTTTGAATTTATCGAAAAGAACCTTTCCTGTCTCGGAATGCACCTTGACAGCAAATGATTCTGCTTCCCTGTAACAATAGTCTTTAAAGAAGTATTCTTTTACACAAATAGGCACCTCTGTTTGCACAGTTCCTAACGAGCCCTTCACCTCCGTATACCAGACGCCTTTGTATGTTATACCAAAGCCGCCCTGACCAATTACGTGAGTGATCCGATATTTTCCATTCTGAAGAACATGTCCGTTTGGCAAATTCATAACTATACTATGCGCAATTCTATTGATCTGCCAAAAGTACGTTATTTATATAAAAGAATAAAGGAAAGAAAGAATATTTTGCTTAATTCCTGCGGAATCTAACACATTTTGTATAGGTATGATGTAAAAAGAAAAGTTATCGCGTGTTTTCCCGCTGCAAGCGGACATGATTGCGTTTTTAATCTCTTCCGGACCACCTAAATGCTCGAATATATCCGAAAGCTCATCATTGTTAAGACGTTCGAGTACACCATCCGAACACATGAACAAAAAATCACCAGCCTTGATATCATCCAAAAGTACGACATCAGCCTCTGTCGGACGGTCCGTCCCTTGGATAGCCCGTATGATCACATTCCGCTGTGGGTGATGTGCTGCCTCTTCATGGGTGATTTTTCCTAATTTCACTAACGAATTGACCAAAGAATGATCTTCAGTCTGGAACAAGATTTCTCCTTTCCGGAAATGGTAAATCCGACTGTCCCCCACATGCGCCAAGGTTATGCCAGTCGTACCTACAAAGGTCATGGTCAAGGTGGTTGCCATTCCTTTGGCTTCCGGATGAATTGCTACATAGTCATCAAAACGTGCTTCGGTATAACGAATCGCTTTATTTATAAAATCTGCGTTCGGCTCACCTTCACGAAAAGTTGAGAAAAAAGTCTGGAAAGACTCGCAAGCCAATGAACTTGCAATCTCCCCTTTTTCAGCCCCCCCGACACCATCACATACCAAAAATAAGTTTTGGTTGGAATTTGCCGTTTCCGGCAAAGGAAAGATAGAATCTTCATTATTCAATCTGCCTCCTTTTTCACTGACTGCCCAGGGGTTGCCGATCGTTATATTCATAGCATAGACTATTTTTATTCATTAAATCGGAGAACTGTGCGACCAATAATAATTTCATCATTATTATTGAGTACGACAATCTCTCCATTCTCTAAGTAATTGCTATTATATAACGTATGATTTTTACTATTATTGTCAGAAAGATAATGTTTATAGCCACCTTTGGCATCTTTTTTTACCTCGATCCGGATATGTTCTCGGCTCATTGATTTATCAGCCGTCACAATACCGATCGTAGCAGTGGATGCATTGGATTTTCGTCCGATGATATAGACACCTTCCTGAAGAGGGAAAGTTTGCTCTGGCGTATCAGCATTTGCAATTACAGAAAGACGTCCGGTCGTCATACGAAGAGGCTGTATCAGAACTGTTTCCGATTCAGATGCGACACTTCCTTTCTCCATAGATAGCAAAGAGACTGGAATCGGTTTTCTGCACTTCGGGCATTTGAAAGAGGTGATATCGAGGGGAATTTTCCCCTCGTCTACCTTTAACCCAACATGGCAATGTGGACATTTAACGGAAATCATAAAATGAACGATATATCAGATCCGTCAATATCGGTTGAATATGTATCCAGCATATCTGCGTCGGACAACATAATAGTGTCATCGGATAATGTAATAAAATCAGAAACATCAATACTTTCGTCAATCATTACAACATCCGACAAGTCGTTTTCCCCGTCCACATCCACAATAACAGCGTCGGTCAGTATAGCATCGTCGCTGTCTAAAGTCACGAATGTGTAATCCTCTTCTTGCATAAAATGTTATAATTAAATTTTCTGGAAACAAAAGTAGGGAAACGAGCTGACATCCAAGCACAAAATAGTTCCTTATAATCAAATGTTTGGGTTTACTGTACGAAAGTATTACTTTTAGTATATGAAACGGAATCCTATTCGCTCACCCATTTAGCTTTACAGGAAGGCATCGGGCATTGTTTTTTATTGCGCAATGATTCCCAGGGTATTTCACCCAAAAACGTTCCACACTTGGGGCAAACATAGTCGATTTTGAATTGATTGGTCAAATCTTGCAACAACTGTGGGATTTTGGCTGATTGTTTCGCACCCAGATAGATACCGACCGTCGGAGCGCAGATCGTGATAAACAAGCTCAGTCCGAACAATTCCGGACTTCCTTTCCCTAGAAAACCGATCACAACCCCCACTACACCAGGAAGAGCAAACGGAAGTGATTGGAATAACCTAGTTTTAAATTGGTTAGAAGACTGTATCTTAACCTTTGCTTGAATGTAATCATCGTATATCTGCTTCAACACTGCAAACTCCTCGCTATAATCATTGTTGGACTTCAAGGCCTCGGAAATGTTTAACACATAATTATCTCCCAGCTTGATCGTATCGCTGGGAGTAACATGTTTTTTAACAATCTGAGCACCATTAACAAATGTTCCGTTTGTCGACCCTAAATCTTCAAGTAGCCAATATCCTCCCTCTTCACGGACCAGCTTTGCATGATACCGGCTTACATGAGGGTCGTTTACTACAAAATCATTATCGCTTGCTTTTCCAATTCTGATGATCATTCTGTAACAACTTTTGGTTCTTCAGGTTTTCCCATTTCCTTTTCGAGCGTATCTTTCAATACCTTCAAGGGATCCTTGGATATCACCAACTCCCTTGGTTTTCCATCCTGCGTTAGCAATAACAGCTTCTGCTTGGGTAAATTTATCTGCAAGATGTGATTTTTATTAATAATATGGCTTTTACCTACACGCATCAGGATTGTGTTACAACCTGCAACCTGTTTCTCCAATATTTCTTCAATTTTTCCTATATTGATTGCAAATGTGAATTGAATTCCGTTGGATAATAGTAATTTGGTGTAATTTCTATCTGCTTCAAAATAGAGGATCTGCCCTATTTTAATACGCAATAATTCATCTCTCGTCTTAATTATTAAATATCGCTCCATACGTAGATATTGTTTATTCGTTCATCATCAAAAAGCAAATGTACATTATTTTGTGATTCCTTCGGTACTTTTTTCATAAATTATTCTCGAAAATCATCGGATACTACGATAAAATAAGAATTCCATACCCATGAAACTTTTGTTTCATAGGCATGGAACTCCAATTTCACTATTATGAAATCGAACATTCATGACTGGATCAGTCTTCTATAGCAGCCTGCGCCGCTGAAACTTGTAGTTGATATTCAGATATATACAAAACACAGCAAAACATAGTAAAAACATAAGCTATAAAAAGAGAACACTTTTGTATCTTTCTTTCGTTACTATTTCTACTTCGCAGACTTACTATAAAGCGACTTTTCTGCTTTACGGCCACAAAAATAACGTATTGTTTCCATATCAACGAACATTTCAATCTACTTCTTCTACTTTATTCCATATTCCCTTGTCTTCTCTCTTGCTCGCAGTTATACACACTCTTTCAGCCCCTCAAAGAGGAAGTTTGCAAAATCAAAAAGAAAGACAAATTTTTGTGGAGTTAAAGCCTCTGAAATACTTATGTAAGAATTTTTCCCCATTTTCTCATTGATTCATAATTGGCGTCAATGATTAAAGCTAACAACTTTGTTATCTTTGCAAATAACCTATATTTCCCTTACACAAGTAGTGCCTTAACCAGTATATATAACCGGTCAAGGCACAGGCTTTATAGGTAAAAGACTTTGTTTCGGCTAAAAATCCAATCCGTCATTCCATCCCGGATTCTGGGTCAAATGAGGATTTAGACTTCGCTCGTTGGAAGGGATCGGATATAGATAATCACGATTTTCATCCCACTCTTTACTTAAATGTGGATTGACCACGATATTTCCACTTGATCCGTTTTCCAACATCACGTCGCTACCAATTTTCAGATACTGGATATCCTTACCCGAATCTGGTTTCTTGCCGTCATAAAGGCAAACATCAATCTTCCCATCTCTATCTAAATCATAGACTCCAGGCCCGGGGAAATACATTCCCTTGAACTGTTCAACCAAAGTCTGTCCCTCTTTCCAACGGATCACATCATCCCACCGGAAACTTTCCATGACTAATTCAATCCGCCGTTCACGGCGGATCTCAAGAATAACTCCTTTGTTTTCACCATTTACCTGTTTATAGAGATTTGCCTGATAAGGATCCGGATCAGCATTTGCTGCTGCCATATCTAAAGCAGGCATGCCGGCACGTTCACGAATAGGAAAAATACTTAAATCTAAATCTGCCTGTGTTAATGTTCCCCGTTCAGCTTTTGCTTCGGCATAATTAAGTAGAACTTCAGCATAACGGAAGATAGGCATATCAGTCACAGACTTATTATATGTATCATAATCAGCACTTGCCACAAATTTGATCATTTGGTAACCAGTTACAGTTGAACCAAACTCTGGAACTAGTGTGGTTATTCCTCCAATACGCATGTAGCCAGGTGTACGAACGGTTTGTGAAAGGCGATAATCACGATTTTGCATTTCATCGTAGAACTCCATCTTGTCATATCCTGCTATGTCAGTAAAGCGGCTTCCATCACGCATCAGATAACTATTGACTAATCGTTTTTCCAGGCCAGGTCTTCCATAGGAAGCTGTCATGGTATAATAGTTCAGATTGTGATACACTTGCAGTTCATCACTAAAGGCACGTGCAAGGATTATCTCATCTTCGTTAGCATTAAGAGAAGCAAATAAATTTAAATAGTCCGATTCCGGATGTCCAGTATTATATAATTTATAACCACTTCTTTCAATAAGTTCCTTTGAAGCAGCTATTGCATTATCAAGAAACGCCTCATATTCCGGTAATTTAAACTCAGTATGATACTTTCGGAATGTTCCTTCAAACAGACAAATACGGGATTTCAAAGCCAATGCCGTCCAGCGGCTGATTTCATTGACAGTCTTTACTTCTGGCAAATGATCGATTGCATAGTTGATATCAGCCATCACAGAATCTAGAACTACTGTGCGAGGTGTACGTGGCGCTTGTAGTTTATCCCAATCCTTATCCGAAATAACTTCTGAATACCAAGGGACATCTCCAAACCGTTTCACCATATCGAAATAGAAGTAAGCACGGAAAAAACGAGCCACTGCATCATAACGGGTACGAGCGTTTTCATCTTTACACTTCGAAGAGTTTTGAAGATAAAAATTGATGTTACGTAAGTTACCCCAAGACCATCCGCCACCACTTGCCGGAACAAGGCGGCGTGATCCACCTTGTAGTTCATCCGCTAAATCTTGCTTGACAACATTGTCTATCGCTTCATTATAAACACCTTCAGCACTCGGAAGCATATTATAGAATGAATTCGTATAAAGTTGCAAATCATTGCCTGTATTAAAGAATGTTTCAGGCGAAATAGCATCCAGTGGATATTGTTCCATACCCGTACATCCGACCATTGCAAAAGCGGCTAATACGATCATGGAATATTTACATAATTTGTTCATTGTATCAAGTGTTAGAATTTTTTTAAAATGTGATATCTAATCCTACAGAGAATGTTTTTGAAAGAGGATAACTACGCCCGTTACTGTCAGCTATCGGCTGTTCCGGATCGATGTAATCTGTTTCGAACGGAGTCCAAGTAATTAGGTTTTCACCGCTGACATACACGCGAAGATTTTGGATATAAGCCTTTTGTATCCATTCTTTCGGCAAAGTATAACCAATAACTAAGTTTTTCAAACGCAAGTAACCGATATTCTGTATATACTTATCGTTAGGAGAATTTAAGCACCCACCCCCGTTCAGCGCCGTATAACCTCGCAAAACCGGAAAATAAGAGTCCGGATTGTCTTCGCTCCACAACTTACTCACAAAATCTTCCGGGACAAACGAGAAATAAGGACGAGAGAACGGTCCCCAGAATTTGTCTGCATTACTTGCCGGATACCAGTCACGGCGTCCGATTCCTTGGAATAAAGCAGACACATCAATACCGTTCCAGCTGGCATTTAGGTTGAAGTTATAATTATAACGCGGCTCAGAGTTTCCGATCACTTCCATATCTCCGGGGTCTTTCAACGTGCCCAAACCCGGAGTGATTTTACCGTCATTATTAAGATCAACAAATTTTAGGTCTCCTGCACGAAGATGTCCCCATTCTCCTGGCGATTTCTTGATTTGAGAGTTAACTTGTGTCTGATCAATCTTCCAGTTTGCAGCTTCTTCGTCTGACTTAAAGAAGCCGTCAATACGATACCCCCAAATTTCACCAAACTTTTTACCGACATAGTTATCTGTGATCTTCGCATTTCGAGGATCATAATTAGGGTTAGACATGGTACTTTCAGTTGCAAACTTTGTGATTTCAGAAGTTGCATCTCCCAAACCAAATGAGATACCATACTTGAATGGTTTGCCGGCTACTTCGAACTGATCGTTCCAAGAAAGGCTGAATTCATATCCTTTCGTCCGCATATCACCCGCGTTTTGTTTGGGTGATGTAGCTCCAAATACACCTGGAAGTGTTTCGCCTGGGATCAACATATCTGTCGTGTTACGAATATAATAATCACCCGAAAAATTCAAACGCCCTTCAAAAAAAGAAAGATCTAAGCCTATGTTAGTCGTTGTCGCCTTTTCCCAAGTAAGATTGTCAATGATCGGATTCGGAGAGCTGACATTCTGCGTTTTTTGTCCGTTTATCAACCAACTGGACAGGCTCATTCCCATCATCGAAATATAAGGATAATAATTGGAGGAAGTAGAAGAACTTCCCATCAACTGATTTCCCAATGTTCCATAGGATAAACGCACCTTCAAATTATTTATATGATCTTTCCAATCATCAAAGAAAGCCTCTTCACTCACACGCCAGGCAGCAGAAGCAGATGGGAAGAAACCATATCGATAGCCTTTTTTATAACGCGATGTTCCATCATAACGACCATTGAATTCAACCAAATAACGCTCGTCATAATTATAATTGGCCCGAACAAACGCACCAAACAAAACGTATTGGTACTGCCCCCCTCCAACTTCCATATCACCGGTTCCCAAGTTTAAATCATTCAAAGATTCGGAAATCAAATTTTTACGGGAAGCATATAAGCGGTTATGTTTTTTGGTCTCATAATTTACACCGATAGTTGCACCAACCGAATGTTTTCCAAATATCTGATTATAATTCAGATAAGCATTGAGCACATGCATCGGATCAAACCAATTAGTTTTCTTGTACTGATCAACGTTATAATTAGGCACATCCTGTAAAATTCCCGGTTGGATAGAGTATTGGACCACCGCCGAACGATACCAATCATCGGCCATATAAAATTGATATGTATAATCGACATTCAACTTAAAATAGTCACTCAAATCAAGTATTCCTCCGAAAGTCGTTCTGAATTCATGTACACCTTTGGATCCTCTGTTTTTACCATCCAACAACATTGCATTCATACCATCACCAATGGAATAGTTGTTTTTGAGCGTATTATACGTATATGTCCCATCCGGATTAATCGGAGCATAACAGGGCAACGCATGTACTGTCGTATTCTGGAAGTTTGCATTAGCTCCACCTTCCTTTCCTGTATATCGATAAGTCTGATCGTAATATTGTGTATTGTTATATACTTTCAGGAAAGGAAACAACTGCGCGTTGATCTTGCTATGGAAAGTATAAGATGTAAACTTGTCCGTATTTACTTTCATAATGCCATCTTGAGCATAATAGTTGCCTGAAAGTAAGAAATTTAACTTGTCATCTCCACCGGATAGGCTGATATTGTGTGATTGAGAACTTTGATTGTCTTTATATAGAAAATCCCACCAGTCCCAGTTACCATAATAATTATAGATATCCTTTCCATTCACATTCTTTACAACGATCCAAGGACGTTCCGGGTTTTCGACCTTATCATAGCGACGAGCTTCCAACTCGGCATAATCTTCCTCCGTATAACGTGTATAAGTATTACCGGTTGTTCTGCGAAATGCTTCGTCATTAAGCATTACCGATTCATATCCACAGGTGATAAAATCCGTGCTGACAGTGGGTTTTGATGTTGCAAAGAAACCATTGTAAGTAACACTCATCTTACCAGATTTCGCATTTTTAGTAGTGATCAATACCACACCGAAAGCACCACGTGCACCATAAATTGCAGAAGCGGCAGCATCCTTTAAAACAGAAACAGATTCTACATCATTTGGATTGATTCGGTTAATATCTCCCGGTACCCCATCAATCAAGATCAATGGTTCACCTCCATTCACCGAGCCTCGGCCACGAACTTGAACTGATCCGCCAGCTCCCGGTTGTGCTGTAGAGAATGTAATGTTAACATTCGGCATTACTCCTTGCAACATTTGTGTCACTTTTGGCACTGGACGATTCTCCATCTCTTTAGATGTAACTTGTGTGATCGCTCCAGTCAAGTTTACTTTTTTTTGTGTACCATAACCAACGACAACTACCTCGTCCAACATCTGAGTATCCTCAATCAAACGGATTTCAAAAGATGTCAAATTACCGACTTTTACCTCTTGAGGGACATATCCCATGAAAGAAATCTGCAAGATGGCATTGCTCGGAACATTCTCCAAAACAAACCTACCGTCAATATCTGTGATCACCCCGATCGTACTACCTTTAATTACGACATTGGCTCCGGTGATCGGTCCTAAAGCATCTTCAACGGTCCCTCTGATTGTTTTCCCTTTTTGTAAAACCACAACTTCATCTGTGTTATCTATTTTAAGTGTATTACCACCTATTGCTAAAGCAGGCATCGCAGAAATAGATAAAAACAGAAAAGATGATTTTAACAGTAACCCTTTTTGGCAAAGGATACGTACTCTTTTTTTCATTAATTTATTTTTTTGAAATTTGTGACACAAAGATAGATCTTGTAAAATTCTGTATTGATTACAAAATAATTATATAAGTATTACAACTATATTAACAATACACAAAGAGAAATGCAAATAAGACCCGATTACAGTTTTATGATATTGAAACATTTCATATATTTGCACTATGAGAAGAAAGATAATAGCATACGGTCATTATTACAAAGAGTTTCTTGCCACTCTAACAGAAAAAGAAATTCAGAAAGTCAAATATGTACTTTCGTTGCTCGAAACCGATGATCGTGTACCTGTGAAATTTATAAAGTCTATACGAGACGGTTTATATGAGCTACGTATAGAATACAACAGTAACATTTATCGAATCTTTTTTATTTTTGACGAGGGGAAAATTGTGGTTTTATTTAACGGTTTTCAAAAGAAAACCCAAAAGACACCAAAATCAGAAATAGAAAAAGCATAAAAAATAAAGGAGGAATATTATGAATACAAAATACAACATGATAACAGA
>OODU01001595.1_pt1 | contig 21820 bp, 23 predicted proteins | sample 1671171 | NCBI WGS metagenome assembly OODU01 (sample SAMN06348129, study PRJEB24527) | human gut metagenome | biome: human gut; feature: ankylosing spondylitis patient; material: feces | host: Homo sapiens | place: China | collected 2015-10
TTTTTTTCAAGCAGAAGACGGCATACGAGATTCAAGTGTGACTGGAGTTCAGACGTGTGCTCTTCCGATCTGTTTTAGCTTCATCTTTTACGTTTGCGGCTAGCGTAAATCCTATAATGTATGAGAGATGCATTCCTATGTTTATAGACTGTGATGAGAGTTGGAATTTAAGCCCAAAACTGCTTAAAGAGGCGATAAAAAATGCACCTAAAAAACCGAAGGCTCTGATAGTAACTCATCTTTACGGACAAGCTGCAAAGATGAACGAGATACTTGAAATTTGTAAAAATGAAGATATAAAAGTTATCGAAGATGCTGCTGAGGCTCTTGGAGGATTTTATGAAGATAAAGCTCTTGGAACTTTAGGCGATATTGGAGTTTATAGTTTTAATGGCAATAAAATCATTACGACAAGCGGCGGGGGAATGCTGATTTCAAATGACGAAAATTTAGTCGCTAAAGCTAGATATCTAAGCACTCAAGCAAGAGAACCGCTTTTGCATTACGAGCATTTGGATTATGGATATAACTACAGACTTAGCAATGTTTTAGGCGCTATAGGCTTTGGTCAAATGGAAGTTTTGGCTAGCAGGGTAAAAAGAAAAAGAAAGATTTTTGAAATTTATAAAAATTTGTTAGAGGATTGTTGTGAGTTTATGCCTGAGGTTGCAAACTCAAGAGGAAATCGTTGGCTTACGACTTTGCTTTTCAAAGAGAAAAATGCGCATTTAAAAGCTATAGAAGCATTAAATAAAAATGATATAGAAAGCAGACCGCTTTGGAAACCTATGCATATGCAGCCTGTGTTTAAAGATACTTTAAGAGTTGTTGATGGAACTAGCGAAAATTATTTTAATAGAGGTATATGTTTGCCAAGCGGAGCTGATATGAGCGATGATATGATCGGCAAAGTAGCAGGTATAGTAAGGAAATCGCTTTGATATTAAGAGCTACAAAAAATAGGCGTACTATATTTTTTCTAATATTTGATACTATTATATTTTGTCTCAGTATATATTTTGCATTTTTGCTTAGATTTAGTGGAGAAATACCTGAGATATTTGAGCGAGGAATGATATATGGCGGAATTATTTTAGTATCGTCTAAATTAGTTTTAATGTGGATTTTTCGTCTTTATAAAGTTCCCTGGAGGTTTTTTGGACTAAATGAAGCTAGAAAAATATTTTTAGTTACTATACTATCTGCCGGAATATTTTATACTATTTTTATATCTTACGATGAGTTTTTTAACCCATTTCCAAGAAGCGTTATCATAATAGACGCTATTTTATCGGCTTTGATGGTTGGAAGTTTAAGAATAGTAAAACGTATATTTTTGGATTTTAAAAAATCACATAATGGCGAACCTTGTGTTATTATAGGAAGCACTAGTAAAACTTTGCAGGTATTAAAAGGATTAAAAAGCGGATATGCGGATTACTATGCTACTGGGATAGTAGATGGCAGAAGCGATGTGGTAGGAACTTATTGTGATGGATTTTTAGTAGGAAATAAAAGCGAATTAAAAAATTATGTAGAAGATGGCGTAAAAACCGCGATTATAGCTTTAAAACTGCGTCCAAATGAGCTTAAAGAGCTTTATGACGAGCTTGATGAGATAGGTTTTAAAGATATCAAGATATTCTCTTTGCTTGACGGAAAAAAAGAGGGTATTACCGATATTAGTATTGAGGATTTGCTTGCTAGAAAGCCAAAAGATTTAGATAGCAAGGTTGTTGAGAAGTTTATCGGCGGTAAGGTTGTTATGGTGACCGGAGCCGGTGGAACTATAGGAAGTGAAATTTGTAAGCAGTGTTTGAAATATGGCTGCAAAAATCTTATAATGGTTGAGCATAGCGAGTATAATCTATATCAGATAAACGAAGCTACGAAAAGTGATATGAGAAACAAGCTTGTAATGTTAAATATAATGCATTTAAAAGAGTTTGAAGAGATATTTGCTAAATTTAAGCCAGATATTGTTATACACGCAGCTGCGTATAAACATGTTCCGCTTTGTGAGTTTAATCCTATAAGTGCAGTTCAAAACAATATTTTAGGTACAAAAAACGTTGTCGATCTCTCAAAAAAATACGGAACAAAAAGAGTCGTGCTTATCTCTACCGATAAGGCAGTACGACCTACAAATATAATGGGAACGACAAAACGTGTTTGTGAGTTGTACGCTTTAAATTCAAATGAAAGCGGCAAAACCGAGATAGTGGCAGTTCGTTTTGGTAATGTTTTAGGTAGCAGCGGTAGCGTTATACCTAAATTTAAAGCTCAAATAGCGGCAAACGAGCCCCTAAGCGTAACTCATCCAGATATCACAAGATATTTTATGTTAGTTAGCGAAGCCTGTCAGCTTGTGCTACAAGCAGCGAGTATTGCCGATGGCGGTGAGCTTTTTGTTTTAAATATGGGAGAACCGGTTAAAATAGCAGACCTTGCGGCAAGAATGTTGAAATTAAGCGGTAAAGAGGAGCTCGGTATCAAATTTGTCGGACTTCGTCCCGGAGAAAAACTTTATGAAGAGCTACTCATAGATCCGAATGACGCGGCTACTAAATTTGAGAGTATTTTTGTGACAAAATCCGGAGATTATGATCTAAATCTACTCAATTCGCAGATAAATAAACTTATAAATTTAGAAGATGAAACGTTAATAGAAACAGAGCTAAAAAATATAGTTCCAGAGTTTCATCATTCATTAAATAAGGATTAAAATGCTTATAAAAGAGATTCAAGAATTTAGCGATATAAGGTATAAAGCAAGAGCTTATTTGTGTTATCTTTTTGATAGGAATATACCAAATAACTTGCCTGGAGTTAATCTATCTTTGGTAAAAGACGGCTTTGATAAAATAGCTCATGAAATAGAGTATTTTGAAGCATTTTATATACTTGATAAAAACGGCGTTCAAATAGAAAATAATATAAGTTTAGACTCAAAAAAGATGATAGGAAAAGGCGATAACAGAAGTAATAAAGCATATTATTACAGAGCAGTTAGAGAAAAACGCTGCGTACTAACTGATCCATATCCTTCAAGCCTTACAAACGGACTTTGCGTGACCGCTTCTATGCCGGTTTATGACGATAAAGACGAGCTTAAATATATAGCTTGCATGGATATAAGCCTTGTTGATATCTTAAAACTTGTTCATCCAAGTTCCGTCGACGGATTATTCGGTAAATTTAGTAAATTAGTATATTCTATATTTTCACTTGCTTTATTTATAGTTGCCGTTGTACTTTTCATACACGGTATAAAAGGTTTTGTGCTAAAAAGTTTTCATGATATTAATATAAGCGAAGTATTTGAATCTACCATAGTTTTGACACTTGCTTTGGCTATATTTGATCTGGTGAAAGCTATATTTGAAGCCGAGGTTTTAGGTCGATCAAATCACGATAATAACGGTGGTAGCAAGACTATGGTGAGATTTATAGGAAGTATCATCATAGCACTTGCGATAGAGTCGTTAATGCTTGTTTTTAAATTTGCAATTACAAATCCTAGCGGAGTAGTATATGCTATATATTTAATAGGCGGTGTCGCCATGCTCATGGTAGCTTTAAGCCTATATCTTTGGGTGCTAAAAAGGAGCAGCTTTGATAGGGATTATTGACTATGGTGCAGGAAATATAAAAAGTGTAAAAAATGCTTTTGAGTATATAGGTTCAAAAAGTGAATTGATTAGTTTTGGTGATAATTTAAAAAAATATGATAAACTTATACTTCCAGGAGTAGGAGCGTATGGAGTCGCTATGCAAAAACTAAGAGCAAATGGCTTGGAAGATGGTATTTTGGAGTTTATAAAAAGCGGTAAGCCGTTTCTTGGTATATGTCTTGGAATGCAGCTTTTATTTGAGCGAGGATTTGAGTTTGGTGAGCATAAAGGACTTGGAGTTATAAAAGGTGATGTTATTAAATTTGATGAGAGTAAATTTAATAAGCATCTAAAAGTTCCCCACATAGGGTGGAATAGCTGCGAATTTAAAAAAGAATGCAGTATAAACAGAGGTTTGCCAAAGAGTTCTTATCTCTATTTTGTGCATTCATATCACGCTGTTTGTGATGATGAGTTTGTTTTGGCTGTTACTACTTATGGATACGAGTTTGTGAGTGCAGTTTGTAAAGATAATGTTTTTGGATTTCAGCCTCATCCTGAAAAATCACATGAAAACGGGCTTAAGATTATAAAAAATTTTGTGGAGTTGTAATGGAGATAATACCCGCTATTGATTTAAAACAGAGTAAAGCAGTAAGACTCACTAAAGGCGATATGCAAACTGCTAAGATCTACTCAGATAAACCTTGGGAATTAGCTAAAGAATTTGAAGATTTGGGTGCTAAATGGTTGCATATAGTTGATTTAGACGGCGCATTTGCCGGAGATGCTATAAATTTAAAAACTATTGAAAAGATAGTTTCTACTACAAATTTACAAGTAGAAGTAGGTGGCGGTATAAGGACAAAAGAGCGTATAAAAAGCTATTTGAATTCTGGAGTCAGCCGTATTATATTAGGTTCAATCGCTCTGAAAAATCCTGAATTTGTAAAAGAAGTAGCAAAAAAATATAGAGTAGTAGTAGGCATAGACGCTATAGATGGATTTGTAGCTATAGAAGGCTGGGCAAATGTAAGTAAGATGCAAGCCTCTAACCTTGCAAAACTATATGCAGATGCAGGAGTTGAAGCCATCATCGCTACTGATATAAGTAGAGACGGTATGCTTAATGGCGTAAATGTGGAATTTAGCGCTTCTATAGCAAAGGCTAGCGGTATCGATACTATAGCGAGCGGCGGCGTTAAAGATATAAATGATATAAAATGTTTAAAACTAAATGGTAATATTGCAGGAGTGATAGTAGGAAAAGCGTATTATGAGGGTAAATTAGATTTAAAAGAAGCTTTTAAGTCTAATTTTTAATTCTGTTAAAGTTTTTTTAAAACTAAATTCTGATAGAATAATAGAAATTTGAGAAAGGATGATTAGTGAAGTTATTGGTTGTTGATGATAGCTCTACTATGAGAAGAATTATTAAAAATACTCTCCAGAGGCTTGGTCATAAAGATATATTAGAGGCTGAGCACGGGCTTGAAGCATGGGGTCTTTTGGAACAAAATCCAGATATAGGCGTTTTAATCACAGATTGGAATATGCCTGAAATGAATGGCTTGGAACTTGTAAAAAAAGTAAGGGCCGAACAAAAATACGAAAATATGCCTATTATAATGGTAACTACCGAAGGCGGTAAGGCTGAGGTTATTACGGCGTTAAAAGCCGGAGTTAACAACTATATAGTTAAGCCATTTACTCCGCAAGTACTTAAAGAAAAACTTGAAGACGTTCTTAATTAATGAAAGAAAAGTTTTTTGAACTAAAAGTTTTAAGCCGTAAAAGCGATGTTCTAAAAGAGTTTGCGTTTGAACTAGGCGCTACTTGCATAGAAGAGATAGAAAACGGCTTTATACTAAGAGATGAAGACGATCTAAGCAATATATCCTGGGGTTTAGAGGAATTTGCTGGACGAATCGGATCTGATATATCCACCAGCTTAGAGATCAAAGATAATATAGATTGGATCAATGAGTATAAAAAAGGCATTAAGCCTGTATCCTCCGGTAAATTCTATATAAGACCTAGCTGGGAAGAACAAAAAGATGGTTTTATAGATATAATTATAGATCCTGCTCTTGCATTTGGCTCTGGTCATCATGAAAGCACAAGCTCCTGCTTAAATTTGATTAGTAAATATATAAATTTAAAAGAGTGCAAGATAGCTTTAGATGTGGGCTGCGGGAGCGGAATTTTAAGTATAGCTTTAGCAAAATTAGGACTCGCGGTAGATGCTTGCGATACCGATGAACAAGCTGTTTTAAGCAGCACTGATAATGCAAGAAAAAACGGTATTAAATTTAATAACATATGGACCGGTTCTATCACAGACGCTAATGGCAGATATGATGTTGTAGTGGCAAATATCATAGCTGATGTGATTTTACTACTTTCTAAAGATCTAAAAATGCATGTAAATAATAATGGATATCTGATATTATCTGGTATATTAACAAAATACAAAGATAGAATCTTACAGGCTTTTGTGGATTTAGAGCTTGTTTGGAATATCACTCAAAATGAGTGGGAGAGTTTTATATTCAAAAATAAGGATAAAAATGGAAAATAATGAGAATAAAAACGGGCAAAATAATAATAACGGAAACTTTTTTAACAAAAATCCTATTATGGTTTTTGCGATTTTTGCAATAATAATAGTTGTCGTATTTAGAAGTTTTAACCCAGACGGTATGAACGAATTCGGAGATAGTACTAGTTCTAAAAATATTACATATTCGGAGTTAAAACAGCTTATAAAATCAAAGCAGATAAATAATGTAGTAATAGGACAGACTACTATAAAAGCCACCGGAAATGGTGTAACTTATGTAGCAAAGAAAGTAAATGACCAGACGCTTGTTCCGCTTCTTGAGAGTGAAGGAGTAAGCTACGGAGCTTATAATGAGACAAACTGGCTTAGCGATATGCTTTTTTCATGGGTAATTCCTATATTTATATTTTTTGGAATTTGGATGTTTCTTGCTAGCAGAATGCAAAAAAATATGGGCGGTGGAATACTTGGAATGGGTAGCAGTAAAAAGCTTGTAAACAGCGAGAGACCAAAGGTTAAATTTAATGATGTAGCCGGAGTCGAAGAGGCAAAAGAAGAGGTTAAAGAAATAGTTGATTTCTTAAAAAATCCAGATAGATATATAAGACTTGGTGCAAAAATTCCTAAAGGCGTACTTTTAGTAGGACCTCCAGGAACCGGTAAAACTCTTCTTGCAAAAGCGGTTGCCGGTGAAGCTGATGTTCCTTTTTTCTCAGTTTCTGGATCAAGCTTTATAGAGATGTTTGTAGGAGTTGGAGCTAGTAGAGTCAGAGATTTATTTGAAAATGCGAAAAAAGAAGCTCCTGCTATCGTATTTATAGATGAAATAGATGCTATAGGAAAAAGCAGAGCAGCTGGAGCCATGATGGGCGGGAATGACGAGAGAGAGCAAACTCTAAATCAACTTTTGGCTGAGATGGATGGATTTGATAGTGATAAAAGTCCGGTTATAGTTTTAGCAGCTACAAACAGACCTGAGGTTTTAGATGCCGCTCTCCTTCGTCCAGGACGTTTCGATAGACAAGTTTTAGTCGATAAACCTGATTTTAAAGGTCGTGTGGATATACTAAAGGTTCATAGTAAAGAGGTAAAACTTGCTAATAACGTAAATATGGATGATATAGGTCGTTTAACTGCTGGACTTGCAGGCGCTGATCTAGCAAATATCATAAATGAAGCAGCCCTTTTAGCAGGTCGTGCTAGCAAAGAGTATATTGAACAACAAGATCTTATAGAAGCCGTTGAGAGAGCTATCGCGGGACTTGAGAAAAAATCTCGCCGTATAAATCCAAAAGAGAAAAAGATAGTTACTTATCATGAGTGCGGTCACGCTCTTATCGCTGAAACTACAAAAGGCGCAGATAAAGTTACTAAAGTTTCGGTTATACCAAGGGGAATTGCAGCTCTTGGATATACGCTAAATGCTCCAGAAGAGAATAAATTTTTAATGCAAAAACACGAGCTTATCGCAAAAGTTGATGTTCTTTTAGGAGGTCGCGCGGCAGAGCATGTGTTTATAAAAGAGATAAGTACGGGAGCTAGCAATGATCTAGAGCGAGCAACAGATATCATAAAAGCTATGGTTTCTATGTATGGAATGACAGATGTTGCAGGTCTTATGGTGCTTGAAAAGCAAAGAAACGTATTTTTAAATGGTGGGCAAACTTTAAAAGATTATAGCGATGATATGGCCCATAAACTAGATGAGTATGTAAAAAACTTTTTAAATGAAAGATTTAATGCCGTAGTGGCCACTCTTGAGCTTTATCGCGGAGCTATAGAAAAGATGGTTGATTCTTTATACGAAGAAGAGACTATAGAAGGCTCAAAGGTTAGAGAGATTATCAGAAGTTATGAAGAAGAAAACAATATTCCAAGCCGTTTAATAGTCGAAGAAGACGGTAATAGCGATATAAAAAAAGCAAAAGATAAGGAATAGCTATGGATAATTTAAGAGTGATAAGTAAGTATGGATATTGCAGTATCGGTTTGTTTGGAGTCATATTTCTATTATCACTCTTATTTGATACTTTTATATTTCTATCTGCTATTTTGCTGATTTTTGTAGTGTTTATATATAGAAACCCAGAAAGACTTCCTGCTGTGGAGAGTATGGACGCCATATTATCTCCTATAGACGGCGTTATCGAAGATATAAGAAAAAGTAGTTATAATGGTGTTTTATATACCGAAGTTGTTATAAAAAACTCTATTTTTGATTCTGGAGTATTGCGAGCTGTAGCAAATTTAAAAGTCGATGAGATTAAATCTAAAAACGGTCTAAATTTAGCGACAACTAGCTTAGATAAAAATCTATTAAATAATAGAATAGCTTATATATGCTCTGTTGGAGATAAGCAAGTTATCATAAGAATCAACTCCGGTGCAATGAGTAGAAAAATACATCTTGAAAAAACAAAAGAGTTAAAAGCCGGTAGAAGATTTGGGTTTATTTTAGATGGAAGGGTAAGCTTATTTTTACCTCTTACTACAAAATTAAATGTTTCGGTTGGTAACAGAGTAAAAGCAGCTGATTTAATAGGCTTTTTAGAGGAATAAAATAATGGAAAATAAGCCGAAATTAATATATATATTGCCAAATTTATTTACAGCAGGTAGTGCTTTTTTAGGTATTATCAGCATTTTAGCGTCTGCTAATGGTGAATATATGAAGGCTATAATTTATATAGTTTTATCTTTGATATTAGATGGTTTGGATGGAAGAGTTGCTAGGCTTACGAAAACCACTTCTAAATTCGGAGTCGAATTTGATAGTTTAGCTGATTTAGTCGCGTTTGGCGTGGCTCCGGCTTTACTTTTTTATTTCAGTATAGGTTATAATTTCGGTCGTTTCGGAGCACTTTTAACAGCTATGTTTGTAGTATTTGGCGCTATAAGGCTTGCTAGATTTAATGTTATGAGCGGAACTTGTGAACCAAATGTTTTTATAGGGCTTCCTATACCAAGTGCTGCTATAGTGAGCGCTTTTTGGGTTGGAATTTATAATAATTATGATTTTATGCACGGTTTTGAGCCTATTTTTATAGTGATTATGGCCGGACTTTCCGTACTTATGGTATCAAATGTTAGATATCCGAGTTTTAAAAAAGTTGATTTTAAAAGAGCAAATTATTTAAAAACACTTGTTTATTTAGTAATAATATTTTCTATGTTATACTTATGCCCGTTAGAAAGCGCAACAATTCTTATTACTATTTACACAATTTATGGTATAATTAGAGCCATATGGGCAAGATTTTTTGCTAAAAATATAAAATTAACCAAGGAGAACAGATGACCACGCCATTTTCACAAAAAAAATATATATTTATCTACAAACTCTCTCTCCTTAACCTGCTGTAAAACTTAATTTTTTTAATAACCCCAATATACAAAACACAAGGTGATTTTAAATCTTTACACTTAGCAATATGCTAAATTTAAAAAAGAGGATAATAAAATGGATAATAATAAAATAATAGTTTTTGATACTACTTTAAGAGATGGTGAGCAAAGCCCGGGTGCTTCAATGAATACTGAAGAGAAAATTCAGATCGCATTGCAGCTTGAGCGCTTAGGTGTTGATGTTATGGAAGCAGGATTTGCCGCGGCAAGCCCCGGTGATTTTGATGCTATAAATCAAATAGCAAAACAAATTCACTCCATTCGCATAGCAAGCCTTGCTAGGGCTTTAGAAAAAGACATTAAAGCCGCAGGGGAAGCGATATCTCCAGCAAAAAATAAGCGTATACATACGTTTATAGCTACGAGTCCTATTCATATGGAGCATAAATTAAAAATGACTCCGGATGAAGTTATTAAAAGAGCAGTCGAGGCTGTAAAATACGCTAAGACTTTTGTAGATGATGTTGAGTTTAGCTGTGAAGATGCTGGAAGAAGCGATATAGTATTTTTAAAAGAGATTTGTGCTGCTGTTGTTGAAGCTGGAGCTAGAACTCTGAATTTACCTGATACTGTTGGGTTTAGAATGCCAGACGAGATATATAATATGGTAAAATCAATGGTAGATTTTATAGGAGATAGAGCTATTATTTCTGTGCATAATCATAATGATTTAGGTTTGGCTGTAGCAAATACTTTAGCAAGTATCAAAGCTGGTGCAAGACAAGTAGAATGTACTATTAACGGACTTGGCGAGAGAGCAGGAAACGCCGCTCTTGAAGAGATTGTTATGACTATAAGAACTAGAAGTGATGAGTTTGCTCCGCTTTATACGGATATAGTGACAAAAGAGATCTACGCCACCAGCAGACTGGTTGCTAGTATAACAGGCATTGAGCCGCAACCAAACAAAGCTATAGTCGGTAAAAATGCTTTTGCTCACGAAAGTGGTATTCATCAAGATGGTATGTTAAAATGCGCTCAGACTTATGAGATCATAAAAGCTGAAGATATAGGCGCTGAGAAAAATAGTTTAGTTTTGGGTAAGCACAGCGGCAGACACGCATTCAAAGATAAACTTATAAATTTAGGTTTTGATCTTGATGATAATGAGATAAATGAAGCATTTATTAAATTTAAAGAGTTATGCGATAAGAAAAAAGAGATCTTTGATGATGATATAAGAGCGCTTGTTAGCCATGAGATTATAAAAATACCAGAAATTTACTCTATACAAACTTTAAGCACAAGCTCATGTAATGCCGGACACTCAAGTGCCGCTGTGAGCATCAAATTTAGCGATAATATAATAAGCGACGCAGCTCTTGGAAACGGTACTGCTGATGCGATATTTAAGGTGATTGATAGGATCAGTGGAATTAGCGGAGAGTTGAAAGATTATAAAGTCAATGCTGTCTCGCAAGGAAAGGATGCACTTGCAAAGATCACTGTTAAGGTTGTTTTTGAAGGTTCAAGCTGCGCTACAATCGGTCATGGGCTTGATATTGATACTATGATGGCAAGCGCTAAAGCATATGTAAGCGCTTTAAATAGCTACTTATCTATGAAAAATAGATAGTAGCCAAATTTAATTAATTTACCAGCTCAAAAGTGAAAAATTCACTTTTGTAGCTTGTATTTCCTATATTTTCGTATTGTGATATCGCCGCGTCTATATTTCCTACTTCTTGATAAAGCATACCAAGAGCTAATCTATCTTCTATAGATGTTGGATCTACTAATTTTGATAGCTCTAAATACCCAATCGCACTTTCTGGATGTCTTGCTCCTATACTTGCTACGCTAGCTAAGAATAGCGTGTTTGGATCATTTACGTTTTTATTATCTATTAGCTCATTGTATATACTGTACGACTCTTCAAAATTTGCGGTAAATAGATCTATATAAGCTAAAGTTTGGAGTATATTTTGTGCGTTTTGAGTAGAAATTTCTAAATCAGATTTTATGCGATCTCTTTCTACATTAAGAAGTCCCGCTATTTGCAATAGTTTGATATATTGAATTCTTATGATATTTGCTCCACCGTATAGCGCCTTTTTATTGACATTGTTATTAAAAAATCCATGTTGAATATCTCTAGCGTAATCTTTTATATTATTATCTGTAAATCTTGCTGTTGAGTAAAGAATATTTGCCATAATATCATTAGGTAAAATCTCTTTAAGCTTGTCTGTTTTTGATATTATAATATCTTTCCTGCCTGTTATCTGAGCCGCTATGATATCAAAAACTATATTTAAGATATTTGTACTATTATCCGTATCAAGCCATCTTTGAAGTACACCGTTATTGCCCAGTACTAGCTGCACCATTGAGTCATATATATTTTCTTGATTTAAATTTGAATCTTCGTTTAGATTATCAAGTATTTCTGATATAAGTTTTTTATTATCTTTTCCTATCATTGAGGATGTCATAACTGCATAAACTCCTGCTAAATAGTTTGTAGAATCTAAATGGTAGCTTGTGATAAAGTGTCTATATGCCTCAGAAAAATTACCGAGTTGAGCATAAGTTAGTGCTAGATTATAGTGAAGTATCGAGTGGCCCGAGTAAATTTTAATAATATTTAAGAACTCCTTATTTGCCTCTCTTAGGTTATAATTTAGTGCCGTTGCTATAGTTTTTGATAAATTTAAATTTACTTTTGATATAGCTCCGCTTGTTTTTAGATACTCATCGGCTTGCGTGTTCTCATCGATAAATACACTGATTCCGCCTTTTCTTATGTAATTTATAGTCTGCTTAGCATCAAATACTTTATATGGAGTAAAATAAAATAGTATCTGATATATGTTGTCTTTACTAAAAAGCATATCTACGCTGAATTTTTTTTGTGCCATATTTATATCAAACAGTTCAGGATTTAATATAGTTTTTATAGGATACGTTTCAGATATAAATGTAGAGTTTTTATCGTTTATATCTTTTAAATTTAGCGCAGCAGAGCCGAATTGTCCTGTTTTTATATCGATTAAAGCTAAAGCAAGTTTTGTTGAGTCGGCATTATTTTCATCAACTAAAGCTTTGTTCAGATATTTTCTTGCTAGATCATATTCGCCAAGCCTAGCATACAAAAGTCCCATAGGTATATTCGTATCGAACGTATTTGTGTTCTCAAGGGCTTTTATGGACTGTTTATCTTGATATATATAGCTTAGTATTTTTGATCTAAGATAGTTTTTTTGACCTTCATAATACCGATTTTTTGAGCTATCTAATATATGCAAAGCTTCTATATAGTAGCCTTTGTAGTAGTTTATTAACGCGTTATAATAGTCGTATAAACTAGAGTCTGATTCTTTACTTAAAAAAGCATTTGCTAATTCTATATAGTATTTAAACAACGGTTCGTTATTTATCTCAAGTGCACTTACGGCAGCGTTTAGAGCGCTTACGGAAGTGTTTTCATTGTTTTCTATAGCTTTTTTAAATGAGCTGATCGCGTCTTCAAATTTTGATTGATTCATTTGAGATACGCCAAGATTGTAATTCGATAAGGCTTCATTATATATTGCTACGTTTTCATAAATTTTGAGTGCTTCGAATTTATTTCCGCTTTCATAGAGACTGTTTGCTTTTTTTAGCATATCATCGATTTTTGATGGGCTAAATTTTTGCGTTATGACTTGCGTCTGTTTGGGCTGCTCTAAATTTTTAGTTGGTTGCTCTTTTGTTTCATCTTTTTTTAGTAATAAAATAATCGCAATCAACAAAATCAAAGCTATTGCACCGCTTGCGGCTGCTATTATAAAAATATTTTTTTTAGGTTTTTTTTGCGGTTTCGGAGTTTCTACCTGCTCCTCTTTTTTATCTAGATCTTCAAGCGGAGTTATATCCCCATCATCTTTTTCTAGTATTACTATCTCTTCTTTTTGAACTTCATTTTGCTCATCTGCCAAAGCTTATCCTTACATATATTTTTTAAGAACTTCTGGGATATTTATAGAGCCGTCGCTATTTTGGTAATTTTCCATGATCGCTATAAGAGTTCTACCGACTGCCAAGCTTGAACCATTTAGAGTATGAACTAAAGCATTTTTTTTACCGTCTTTATATCTGATTTTTGCTCGTCTGGCTTGAAAATCTCTGGTATTTGAGATAGAGCTTATTTCTCTGTATTTGCCTTGTCCTGGAAGCCAAACTTCAAGATCTATAGTTTTTGCCGCACCAAATCCAAGATCTGCGCTACAAAGCATCATATGACGATGAGGAAGCCCCAACTCTTTTAGCATATCAGAAGCGCAGCTTACCATTTCGTCAAGTATTTTCGCGCTATCTTCTGGTTTGCTTATGCTTACCAGCTCGACTTTTTCAAACTGGTGCTGACGTATCATTCCTCTGGTATCTCGTCCTGCGCTTCCTGCTTCTTGTCTAAAACATGCTGAGTAACAAGTCATTTTTATAGGTAAATTTTCAACCGGAATTATCTCGTTATTGTAGATGTTTGTAACTGGAACTTCGCTTGTGGGAATAAGATATAAGTCTTCATCTCTTATTTTATACAGATCTTCTTCAAATTTAGGAAGTTGTCCTGTGCCATAAAGCGTGTTTGAGTTTACCAAAAACGGTACGTTTACTAGCTCAAAACCTCTAGCGGTATTGAAATCTATCATAAAATTTACTAAAGCTCTACTAAGTCTAGCTCCATCGCTCCTAAGCACAGTAAAGCGACTACCTGAGAGCTTTGCTCCTGTTGCAAAATCCAACCAGCCGAGATTTTCTCCAAGCTCAAAATGCTCTTTTGGGGTAAAGTTAAACTCTCTAGGCTCAAGTATGGTTTTTATACAGACGTTATCGTCTTCGTCTTTGCCTAATGGCACGTCATCATCTATCACGTTAGGCACTCTACTAGCTACCGTGTCTAGTTTTGTTTCAAGCTCGCTTACTAAATTTGAAGCGGTCTGCATAAGTTTTTTATTTTCTTCGAGTTCGGTTTTTAGTAGCGTTGTGTCCACGCCGCTTCTAGCTAGTATGCCTACTTCTTTTGATTTTGCGTTTTGCACGGCTTGAAGATTTTCTAACTCTTGTTTTTTGATTTTTAGTTCATTGTACGTATCAAGTAAATTTTTTAAAACGCCTTCATCAACTTTTTTCGCTTTTAATTTAGCGTTAAACTCATCAAAATTCGTCTCTATTAGTTTTAAATTTATCATAATTTTCCTTTATCTATAAATTCCCACAGCGTCTCTTACTTTTTGCATCGTCTGGGACGCTACGTTGTTAGCTTTTTTTGCTCCAGCATCAAGAATATCATAAACTTCGTTTTTATGACTTAAGTAGTATTCAAATTTTTCTCTAGCTTCCGCAAAATAGTTCCAAACAAGCTCGTTTAGATACATTTTAAAATGTCCATAACCCTCGCCACCTTTTTCATATCTAGCTGCGAGTGCCTCTTGTTCTTCGGTGTTTAAAAATAGTTTTGCTATGTTAAAGATGTTGCAGTTTCTCCACTGCTTTGGAACTTCTAGAGCAGTGGAGTCGGTCACTATGGAACTGCACTGTTTTTTTAGTGTTTTTGCATCACTGAAAATATCTATCGTATTTCCGTAGCTTTTACTCATTTTAGCTCCGTCAATCCCTGGAACTGTAGCTACGTTTTGCTGAACCCCGGCTTCAGGAATAGTAAATATATCTCCGTGCGCATTGTTAAATTTGATAGCTATGTCGCGCGCTATCTCGACGTGCTGAATTTGATCTTTTCCTACCGGAACTATGTTTGAGTTAAAAAGCAAGATGTCTGCAGCCATCAAAACAGGATAGCTAAAAAGTCCGTGATGAGCTTCAAATCCTTTTGCGACTTTGTCTTTATAAGCATGAGCGCGCTCGACTAAACCCATGGGAGTTAGTTGGCTTAGTATCCAGTAAAGTTCCAGCACGTCTTTGACGTCGCTTTGAATCCAAAATGTAGATTTGTTCGGATCTATGCCAAGTGCTAAAAACGCGCACGCGGCTTCAAAAGTGCTCTCTTTTAGCTTTTTTGCTTCATTTACCGAAGTCATAGCGTGATAGTTCGCGATAAACATAAACATATCGTCATTGCCTAAGTTTTGAGTATCGACCATAGGTTTTATGCTAGCAAAATAATTTCCTAAATGTAGTTTTCCTGAAGGTTGAAGTCCTGTTAAAGTTCTCAAATTCTATCCTTTGGCTTTTTGTGAATTTAGTAATTTCACTATTTGATTTGTTATCTGTTTTACTGTTTTATCTTCAACCAAAATAGAAAAATCAGCTTTTTTCTCATACTCTTTATCTCTACTAGCGTGTATATTTTTGGCTTCTTCTAAATTTGAAAGAAGTGGGCGTTTGGCGAATTTTTTCTCGCTATTGCTTGAGTTTTTTAAACGCTCGATTATCTTTTCAAAGCTTGATTTTAGATAGATCACGGTGCCTATTTTTTTTAAATTTTTTACCTTATAAAATCCGCCGCCTGTGGATATAACGGCTCCTTTTACTGAGTTTTCTAAAAATTTAGCTAAATTTTTTTCTATCTTTCGAAATGCTTCTTCACCGTCTTCTTCGAAAATAGTTTTTATTTTTTTATTTGCAAAACTTTCTATCATATCATCGCCGTCTATAGCAAATACGCCTAATTTTTCAGCCAAAGCTCTTGCTATAGTGCCTTTTCCGACTCCCATAAATCCTATTAAAACTATATTTTTATCAATTTTCATTTTCTGTGCTCTCTTTTTGACTACGATTTTTAGGTATTAAAATTACCGGGGTTCCGCTTAGCTCATAGTTTTCTCTTAATTTATTTAGCAGATATCTTTTATAACTAAAGTGTAAAGACCTCGGTTTATTCATTATGAGGGCGATTTTCGGAGGCGCGAATCCAAACTGAACTCCATAATAAATTTTAACTATTTTTCCATGATCTCTAGGGATCGGATGAGTTCTAATGGCTTCTTCTAAAACTTCATTTAGCCTTGAAGTTTTCATTTTTTGAGTGTAATTTTTATAAACTTCAAGTATAAGCGGATAGAGTTTATGAACTCTTTTTCCGCCGAGTGCGCTAACGCTGATGATAGGAGCGTAAGCTAGAAATTTAAATTTATCTCTTAGCTCATATACGACTTTATCAAATTCGCCATGATCTTTATCCCATTTATTTAAAACTATAATGAGTCCCAGCTCAAACTTAGCTCCAAGACCGGCTATCCTCTCATCTAACTCCGTAAGCGGCTCACTTGCATCAAGAACAAGCAATGCTATATCTGCTTCTTCTAATATTTTTTCTGTTCTATGTAGCGCAAGTCTTTCTATGCCTTCTATCTTTCCGCGTTTTCTGATACCTGCTGTATCAACAAATTCAAAAACCCTATCTTCATAAACATAGCTTTCATTAACAGGATCTATCGTAGTTCCGGCGATTTTGCTTACGACTGAACGATCTTCTTTGACAAGAGCGTTTAGAAGGCTTGATTTTCCTACATTTACTCTGCCGATTATCCCGATTTTTATATTTTTTGTTTCGTAATCAACAGACGGCAATCCCATTTCTCCGTTTTCATTAACACAGTCCAAAAATTCGTCAAAATCATCACTCGTATCAGCTTTTATCTTGCTTTTAGGAATAAGTTTATATATCCAATCACGTAGTTCGTCGGTTCCTAAATTATGGCTAACAGATAGGTTAAAAATGTATTTCGCGCCAAATTCGTTAAATTCCCAACTTCTCTCTTCGTCTTTTTTGCTATCGACTTTATTTACTACTAGAGCTATAGGTTTATTTAAATTTGAAAGCTCATAGAAAAATCTTTTGTCTATTTCATCTGGAAAATTTTTTCCATCTACCATAAAAACGATTATATCAGCATTTTTAGCCTCATTTAGCGTGTTTATTTTTACATTTTTAAATAGCTCATTACTATCATCAAGACCGCCGCTGTCTATCAAAATACAGTTTTTATCATCAATAAAAATTTCAGCTTTATTCGTATCTCTTGTCGTACCGCTAACGTCACTTGTTATGGCTATTCTCTGTTTTGCTAAACGATTAAATAGCGAACTTTTTCCGACATTTGGACGTCCTACTAGCATGATTTTTTTCATATTTTTCCTTTTAAAACTTTCAATTATAGCGAAAAATAGCTAAATTTATAAAAAATTATGTATCATCGTGGTAATATTGCAACTAAAATTTTCCATAAAATTTAAAAAATGAATGCAGGTTAGATCTATGTATAATCACTTTTTAATGAGGCACCTTGGTATATATTATATGCTTGTAGCTTCTATATGTTTTGCTGCTACTGGAGCATTTGCGAAGATGTTAAGTAGCGATATGAGTTCAATCGAAGTTGTATTTTTTAGAAATTTAGTAGGATTCATTCTTATTATTATCGCGCTTTATAAAAAACCGCTGCATCAAAAAGGCGGGCGTCCGTTCTTGCTTATTTTTCGTGGAGTCATCGGCACGCTTGGACTACTTGCGTTCTTTTACAATATAGCAAATATAAATTTAGCCGCAGCTTTCACGTTTTCAAAGACGAGTCCGATTTTTACCGCTCTTTTGGCTGCATTTATATTTAAAGAAAAATTAAGTTCCAAAGGTTGGTTTGCTATTTTTATAGGCTTTTTGGGAATTTTATTTATCATTCAACCAAATTTAGGTGTTAGTAAAAATGATCTTATAGGATTATTAAGCGGTATAGGCGCAGCTCTTGCATATACAAGTATAAGGGAGCTTAGAAAGTATTACAATACTGGAGTTATAGTGCTTTCATTTATGATATTTGGCACATTTATACCTTTGTTGTGCATGATTTTAGCCGAGTTTTATACTGTTTCTTATTTAGATTTTATGCTTGCCCCTTTTATAATGCCTGATACTAAAGGTTGGATATTTATAGCTTTGATGGGAATCTGCGGAACATGGTTTCAAATTTATATGACAAAAGCTTACGCAGCTAGCCGAAAAGCAGGAGCTGTTGCAGCTGTTAGTTATAGCGATGTTGTTTTTAGTATGATTTTTGGTTTGATGCTTGGAGATTCTTTTCCGAATTTTATAGTATTTTGCGGAATAGCCCTTATCGTTTTAAGCGGAGTTTTGGTCGCCAAAGAGAAATAGTAAGCAAATATTTATAGGATTTTGGCTATAATCGGTAAAAATTTAGGAAATATAATTATGGTTTTGATAGCAGGACCTTGTGTCATTGAAAGTAGGGATTTAGTTTTTAAAGTTGCCGAGAAGTTGTCTAAATTTAACGAAATGGGCTGGATAGATTTTTATTTCAAATCCAGTTTTGATAAAGCAAACCGCACAAGCATAAGCAGCTTTAGAGGACCGGGGCTTGAAGAAGGCTGTAAAATTCTATCTGAAGTTAAAAAAGAATTCGGATTTAAAATATTAACAGATATCCATGAAAGTTATCAAGCAACACCTGTTTCGCAGGTCGCTGATGCTTTGCAAATTCCCGCTTTTTTGTGTCGGCAAACAGATCTTTTGGTAGCTGCTGCAAAGACAAAAGCTATGGTAAATATCAAAAAAGGTCAATTTTTATCTCCGGACGCTATGAAATATAGCGTTAAAAAGGTGCTTGAGACACGCGGAATTAATGAGTTTGGTTATGAGATCGCAAAACAAAACGGAGTGTATCTTTGCGAAAGAGGAAGTACGTTCGGTTATGGAAATTTGGTTGTAGATATGAGAAGTTTGGTTATCATGAAAGAATTTGCTCCGGTAATATTTGACGCAACTCATAGCGTACAAATGCCTAGCGCAAACGGCGCTACTAGCGGAGGAGATAGCAGATTCGTACCGTACTTAGCAAGGGCAGCAGCAGCTGTTGGAGTAGATGGATTTTTCTATGAAACTCACATAAATCCTTGCGATGCGCTTTGCGATGGAGCCAATATGCTTACTCTTGAAGCATTAGAAAAAAATATAAACGACATTAAAAATATTAAAGAGGTTTTATAGCCAGATGTCAAATAAGGGACTCTTTTTCGTAATATTTGGAGCCATAGTAGAAGGCGGCTGGGCTTATGGATTAAAATACGCTGATTCAAATTTAGAATATCTAATAACAATTATTTTAATATGCTGTAGTTTTTTCTCATTTATGGCAGCATTTAAATATCTTCCAGCTAGTGTGGCTTACACTCTTTTTATAGGATTCGGAACTCTTTTTATAGTAGGAACGGAGATAATAAGCGACTATTTTCGAGGAAGTAGCATAGACTTTTTGCGCATAGTTTTTATATTTACTTTGATAATTGGTGTTTTGGGGTTAAAAAGGAGTGAGAGTTAATGCATCTTTTGGCTCTTTTATTAGCTGGGGGATGTGAAGTTTTAGGAATTGTATTTCTAAATAAATTTTCACATTCAAACGGAATTAGAAAAATAGTTAATTTCATGTTTATAGTGGCCACATTCGGCTTTTCTCTTAGTCTTTTAAGATATGCTATGCAAGTTTTGCCCATGTCGGTGAGTTATGCTATTTGGACTGGAATCGGAGCAATCGGAGCCGTTTTTGTAGGCGTAGTGTTTAATCATGAAAAATTAGGGATAAAAAAGTGCGTTTATCTATTTTTGATAGTTTTTAGTGTTATAATGTTGAAATTAATTTAATGTTGCTTTGGATAAAGCTCGTTTGTTTAGTTATGAATTATTAAGGAGAAAATATGAATATAATAGAAGGAAATCTGCATTTAAACGGAGATGAAAAAGTAGCTATAATAAATGGTAGATTTAATCATATAATAACAGATAGATTAGTAGAAGGCGCAAAAGACGCTTTTTTAAGACATGGCGGAAAAGAAGAAAATTTAGATCTTATTTTGGTACCTGGTGCATTTGAAATACCTATGGCATTAGAAAAAGTTTTAAGTAGCGGGAAATGGGACGCTGTTTGCTGCGTTGGAGCTGTTATCAGAGGGAGTACGCCGCATTTCGATTATGTTAGTGCTGAGACTACGAAAGGTATAGCAAATGTTACTTTGAAATATGGTAAACCAGTTACTTTTGGAGTTCTAACTGTAGATAGTATAGAACAAGCCATTGAAAGAGCAGGTAGCAAAGCTGGAAATAAAGGTTTTGAAGCAATGACTAGTGTGGTTGAGCTTTTAAATTTATATAAAAATATAAAGGCTTAAGATGGCTACTAGACATCAGGTAAGACAGAGTGTTGTAAGCTTGCTTTATGCAAATGAAATGGGCAGTGAGATGGAAGAGTTTTCAAATGAATTTTTAGAAGAAAAAAAGATACGAAATGATCAAAAAAGCTTTACGCTAACTCTTTATAACGGTGTTTTAGACAATTTGAATTTGATAGACGAAGCGTTAGACGCTCATCTTGGAAAGTGGAAACTCGGCGAAATAGGAGCTGTTGAGCGAGCTATACTTAGACTCGGAGCTTATGAAATTAAATTTACTAATACCCAAAGTGCGATAGTGATTAACGAAGCAATTTTGTTGGCAAATGAGCTTGGCTCGGATTCATCTACAAGATTTATAAATGGCGTACTTGATGCTATAAGTAAGGTGAACTAATGAAATTATGCGTAGCATTAGATCTTGCGAACTCTGATGAGTGTTTAAGAGTGGCAAGAGAGCTAAAAGGTCTTGACGTATGGCTTAAAGTCGGACTTAGAGCTTATTTAAGAGATGGTTTTAAATTTATAAATGAACTTAAAAATGTAGATAATTTTAAAATATTTTTAGATCTCAAAGTGCATGATATACCAAATACTATGGCTGATGCTTGTGAGGTTATCTCGCAAATAGGCGCAGATATGATAAATATCCATGCAAGCGCCGGAAGAGTTGCTATGAATAGTGTTATGGAGAGATTGTCGAAATTAAATAATCGTCCTTTGGTGTTGGCGGTTTCTGCTCTAACTAGTTTTGATGAAGAGAGTTTTAGTGAGATTTATGCAGCGCATATCAAAGAAAGTGTAGTTAAATTTTCAAAAATTTCTTATGAATGCGGTCTTGATGGAATGGTATGTTCTGTTTATGAGAGCTTAGATATAAAAAATGCTACTAGTAGCAATTTTCTTACTCTTACTCCTGGAATTAGACCTTTTGGCGAGTCAAATGATGATCAAAAGAGAGTAGCAAATTTAAAAACAGCGATGAACAACAAATCGGATTTTATAGTTGTAGGACGACCTATATATCAATCTAAAAATCCAAGAGAAATTAGATCGGAAGAGCGTCGTGTAGGGAAAGAGTGTAGATCTCGGTGGTCGCCGTATCATTAAAAAAAAAAAA
>OODU01001598.1_pt1 | contig 21778 bp, 19 predicted proteins | sample 1671171 | NCBI WGS metagenome assembly OODU01 (sample SAMN06348129, study PRJEB24527) | human gut metagenome | biome: human gut; feature: ankylosing spondylitis patient; material: feces | host: Homo sapiens | place: China | collected 2015-10
GACAAGTACACCGATGCTTCCCCGTGGGAATACTACGAGCGCAGCAAGACCCACTACCTGCTCCACCCGGAGACCCGCGCCCTGCTGGAAGAACTGCTGAAAATGGTGCGCGACCTTGGACACGATCGCACCTTTGAGCACATGAAATACCTGCTGGGCTGCGAAAAAGATTACTAAAAGGAATGTTTTGCCTGAAAACACCGCTGAGGGAGACCCGGCGGTGTTTTTTGTATGCCATGAAAAAACACAAAAAGCTCCGGCGCGGTGCTGTGCTTTCCTGCCAAAGGATACGCCGAAGCCCCAAAACGGTGCGCATCTGTGCCAAAAGGCGGACGTATTTTTTGTTTTTTCTGCGAATTGACGTTGCTGCCGGGGGGGGGGTACAATAGATAAAACAGACCGGAGGGGTTCGGTCTGGATGTGAAATACCTTTTTGATAAAAAGGAGGAGAAAAAAATGAAACTGTTCAAGAAACTGGCGGCGGTCATGCTGGTGGCTGCTCTGGCACTGACCATGGTGGGCTGCGGTGCAGGCGGCACGGGCTCGGCGTTTGATCTGAAGAACGAAGTGCTGAATGCGATCGAAGACAGCTACAATATGAGCAACAAGACTGCGACCCACACGACTGCCGTGGATACGGCAGCGGCTGCGCTCATTGAGAAGGCGGCAGCGGATGAAACAGCAAAAGACGATGATGTTACGGTAAAAGAATTGCTGGAAAAGCAGACCATTGAAGGCGATTACATCGCGATCTTTATGCCTTATGGCCAGCTGCGTACGGAAGCCATGCAGTATATCTACATTGAACAAATGAGCGGGGCACTCCGCGCGGCAACCAATGGCTGGAGTTCTTATGAGGAGATGATCGTTAAAATCGGCACCCCTGAAATTGGTAAGGAGGATCCGATCGAGATCGGTGCAGCTACGGGTACGATCAAGGGCAGGAACTATCTGGTTCTGCTGGTGCAAAATGCAAAGGCCTGACCGACCGGCTAAAACAGAACATCGACCTGTAAATAGATTTTAGGAGGAACAAGACCATGAAATTGTTCAAAAAACTGGCGGCTGCTGCACTGGCAGCGGTTCTGGCCCTGTCCATGGTGGGCTGCGGCAATGCAAACAGCGTAAATTCCACCAAGCAGTTCATTCTGAATTTCCTTGCTGATAGCACGGTTATGAGTACTGGAGAATACCACAACACTTCTGAAATGGACGGCATTGCACAGAAGCTGCTGACCGAAGCCAACGCTGCCTATCAGGATGAAACCCAGACGGATAAGACCGTAAAAGCCCTGATGCGGGCAGTTGCGGAAAAAGAGGGCATCCTGAAGGAAGGCACTGGCTATGAGATTTCCTTTGTAGAGGACTACCAGTTTAAGAGCAGCCTTATTCCTGAGGTTCAAAAACAGCTAATGCTTATGCAGATGATGGATACTATTGAAGTAAATGGTGGCATTGCTCTGGATGCAACCAAACTGGATGTTGGCGTTGCTGTTGGCAAGATCGGCGACAAGACCTATGCGGTTGTGGTCATGACGTCTGCGGAAACTGCTGCTCCGGGAACTCCGGACGGGGACTAAACAGATACAGAAACCCACAGTAGAACAAAAAGGCGCTGGCTCCGGCCAGCGCCTTTTCTGTATCTGTCAGCATCTGCCGACCCGGCAAAAAACCACAAATCCCCCAGCCCGGGCGGCGCTGCCGTTCAGGCTGGGGGATGCTTTTTGTGCAAGACGGGTGTTACTGCTCGTTTTCGTAGATCTGGATATAGCGGGGCGCGTTTTTATCCTGAACAAGCAGCAGGGCGGCGGTCAGGGCAACGGCCAGCGTGGTGAGCAATGCGAGCAGCACTTTGAGAACTTTCATGGTTTGAAGCCTCCTTGGAAAAGTCTTGCGCGGAGCGGGGGACGTTCCGCAAGTGAATGTTGACAATAGTATACCATATTTCGTCTGCAAAGGCAAACACCGGATACAGGAAGAAAAATACGGTGGTTAGCTATATATAACCACGAAAAAATGAAAAGAAAGTTCAGGAAAATACATCATTTTTGTGCCATTGTCGTTGACTTCCCACGCCAAAATGATACAATAAACATGTTAAGCAGCTGCTGTCCCTGTACCAGTGCGCCTGCATGGGCGTGGGGACGGCAATTCAAGCAGAATGGGGGATTTGAATTCCATGTTGAACAAGCTGAAACGTGCGGCGCTTGGCGCGCATACGCCGCATGACAAGGCAACTGCTGCAAGCAAACCGATCCCGATGCCTCTGCCCGCGCAGGTACGCATCCTCATGAGCCAGCACATCGGCGCTCCCGCAAAAGCTCTGGTCAAAAAGGGCGACGAGGTGTTCGTTGGTACAAAGATCGGCGAGGCTGGCGGCTTCGTCTCTGCAAACATCCACTCCAGTGTCTCCGGCACGGTTGCCGCAGTGGAGCCGTTCCGTCTGTCCAATGGCCGTATGTGCGACTCTGTCGTCATCAAGACCGATGGCAAACAGACCGTGGACCCGGCTGTCAAGGCACCGGAAGTGACCGATAAGGCCAGCTTCCTCAAGGCTGTGCGTGAGTGTGGCCTGGTCGGTCTGGGCGGCGCAGGCTTCCCGACCGACGTAAAGCTGCAGCCCAAGCAGCAGGTGGATACCCTGCTGATCAACGCTTCCGAGTGTGAAGTGTGGCTGACCAGCGATACGCAGGAGATGCTGAACTGCAGCGATGATATCATCCGCGGCATCAAGGCCGTGCTGCAGTACACCGGCATCCCGAAGTGCGTCATCGGCATTGAGAACAACAAGCCCGAGTGCATCGACCTGCTGTGCAAAAAGACCAATGGCGACAGCACCATCGAGGTCAAGCCCCTGCCCAGTGTCTACGGCACCGGCGCAGAGCTGATCCTTATTGAAAAGTGTCTGGGCCGCGAAGTGCCCCACGGCGGTCTGCCCGCAGATGCCGGCGCTATCGTCATGAACGTGACCAGCGTTTCCACCCTTGGCAAGTATCTGGCTACCGGTATGCCGGTGGTCGAGCGCACCATCACCGTGGACGGCGATGCCTGTGCAAAGCCCCAGAACATCGTTGTCCCCGTGGGCACTGCCTATCAGGACATCATTGATTTTGCGGGTGTCAAGGGTGAGCTGGGCAAAGTGGTTGCCGGCGGTGCCATGATGGGCCCCGCTGTGGAGAACCTGAGCTACCCCACCACCAAGACCACCTCCGGCCTGATCTTCCTGAGCAAGGCCGCTGCAGAGCCTGCACCGGTGAATCCCTGCATCCGCTGCGGCCGCTGCGTGGAGTACTGCCCCATGGGTCTGGAGCCTGTGGAGGTCAATCAGGCTTACGCTGCACGCGATGTGCAGGAGCTGGGCAAGCTGCATGCAGACTACTGCTTCAACTGCGGCAGCTGCTCGTTCGTCTGCCCGGCAAAGCGCCCTGTTACCCAGATGATGAGTCTGGCAAAGGCGTTCTACCTTGGTGAAATCAAAAAAGGAGGCAATAAGTAATGGATACGAAGCTTATTGTTTCGGCTTCCCCGCATGTGCGCAGCGAAGAGACCACCCAGAGCCTGATGGCCAACGTGATCGTCGCCCTGTGCCCCTGCGTGGTGGCCTCTGCCATCATTTTTGGCGTGCGTGCACTGCTGGTAACAGCTGTGTCCGTGGTGGCCTGCGTGGCCTTTGAGTGGCTGTACTGCAAGCTGCTCAAGAAGCCCAACCCCATCAGCGACCTGTCCGCCGTCGTCACCGGCATCATTCTGGCCATGAACGTGCCCGTGGGCATGCCCATCGGCCAGCTCATCATCGGTGATCTGGTGGCCATCGTCATCGTCAAGCAGCTGTTCGGCGGCATTGGCATGAACTTTGCAAACCCCGCTCTGGTGGGCCGTATCGTGCTGTTCATCAGCTTTGCCGGTTCCATGAACAAGTGGGTGTTCCCGGATGCAGCGGTGGACCAGCTGTCCAGCGCTACCCCGCTGGCTGTGGCCGATAAGTCCAAGCTGAGCCTGCTGGATCTGTTCATGGGCATCCATGGCGGTGTGCTGGGCGAGACCTGCGCACTGGCCATCGTGCTGGGCCTGATCTATCTGGTGGCCACCAAGACCATCAGCATCGCCATCCCGGCTTCTTACGTCGGCAGCATGTTCGTGTTCTACCTCATTGCTACCCACAGTGTGCACGAGGCTCTGGTTGCCGTGCTGAGCGGCGGCCTGCTGTTCGGCGCTGTGTTCATGGCTACCGACTATGTTACCAGCCCCTTCACCCTGAAGGGCAAGCTGGTGTACGGCGTGGCACTGGGCATCGTCACCTTTGCCATCCGTTACTGGGGCAGCTACACCGAGGGCGTGTCCTTCGCACTGCTGTTCATGAACCTGTGGGTCCCCTACATCAACGATCTGACCCGTCAGACCCCGTATGGCTACATCAAGCCTGCAAAGAAAGCAAAGGAGGGTGCTGGCAAATGAGTAAGTCTTCCAACTGGGAGAGCACCATCAAGCCCATTGTTGTGCTGAGCGTTATCTCCCTGATCGCCAGCCTGCTGCTGGCACTGGTGAACGGCATGACCGCCCCGGTCATTGCCGAGAACACCAAGCGCACCACTCTGGCCGCTTATGTCGGCGTGCTGCCCTCCGTTTCGGATGCCAGCGAGCTGGAAGAAGTGACCGATTACACCACCGCCGGCATCACCGGCGTGGTCAAGGCTCCGGACGGCAGCACTGCGATCAAGGCCGAGGAAAAGGGCTTTGACGGCGGTATCCTGACCGTTATCATGGGCTTTGATGCCAATGGTGCCGAGACCGGCATCTGGGTGGACGCTTCTACCCAGACCAAGGGCATCGGCTCCAACGTGAGCAGTGACGACTTCCTGGCGCAGTTCGATGGCATGGATGGCACCCAGAACATTGTGATGAATCAGGATTACGATGCCTACAGCGGCGCAACCATTTCGTCCACCGCTCTGTTTGCTGCCATCAATGACTGTGTCAACTGCTACAACGAGCTGGCGTAAAGGAGGTTGGTAAGAAATGGCACAAGAAAATAAGTCCAAGGTAAGCATCCTTACCAACGGCATTATCAAAGAAAACCCCGTTCTGCGTCTGGTTCTGGGTACCTGCTCCATTCTGGCAGTTACCACCGCAGTTTCCAGCGCTCTGGGCATGGGTGCCGCCTTCACCTTCGTGCTGGTGTGCTCCAATATCATGATCTCCCTGCTGCGCAAGGTGATCCCCGGCAAGGTGCATCTGCCCTGCTACATCGTCATTATCGCAAGCTTCGTGACCATCGTTCAGATGTTCATGCAGGCTTACATGGAAAGCCTGTACAACGCTCTGGGCGTGTTCCTGCCCCTGATCGTTGTCAACTGTATCATTCTGGGCCGTGCCGAGATGTTCGCCTGCAAGAACAGCATCGTGGACTCCGCACTGGACGGCGTGGGCATGGGCGTTGGCTACACCCTCACCGCTACCCTGATGGCATCCATCCGTGAGATCCTGGGCAGCGGCACATGGCTGGGCTTCCAGGTGATCCCGGAAAGCGTTGCCAAGGTCTCCATCATGACGCAGGCTCCCGGCGCATTCTTCTGCTTTGGCCTGTTGATGGCCGGCTGTGTGTGGCTGGAAGGCAAGCTGGATGCCCGCATCGAGCGCAAGAGCTGCTGCGACCTTGATAACCTGAAGAAGGAGGCAGAATAAGATGTTAGTAAAACTCGCTGCGATCTTCTTCAGCATGATCCTGGTCAACAACTACGTGCTGGTGAAGTTCTACGGTATCTGCCCGTTCCTGGGCGTTTCCAAAAAGCTGGATTCTGCGGTTGGTATGTCCGGCGCCGTCATCTTCGTCATGTTCATGGCAACGGCCGTTACCTTCCCCATCCAGATCTTCATTCTGGACCCGGCTGGTCTGAGCTACCTGCAGACCATCGTGTTCATTCTGGTCATTGCTGTTCTGGTGCAGTTCATCGAGATCTTCCTCAAGAAGTACGTGGTTGCACTGTATAACTCTCTGGGCGTTTATCTGCCCCTGATCACCACCAACTGCTGTGTTCTGGCTGTCACCATTCTGGTCGTGGGCGACTACGGCGCAGATGTGGCTGCTCTGGGCTTCGGTGTTGCTTACATTGAGGCTCTGGTCTGTGCCATCGGCGCAGGCTGCGGCTTCATGCTGGCCATGGTCATGTTCAGCGGCGTGCGCAAGCGCGTGGAAGCCTGCGATCCCCCGGCACCCTTCAAGGGCCTGCCCATCACCCTGATCGCAGCAGCAATCACCAGCCTGTCCTTCATGGGCTTCGGCGGCATCGTCGAAAACCTGTTCAATGTCACGCTGTAAGGGAGGAACAGGATTATGAATATTGTATCTGCTGTTATCCTGTGTACCATCGTGGGCGCAGTCGGCGCGATCGTTCTGGTCGCAGCGTCCAAGTTCATGGCGGTGGAGGAAGACCCCCGCATTGAAGAAGTTACCAACTGCCTTGCCGGTGCAAACTGCGGCGGCTGCGGCTACGCAGGCTGTGCGGACTACGCAAAGGCTGTGGTCATGGACGGCGTGCCCTGCGACAAGTGCGCACCCGGCGGCCCCAAGGCTGCCGCTGCCATTGCCAAGATCATGGGCGGCACGGCCAGCGCTGTGGAAAAGAAGGCGGTTGTCCAGTGTCAGGGCAATTCCGAGCACTGCAAGCCTGCTTATGATTACAAGGGCATCCAGACCTGTGCAGCCGCTGCTGCCCTGTACGGCGGCCCCAAGACCTGCTCCTTTGCCTGCGTTGGTCTGGGCGACTGCACCAAGGTGTGTAAGTTCGATGCTATCCACATTGTGGACGGTGTTGCCAAGGTGGACAAGGACAAGTGCACCGGCTGTGGTGCCTGCGCAAACATCTGCCCCAAGCAGGTCATCATGATCGACGTGGGCGGCCCGCGCAAGCCGGTGGTCATGTGCTCCAACAAGGACAAGGGTCCTGTGGCCATGAAGGCCTGCACCACCTCCTGCATTGCCTGCGGTATGTGCGAGCGCACCTGTAAGTTCGACGCTATCCACGTGGTGGACGGCGTGGCCCGCATCGACTATGACAAGTGCAAGGGCTGCGGCATGTGTGCCCAGAAGTGCCCCAAGCACATCATCCTCTTCCCGCTGAAGGATGACCCCAATCCCCCGAAGCCCGTGGTGAAGCCCGCCGCTCCCGCTGCTGCCCCCGCAGCAAAGCCGGAAGCCAAGGCTGAGGCAAAGCCCGAGACCAAGGCAGAGTAAACTGTAAAAACCAAAGCCCGCCGTGCAGCGATGCCCGGCGGGCTTTTTGCAACTTTTTGTAAGAAAATCCGGTTGCAATGATGCGGAATTATGGTTAAATAAAAGGAGGATATTTTCACAGAAAGAGGACGATTATGGAACAACAGTCTGCACGCCTGCGGAATACAGGCTTTCTTACTTTCTTCTTCAGTGGCATCTGTGCCATCAGTGCGGGCGTGGTGGTCAGCCTGCTGCAGGAGCGCTACGGCTTTGCCTACGGCATGACCGGCACCCTGCTCTCACTTATGAGTGTGGGTAATCTGCTGGCAGGCCTGCTCATCGGTATGCTGCCCAGTGTACTGGGCATGAAGCCCAGTGTGCTGCTGCTCACCATCGGCTATGCGGTGGGCTACGGCATCATGGGCCTGACCGGTGTAGAGATCCTGCTGGCAGTGGCTTTCTTTGTGGTGGGCATTGCCAAGGGCAGTGTTATCAACACCTGCACCATTCTGGTCAGCGACCACTCTGCCGACCGCACCCGCGGCATGAACCTGATGCACAGCTGCTACGCCTGCGGTGCGCTGCTGTGCCCCTTCCTCATTGCGGCAGCGGCGAAGGTGAGCACTGAGCTGGCGGTGTTCTTACTGGCGGCACTGGGACTTGTGCTGTGGCTGGTATATGCCTTTACCCCGCTGGGCGGCGGCAGGGCCAAGAATGCCAAGGAAAAGCAGGCCATTGACTGGAGCTTTCTGCGTTCGGCACGGTTCTGGATGCTGACCGGCCTTTTGTTCTTCCAGAACGCTGCAGAGCAGAGCGTCAACGGCTGGATGGTCACTTACTTCAAGGGCAGCGGCATCATTGCGGGCACACTGGCGGCTTACACCGTCACGGTCATGTGGGGTGCCACGCTGGTGGCCCGTCTGCTGATCGCATTCGTGTTCCCGTTCAAGAGCCCGCGCAAGGCCATGGTGGGCATGAGCGTGCTGTGTACGATCTTTTATGTGCTGCTGGTCATGGCCCACACGCAGGGCATGGCCATCGTGCTGCTGTTTGCATTTGCGTTCTCCATGGCGGGCCTGAACCCCACTGCGGTCGCCAGCGCGGGCCGCATGACCAGCGTGACCAGCATGGGCATCATGCTGCCGGTGGCATCCAGCGGTGCCATCCTCATGCCGTGGATCATTGGCATCGTAGCCGAAAAGGCTGGCCTTGCCGCCGGTATGGCTTCCAACATCGTGCCCTGCGTGGGGCTGATTATTTTCACCCTGCTGGTGGCAAAGCTGCCGGAGGAATAAACCCTCTCAGGCGCTATCGCGCCAGCTCCCCCGAAGGGGGGAGCTTTATGCGCTAAAACCGTTTGGTATTCTCTTTTCAGTAAAGAAAATAACCGTTGGAAAGTAGAAAAAGCTCCCCTCTCGGGGGAGCTGGCATTGCGCAGCAATGACTGAGAGGGTTATCTCTCAATGCCACGTGCCTTCGCGCTGAACTCGCACCCGCAGTAATCCTGCCGGTACAGGCCGTATTCCTCCGAAAGCTGCAGGCTGCGCAGATAGCCGTTGTGCTTTTTGAAGTCCGAAGGCAGATGCTTTACGCCGAACTCGGCTTCCAACTCCTGCCCGATGGCATTGATGCGCTTGGCATCTTTATGCGGGCTGATGGACAGTGTGGTGGTGAACCAGTCGAAGCCGTTCTCACTGGCGTATTGCGCCGCCCGGCGCATCCGCAGCCGGTAGCAGATCGTGCACCGGCTGCCCCGCTCCGGCTCGTTTTCAAGGCCGGTGACAGCAGAGTAGAACTCCTGCGGGTCGTAGTGGTCCTCCACCACGGTCACGCCCAGAGGATGGGCTGCTGCCACGAACTTCTTCAGCTCTTCGCCGCGGCGGTAGTATTCCTCTGCAGGCCATGTGTTGGGGTTATAGTAAAGCACTGTGATCTCAAAATACTGGCACAGCTGTTCCAGCACGGCGCTGGAACAGGGCCCGCAGCAGGCGTGCAGCAGCAGGCGCGGACGGGTGCCGCCCAGCTCCTTGAGCACGGCATCCATCTGCTGTGCAAAATTCAATTGAGTTGCCATTTTTATCATCCTTTGCTATACTGATTGAGAAAATTCCTTAAAAAGCTCGCCCTTTCGGGGAAGCTGGCATTGCACAGCAATGACTGAGAGGGTTTACCTTCTTATTATAACATATTCCGCTTGAAAATACAGGAGGCACTATGACACAGGAAAAGATCGCCCGCATCAACGAGCTGGCAAAAAAGAGCAAGACCACCGGACTGACCGAGGCCGAAAAGGCAGAGCAGCAGGCTCTGCGCCGCGAGTACATCGACGACATGAAGGCCAGCCTGCGCGCGCAGCTGGCCAACACCTCCATTCAGGAGCCGGACGGCACCATCCACAAGGTGACCCGCCGTGCCGAACTTGAGAACCCCCGCAGCTGAACGCACAATTTTGCGCACACTTTTTTGGAGGAAAACGCAGCCCAAAGCTGTGTTTTCCTCTTTTTTTGCACGGCGATCTGTGCTATACTATACTTGCATTGGTATGTGCTTTGTGTATGCCTGCTGATGTGTTTTCCCAAGGTGGCGTATCCCGGGCAAGGTGCACGGAAAAGGCTGTCTTTTGAAAAAAATGATAAAGAGGTCATTTATTATGCTTACTGCAATTACGGGTATCAACTGGGGCGATGAAGGCAAGGGCCGCATGGTCGACCTCATCAGCCAGGAGTATGACATCGTTGCACGTTATCAGGGCGGCAACAACGCCGGTCACACGGTGAAGAACGAGCGCGGCAAGTTCGTGCTGAATCTGCTGCCCTCCGGCATCCTGCGTCCGAACGTGGTCTGCGTTATGGGCAACGGCATGGTCATCGACCCGCATCATCTGGACGGCGAGATCAACAAGCTGCGGGAGCAGGGCGTTGAGATCAGCCCGGCAAACCTGAAGATCTCCGACCGTGCAACCATCACCATGCCCTACCATGTGGAGCAGGACGGTCTGGAAGAAGCACGTCTGTCCAAGACCGGCGCACAGTTCGGCTCCACCAAGCGCGGCATTGCCTACGCTTACGGCGACAAGTACATGAAGAAGACCCTGCGCATGGGCGACCTGCTGCATCTGGACGATGCTGTGAAGAAGCGCCTGGTCACCATGGTGGATTCCAAGAATCTGGTCATGGAGGGCAGCTACAACGCAGCTCCCATCAGCGTGGATGAGATGTGGGCATGGCTCGAAAAGTATGCCGCCATCTTCAAGGATTACATCTGCGATGTGGGCCAGTATCTGGCCGATGCAGACGCTGCAGGCAAGAAGGTCCTGTTCGAGGCTCAGCTGGGCGCTCTGCGCGACATCGATTTCGGCATTTACCCCTATACCACCTCTTCCAACGTCATCGGTGCTTACGCTCCCATCGGCGCAGGCATCCCGGGCCACAAGCTGCACAACTCCATCGGCGTGATGAAGGCTTACTCCTCCTGCGTGGGTGACGGCCCCTTCACTGCCGAGCTGGCTATGACCGAAGAGGAAAAGCACGACCTGCGTGAGGCTGGCCACGAGTACGGTGCAGCCACCGGCCGTCCCCGCCGCGTTGGCCCCATCGATCTGGTGGCAAGCCGCTACGGCGTGTTCTGCCAGGGCTGCGATGAAGTTGCTCTGACCCTGCTGGACGTGCTGGACTACATGGAAAAGATCCCCATGGTCACTGCCTACAAGCTGACCGATGGCAGCACCACCACCCGCTTCCCCATGGGCGAAGCTCTGGACACCGCACAGCCCGTGGTGGAGTACCTGCCCGGCTGGCACTGCGATATCACCGCAGCCCGCAAGTGGGAAGACCTGCCCAAGGAAGCACGCGATTACGTGGAATATCTGGAAAAGGCTGTCGGCTGCAAGATCACCTACATCTCTGTGGGTGCCGAGCGTGAGGCTTATATCCACCACGTATGATCCCCTGCAAAGCTCCTGAATGATTCAGAAAAGGAAGCGTCACAGATGTTTGATATCATTACCGACAGCGCATGCGACCTGACGCTGGACACTGCCAAACAGCTCCAAATCGAGGTCGTGCCCTTCTATGTCTCGCTGGACGGCGAGCACTACCGCAAAGAAGGCAAGGAGATCGCCGTGCGGGACTTCTACCAGTTCATGGTGGACAACCCTTCGGCCTACCCCAAAACCAGCCTTGCTTCCATTGAGGACTTTGAGCAGGCATTCCGTGCCCATGCTGCTGCTGGTCGGGATGTGCTGTGTCTGGTGTTCACCAGCAAGATGAGCGGCTGTGTGGGCAGCGCCCGCAATGCCCGGGATCTGGTGCTGGAAGATTTCCCCGATGCCCGCATTGAGGTCATTGACAGCGCGGCGGCTACCGTTACCGAGTCCACCATGGTGGAAAACGCCGTGGCCATGCGGGATGCAGGCTGCACGCTGGACGAGACCGTGACATGGCTGGAAGCAGAGAAAGCTACCAACCAGATCTTCTTCACGGTAGGCAATCTGGACTATCTCATCAAGGGCGGCCGCATCGGCAAGGTGACGGGCCGTGCAGCCAACATGCTGGGCATCAAGCCGATGATCCTGTTCAAGGATGGCGAGATCTTCTCCGGCGGTGTGGCACGCGGCCGACAGAAGAGCTTTGAAAAAGCGCTGGAACAGCTGATGAACTATCTGGATGCCCACGGCGGCACCCCGGACGACTACCGCATCACCGTAGGCTACGGCTACGACGAAGAGGAAGGCAAACGCCTGTGGATGCAGACCCGCGCGGCCCTGCGTGCAAAGTACCCCGGCGCTCAGTGCGAAGTGGGCCTGTTGCAGATCGGCTGCACCATTGCCGTGCACACCGGCCCCTATGCGCTGGGCATGGGCGTGATGCGCCGCTGGAAAAAGCAGGGCTGAACGTAAAGCCTTGACAAATTTATAAAAAGTAACTATACTACAAATAGAAAAGGCACTGCGACAAGCGGTCAGCCCTTTTGGGTTATAGTTCTAAAACGAACCGTCACCGGCCAGGGTGGCGGTTCATCTTTTACCTTTAGAAATCCGAAGCGTGAACGTAAGCCCAAGCAGATGGAATGTAAAAGTAATAGGCATGACTCTCACCTCCTTTCGGAAGCGAGGGCTGAACCGCCTGCCGTTGTATGCAGTGCCTTGCTGCTTACAAAAGCAGCAAGTATAGAGGATCATATCATTCGACAAATTGCAAGGATGCACTGCACGGCTGAAAAGCTGTGTGGTGCTTTTTTTGTTGAAAAAATTATGATTTGCAAACTTTTTATGAACCCTATTGACAAAGTGGGAAAACAGGAGTATAGTTTTAGCAGTCGAACAGATAGAGTGCTAAAACAAGCAAAACCAGTTCGGCAGGAGGTGCTTGAAACCGTGAAACAACTAAAGAATAGCCGCTGCTTCCCGTTCGGCAGCATCTCTGCACCGGGTTTTTAGCAGATGGCTATCGTGTCCGCTAAAATAAACCTTCCGGTATGAATGGAGGCTTGACTTTATGAATACCAATCAATATACACAGAAAACGCTGGAGGCTCTGCAGGCAGCGCAGCAGCTGGCTGTGGAGTACCAGCACAATCAATTGGAACCTGAACATCTGCTGCACGCCCTCGCTTCGCAGGAGCAGGGCCTGATCCCGCAGCTGCTGCAGAAGCTGAATGTGGACCCCGGCAGTTTTGCTGCCGCCGTGGCCGAAAAGCTTTCGGCTTTGCCCCGGGTCTCCGGCTCCGGCCGTGACCCCGACAAGGTCTATATCTCGCAGGCCACCGATAAGGTGCTCAGCGCCGCCGCCCGAGAAGCCAAGGCCATGAAGGACGACTATATCAGCGTGGAGCATGTGTTCCTGGGTCTGCTGGACGAGCAGACCCAGAACACCACCGAGTTGTTCCGTGCGTTCAGCATCACGAAAGATAAGTTCCTGCAGCAGCTCACAGCAGTGCGCGGCAACCAGCGCGTCACCAACGACAATCCCGAGGAGACCTACAACGCCCTGCAGAAGTATGGTCAGGATCTGGTAGACCTTGCCCGCAAGCAGAAGCTGGACCCCGTCATCGGCCGTGATCAGGAGATCCGCAACGTGATCCGCATCCTGTCCCGTAAGACCAAGAACAACCCCTGCCTGATCGGTGAGCCTGGCGTTGGCAAGACCGCCATTGCAGAGGGTCTTGCACAGCGTATCGTGCGCGGCGATGTGCCCGAAAACCTGAAGGACCGCATCGTGTTCAGTCTGGACATGGGCGCTCTGGTGGCCGGTGCAAAGTACCGCGGCGAGTTCGAAGAGCGCCTCAAGAGCGTGCTGAACGAGGTGAAGAAGAGCGAGGGCAAGATCATCCTCTTCATCGATGAGCTGCACACCATCGTGGGTGCCGGCAAGACCGATGGTGCCATGGACGCAGGCAACCTGCTCAAGCCCATGCTGGCCCGGGGCGAGCTGCACTGCATCGGTGCCACCACGCTGGACGAGTACCGCCAGTATATCGAGAAAGACCCCGCTCTGGAGCGCCGCTTCCAGCCGGTACAGGTGGATGAACCCACCGTGGAGGATACCATTTCCATCCTGCGCGGCCTGAAGGAACGCTACGAGGTGTTCCACGGCGTGAAGATCAACGACAGCGCCCTGATCGCCGCTGCCACCCTTTCCGACCGCTATATCACGGATCGTTTCCTGCCGGATAAGGCCATCGACCTTGTGGATGAAGCCTGCGCCATGATCAAGACCGAGATGGACAGCATGCCCAGCGAGATGGATGATCTGGCCCACCGCATCACCCAGCTGCAGATCGAGCAGGTGAGCCTGAAAAAGGAGACCGATGCCCTGAGCCAGAGCCGCCTGAAGGATCTGGAAAAGGAGCTGGCCGAGCTGCAGGACAAGTTCCGCAGCATGAAGGCAAAGTGGGAGAACGAGAAGAACGCCATCGGCAAGGTGCAATCCCTGCGTGAGCAGATCGAGCAGACCAATGCCGACATTGAAAAGGCTCAGCGCGAGTACGACCTGAACAAGGCCGCTGAGCTGAAATACGGCAAGCTGCCCCAGCTGCAGAAACAGCTGGAAGAGGAAGAGAAGATCGCCGCCGCCAAGAAGGAGGACAGCCTGCTGCGTGACCGCGTGACCGATGAGGAGATCGCCCGCATCGTGGCCCGCTGGACCGGCATCCCGGTGGAGAAACTGGTGGAGGGTGAGCGCGAGAAGCTGCTGCATCTGGACGATGTGCTGCATCAGCGGGTCATCGGTCAGGACGAGGCTGTGACCAAGGTGAGCGAGGCCATCCTGCGCAGCCGCGCCGGTATCGCCAACCCCAACCGCCCCATCGGCAGCTTCCTGTTCCTCGGCCCCACCGGCGTTGGCAAGACTGAGCTGGCCAAGGCACTGGCACAGGCCCTGTTTGACGACGAGCGCAACATGGTGCGAATCGATATGACCGAGTATATGGAGAAGTTCAGCGTCAGCCGTCTGATCGGCGCGCCTCCGGGATATGTCGGTTACGAAGAGGGCGGCCAGCTGACTGAGGCTGTGCGCCGCAAGCCCTACAGCGTGGTGCTGTTCGATGAGGTGGAAAAAGCCCACCCCGATGTGTTCAACATCCTGCTGCAGGTGCTGGACGATGGCCGCATCACCGACAGTCAGGGCCGCACCGTGGACTTCAAGAACACGGTCATCATCCTCACCTCCAATCTGGGCAGTGACATCATCCTGAACGATCTGGAGCAGCGCCGTGCCAACGGCTCCAACGAGCTGAGCGAGGAAGCAAAGCACCAGATCGACCAGCTGCTGAAGAGCAAGTTCCGCCCCGAATTTCTGAACCGTCTGGATGAGATCGTCTACTACAAGAGCCTGACCAAGGACGAGATGCGCAAGATTGTGGATCTGCAGCTGCAGGATCTGCGCAAGCGTATGGACGAGGGCAAGCACCTCAAGCTGGAGGTCACCACCGCTGCCAAGGACTTCATCATCGATTCTGCTTACGACAGCGTCTATGGCGCACGTCCCATCAAGCGGTTCATCCAGAGCCGCGTGGAGACCCTGATCGCCAAGGCCATCATTCAGGGCAGCTATACCGAGGGCAACACCCTGACGGTAGACTGCGTGAATGGCGCTTTGACCCTGCGATAATGTAAATTTTACCTGTTCTGTACGGACTTTGCGGCAAGAAAGCTTGCACCACCGTACAGAATATGGTATGATTACAAATAACATTGATGTGCTTTTCATCGCGGAACAGCAACGATGGGGAGCACATTTTTGTATGGAAGAAAGTTTATAGGCAAAACCCTCTCAGGCGCTCCCGCGCCAGCTCCCCCGAAGGGGGAGCTCTGTGCGATATTCCGGACAATAGCACCTTCTGTGTGGAAGGAGCAGGTTACGGGCACGTAGAAAAAAGCTCCCCCTTCGGGGGAGCTGGCATCGCATAGCGATGACTGAGAGGGAAAAATCAAAACAGAAAGTTGAGTGTGATTTCCCTTTTTATGGACGATGGCAGTATTACGCTTTTGGCGGCGCTGATCATTCTGGTGGCATTTTCCGCCTTTTTCTCCGCCTCTGAGACCGCATTTTCTTCCCTGAACCAGATCCGCCTGAAAAGCCGCGCCGAGGACGGCGATTCGGCAGCAGCCCGCGTGCTGGCTATGTCGGAAAAGTACGACAAGCTGCTCTCCACCATCCTCATCGGCAACAATATCGTCAACATTGCCGCAGCATCCATTGGCACAGTGCTGTTCACCCGCCTGCTGGACCCGGAGCGGGGCGCGACGGTGTCCACCATAGTGCTGACCGTGGTGGTGCTGATCTTTGGCGAGGTGACCCCCAAGAGCCTTGCAAAGGAGATGCCGGAGACGGTTGCTACGGCAGTGTCGCCCTTTTTGAACCTGCTGCTGATCCTGTTCACCCCGCTGACCTGGCTGTTCACCCAGTGGAAGCGCCTGCTGGGGCATTTCATCCACAGCACCGAGGAGGACACCATCACCGAGGGTGAGCTGATGACCATGGTCAGCGAGGCCGAGAACGACGGCGAGCTGACCGACCGGGAAAGCCAGCTCATCCGCAGCGCCATTGAGTTCGACGATGTGGAGGTGGAGGAGATCCTCACGCCCCGCGTGGATGTGATCGCGGTGGAGGACGATCTCTCGCTGGATGAGGTGGCCGATACCTTTGCGGAATCGGGATATTCCCGTCTGCCCGTTTACCACGGCACCATTGACAACATCATCGGTGTGGTACATGAAAAGGACTTTTATCTTGGCCGTCTGCGCAAGGATACCACGCTGGAAGACCTTGTGAAGCCCACCCTTTATACCACTGGCTCCACCCAGATCTCCCAGCTGCTGCGCACCCTGCGTGAGCAGCACCATCACATGGCGGTGGTGGTGGACGAGTACGGCGGTACCGAGGGCATCATCACGCTGGAAGACATTCTGGAAGAGCTGGTAGGCGAGATCTGGGACGAGCACGACGAAGCGACCGAGGACTTCCGCAAACAGTCGGACGGCAGCTGGATCGTGCTGGGCAGTGCCGGTGTGGACGACCTGTATGAGAGGCTGGGCCTGCCGGAGGATGAGGACATCGATTCCAATACGGTGAACGGTCTGGTGCAGGAAAAAACCTGCCATCTGCCCAAGGTGGGCGACCGGTTCACGTTGGGCGAGTACGACGGTGTCGTTACCCGCACGGCCAAGCGCCGCGTGACCGAGGTGCGCCTGACCCCGGCGGAAAAGCCGGAGCCGAAGAAGGAAGAAGACGAAAAGCCGCACTTCAACCGGCTGACCAATAAGTAAATCTAAGGGAGGATGCCGTTTTCCAATACGGCCCTATCCTGTGAAAAAGCAAACTCCGGCAGACCGCAGTCTGCCGGAGTTTGCTCTATAAAAATAATTGTTCCGCTGAATATGGCTAGAGCGAAGCGGAAGCCATTAAATGGTTTTGCTTTCCGCCTGCAGATAGGTATACAATGCTCCCACCTGATTGGCTTCGCTGCTGAAATGGCAGGGCACGATCTCGCAGCGGGGCAGACCGATCATGTAAGGTGATTCCCCACGGGAAGCAAACAGCCCGGCATATACCCGGCGCAGATCGTCCAGCAGCAGCGGCTGCTTGCTGATGCCGCCGCCGATGGCTACCTTTTCCACATCCAGCAATACGGTCAGGTTGTAGATCTGCACGGCCACCATCTTGCAGAACCGTTCCAGCACTTCCAGCGCTTCCGGCTCGGCGGCATTGGCGGCATCAAAAAAGAGTTTACCGTTCATGGGGGCATCGGCAGGCAGGCCCTTGCGGGCGCGGTACCACTTGAGCAGGTATTTGGTGCTGCACTGGCAGGCCATGGTTTTTTCGGTATTCTCCCACTCGTCGGCGTTGGTGTTCACAAAGCTGTACTCTCCGGCGGTAAAGTGCACGCCGCGCACCAGCTGGCCATTGGCAATGATGCCGCCGCCCACGCCGGTGCCGATGATAAACACTGCCGCATTGCAGCAGCCCTGCAAGGCACCGGCCCGCAGCTCTGCAATGGCTGCAGCCTTGCCGTCGTTTTCCAGCGTGACACGGCAGCCGCATCTTTCGCGCACCAGCTGCCCCACCTGCGTGCCGGTGTTGTACAGAAGTGCCCCGCCGTTGGAGACATAGCCGGTGTTGGCATCCACAAAGCCGGGCAGCGCCATGGCGATACCGTCCACTTCATCCTTATGCGGTGCATACAGAGCGTATATTGTGTCGAGAAAATGCTCCTGCGTATCCTGCGGCGTGGGCACGGAACCGGCATCGAAACGGTTCATCTGCTCGTCCATGACCGAATATTTGATCTCGGTGCCTCCTACGTCAAAAACCATGACCTTCATTGTGCCTGCCTCCGGTAATGTTATTTCTGGTTTTATTATGGCAAATTGCGTTTGGAATGTAAAGAGAAAAACGGCAAAAACAGCACAGCTTTATAAGAAGCTGCTTTTCTCGTGAAAAAACGCCCCGGAAAGATCCGCAGATCTTTCCGGGGCGTAAATTCAAAATACTAATTCCGCTAAAGATGCCCAGAGTGAAACGGAGGGCATTTTAGGAAGTGTTACAGCTTGCTCAGCTGCGGGCCCTGTGCGGTGTCCTTGACCGCCCAGCCCAGTTCGGTCAGCTGTGCACGGATGGCATCGGCAGTGGCCCAGTCCTTGGCCTTCTTGGCGGCGGCACGCTTCTCTACCAGCTCAGTTACCTCGGCGGGAACCTCGTCCTTCTTGCGGTTGTACAGCAGGCCCAGTACGCCGGTGATCTCGTCGAACGCAGCGGCGGCGGTCTGCAGGGCATCCTTGGAGGAAACAGCCGACAGCGTGTTGATCTCCTTGACCAGATCGAACACGGCAGCCAGTGCATCCGGGGTGTTCAGGTCATCGTCCATGGCAGTGCAGAACTTGGTGCGGGCCTCGGCAGCCTTTTCCTTCAGAGTCTCGTCGGTGCCAAAGGCATCCTTGGTCAGGGCAAAGTCCAGATTTTCGCGGCAGGTATACAGGCGCTCGAGACTGTTCTTGCAGCTCTCGATGAGATCCACGGTGTAGTTCAGCGGCATCCGGTAGCCTGCGGTCAGCATGAAGTAGCGGATCGGCTCGTAGCCGTAAATGTCCGCCACATCGCGCACGGTAAAGAAGTTGTGCAGGCTCTTGGACATCTTCTGATTGTCCACGTTGATGAAGCCATTGTGCATCCAGTAGCGGGCAAAGGTGCAGCCGTTGGCGCACTCGCTCTGTGCGATCTCATTCTCGTGGTGGGGGAAGATCAGATCCTGACCGCCGCAGTGCAGATCAATGGTCTTGCCCAGATGGGTGCGGCTCATGGCGCTGCACTCGATATGCCAGCCCGGACGGCCCATGCCGTAGGGGCTTTCCCATGCAGGTTCGCCGGGCTTTGCGGCCTTCCACACGGCAAAGTCTGCGGGGTCCTCCTTCAGGTCGTCGTCCATCTGGCTGCGCAGCTCACGGTTGCCGCTCTCCAGATCGTCCAGCTTCAGGTGGCTCAGCTTGCCGTACTCGGGATCGCTCTTCACCCGGAAATACACATCGCCGTTCTTGGCAACATAAGCGTGGCCGGAGTCGATCAGATCCTTCACGATATCCAGGATCTGCTGGATGTGCTCGGTAGCCCGGGGCTGGATGGTGGGCTTTTTGCAGTTGAGGCCGGCGGCATCCTTGAGGTACTCGGCCTCAAAGCGCTGAGCGACCTCCTTCATGGAGGTGCCCTCTTCCTGTCCCTTCTTAATGAGCTTGTCGTCGATATCGGTGATGTTGGAAACATAGAACACCTTGTTGCCGCGGTACTCAAGGTAGCGGCGCAGGGTATCGAACACGATCAGCGGGCGGGCGTTGCCGATGTGGATATAGTTATAAACGGTAGGGCCGCAGACATAGATGCGGTATTCACCGGGCACCTGCGGCACGAATTCTTCTTTCTGGCGGGTCAGCGTATTGAAAATCTGCATGGCTGTTTCTCCTTTTTTACTTTTTTCATTATAACGGTGTACAGAAGGGAAGTCAAGAAAAAACGACCGCTCCCGGCGCATTCTGCACACCGGAAACGGTCGTTTTTCAAATCAGGAGCTTAGCCGGGATACCGGCTCACTTCCAGCAGCTCTTCTGCACACTTCACCTGCTCCGCTGTGGGCGGCACGGCGTCCGGCAGTGGATAGGGGATGCCCAGCTTCTGCCACTTGAACAGGCCCAGCGTGTGGTAGGGCAGCACCTCCACCCGCTGCACCGTTTTCAGGCTGCGGATGAAGTCTGCGGTCCTGCGCAGGCCCTCCTCGTCGTCGGTCAGGCCGGGCACCAGCACATGCCGGATCCACAGCGGGATGCCGAGGTCAGAAATATGCCGCGCCATCGCAAGGATGTTGGCATTGTCTTTGCCGGTGAGCTGCCGGTGGCGTTCCGGGTCGATCTCCTTCAGGTCGAGAATGACCAGACTGGTGGACTTCATCAGCCGGTCGAAACCGGCCAGATAGTCCGGGTCATCGGGCCGGAAGGGCTGCCCGGCGGTATCCAGAGCCGTGTGCACGCCTTTGGAGCGGGCCAGCTCGAAGAATGCCGTCAGGAACTCCATCTGGCGCAGCGGCTCGCCGCCGCTGACCGTGATGCCGCCCTTTTTGCCCCAGTAGTTGCGGTAGCGGTAGACCCGCTGGAACAGCTTTTCTGCCGTCCATTCCTCGCCGCCCTCCGCAGCCCACGTTTCCGGGTTGTGGCAGTATTTGCACCGCAGGGCACACCCCTGCAAAAACACCACAAAGCGCACACCGGGGCCGTCCACAGAGCCGAAGGATTCCAGCGAGTGGACATAGCCGATGGGGTTACAGGGCTGCATGGCAGGTGCGGGAGATAACGTCCATCTGCTGCTCGCGGGTCAGGTCGATGAACTTGACGGCGTAGCCGGAGACGCGGATGGTGAAGTTGGCGTACTCCTCCTTCTCGGGGTGCTCCATGGCATCCAGCAGCTTCTCCTTGCCAAAGACGTTCACGTTCAGGTGGTGTGCGCCCTGATCGAAGTAGCCGTCCATGACCTGTACCAGATTCTCCACCCGCTCGCCTTCGCTGTGGCCCAGAGCGTCCGGGTTGATGGTCTGGGTGTTGGAGATGCCGTCCAGTGCCCAGTGATAGGGCAGCTTTGCCACCGAGTTCAGGGAAGCCAGCAGGCCGTTCTGCTCTGCGCCGTAGCTGGGGTTTGCACCGGGAGCAAACGGGGTGAATGCGGCACGGCCATCGGGCAGAGCGCCGGTGTACTTGCCGTACACCACGTTGGAGGTGATGGTCAGGATAGAGGTGGTAGCCTCAGAGTTGCGGTAGGTGTGGCGCTTCTTGATCATCTCCAGGAAGGTGCGCAGCAGCCACACGCCGATCTCGTCGGCGCGGTCATCATCGTTGCCGTACTTGGGGAAGTCGCCCTCGGTCTCAAAGCCGGTGGCAAGGCCGCACTCGTCACGCACTACCTTCACCTTGGCGTACTTGATGGCGCTCAGGGAGTCGATGACGTGGGAGAAGCCTGCAATGCCGGTGGCAAAGGTGCGGCGCACGTCGGTGTCGATGAGGGCCATCTCGGCTTCCTCGTAGTAGTATTTGTCGTGCATATACTGGATCAGGTTCAGCACATTGACGTACAGGCCAGCCAGCCAGTCCAGCATCTGGACATACTTGGGCAGCACCTCGTCGTAGTTCAGGTACTCACTGGTGATGGGGGCGTAGTTGGGGCCGCACTGCTCGTGGCTCTTTTCGTCCACGCCGCCGTTGATGGCGTACAGCAGGCACTTGGCAAGGTTGGCGCGGGCACCGAAGAACTGCATCTCCTTGCCGGTCTGGGTGGCAGACACGCAGCAGCAGATGGAGTAATCATCGCCCCAGACGGGCTTCATCACGTCGTCGTTCTCGTACTGGACAGAGCTGGTATCGATGGACACCTTGGCGGCATATTTCTTGAAGCTCTCCGGCAGGGCGGAGGAGTACAGAACGGTCAGGTTCGGCTCCGGTGCAGGGCCCATGTTTTCCAGCGTGTGCAGGAAGCGGTAGCAGTTCTTGGTGACCATGCTGCGGCCATCCATGCCGATGCCGCCCACTTCCAGCGTTGC
>OODU01001611.1_pt1 | contig 21649 bp, 24 predicted proteins | sample 1671171 | NCBI WGS metagenome assembly OODU01 (sample SAMN06348129, study PRJEB24527) | human gut metagenome | biome: human gut; feature: ankylosing spondylitis patient; material: feces | host: Homo sapiens | place: China | collected 2015-10
AGCAATCTGTTATTGCAATAATGCGAAATTGACGATAGAAAGTTTTTCATATCTCGGTCAGCTCAACAATTACATTATCATAGGTATTCTTTGTTCTTATATCTATAATCGAATCATGGTGAATGTCAGTCAGGGAACCATGAAAATAATAAGAATTAAATTATTTAACCATATGCAGTCACTGCCAATACAGTATTTTGACAGTCATTCACACGGAGATATTATGTCGATCTACACAAATGATACGGATACACTCCGCCAGTTTTTAAGCCAAAGCATTCCGCAATTATTTAACAGTATCATAACAATCGTAAGTATTTTTGTTGCAATGATAACATTAAATATTCCGCTTACGGTTATTACTCTTGTCATGGTTGCTATTATGTTAGTCGTTGCCAAAAATGCGGCTGCATTAAGCAGCAGGTATTTTAATCAGCAGCAAAATAATTTGGGAAAACTCAATGGTTTTATTGAAGAAATGATAAGTGGTCAAAAAGTTGTTAAAGTTTTTTGTTACGAAAAAAGAAGTTTAGCACGTTTTAGAAGTGTTAATGAAGAATTGAAAGAAAGTTCACAAAAAGCAAATATTTATGGGAATATTCTTATGCCTGTTATTATGCAAATCGGAAATGTAAGCTATGTTATATGTGCGGTTATAGGTTCTGTCCTTATATTAAATGGATATGGTGGTTTAAGCGTTGGAATGCTGGTATCATTCTTAACGCTCAATAAAAACTTTAATCAGCCATTTGGGCAAGTAAGCCAGCAATTAAACAGCATTATTATGGCAGCTGCCGGCATCAATCGTATTTATGCACTTCTTGACGAAGCATCAGAAAGTGATAACGGATACATAAGTTTAGTTAATATAGAATGCGATTCTAAAGGAAATTTAATAGAAAGTACAAAACGTACAGGAAAGTGGGCATGGAAACATTATCATAAAGCAGATGATACCACAACTTATCAAGAACTTAACGGAGAAATCCTCTTTGAAAATGTTGATTTTGGATATAGTGATGAAAAATTAGTCCTTCATGATATTAGCCTGTTTGCGAAGAAAGGACAGAAAATTGCATTTGTAGGAAGTACAGGTGCAGGTAAAACAACCATTACAAATCTTATCAATCGCTTTTATGATATTCAAGATGGGAAAATTCGATATGATAACATTAATATCAGTAAAATTAAAAAAGCAGATTTAAGGAAAAGTTTAGGTGTTGTATTGCAGGATACTCATTTGTTTACCGGTACTATTATAGATAATATCAGATATGGACGACTAGACGCAACTGACGAAGAATGTATACAGGCTGCAAAACTAGCGAATGCCGATGGCTTTATTCGTATGCTGCCAGATGGGTATCAGACAATTATATCCGGTGATGGTGGAAGCTTATCACAAGGACAACGGCAATTACTGGCAATAGCCAGAGCTGCTGTTGCAAATCCACCTGTCCTTGTTTTAGATGAAGCCACTTCAAGTATTGACACGCATACAGAAGAATTAGTGCAAAACGGTATGGATAAATTGATGGCAGGACGAACAACATTTGTTATCGCTCATCGTTTATCAACTATTAGAAATGCTGACTGCATTATGGTATTGGAAAACGGAAAAATTGTTGAGCGTGGAAATCATGAACAGTTAATCGAAGAAAAAGGTCGATATTACCAGCTTTATACAGGTCATTCTATAAGTGGATAATTTGATAAAAGTAATCAAACGTCAGTAATACCTTCAGGGACGGCTCCTAATCCCCGTCCCTAAAGATATTATCTTCTGGATGCGCAGGTATTGATTTACATTGGCGGCATCCAATTGTCCAGGGGAAAGAGCCTGTAGGTCTGTAAGAACATAATGTAGTTAATGAAAAATAGTCAATTACGATTTAGTAATGTATATATTACTAAATCGTAATTGACTTTCTTGCAAAATCGTATTATAGTGGGCATATAAAAATGGAGGGATTAGTATGTTCATAGGAAGAGATAGTGAGTTGAATGCATTAGAAAGGTTATATAAATCGGATAAGTTTGAATTTGCTGTGATTTATGGCCGGCGTCGAGTTGGAAAAACAGCTTTAATCAACCATTTTATTAATGATAAAGAAGCCATTTATTTTATGGGTGTAGAAAGCAGTGAAAAACAGAACCTGGAAAATTTAAGCCAAAGCATTATTGAATTCAGCAGTGGAATTCGGGCAGAAACTTATTTTTCTTCTTATCAGGCAGCTTTGGAGTATGTATTTAAGCTGGCAGAAAAAAAACGCATTATACTGGCAATTGATGAGTATCCTTATGTAGCAAGAGCATCAAAAAGTCTCGCCTCCACATTACAGATGCTGATTGATAAGTATAAAGATGAGTCAAAATTGATGCTTATTTTGTGTGGTTCTTCTATGTCATATATGGAAGATCAGGTGCTTGCATATAAATCGCCTCTTTACGGAAGACGAACTGCCCAAATGAAAATTACACCTTTTAGTTTTGAAGAATGCTGCACTTATTTAAAAGATTTATCAGATGAAGATAAAGCTTTGGTATATGGAATTGTTGGAGGAACACCACAATATCTGCTTCAGATGAGTGATAAGTTAAGCGTGGAAGAGAATATCAAAAACACATATTTGAATCCAATGTCGTTTTTATACGAGGAGCCGGTGAATCTTTTGAAGCAGGAAGTAAGAGAGCCCGCAATTTATAACGCAATTATAACGGCAATTGCAACGGGATATTCGAGGATGTCGGAAATTTCTACCAAAGTAGGAGAAAGTACAACTACATGTACGTCATACATTAAGAATCTGATCAATCTTGGAATTATTAAAAAAGAAACACCATATGGAGAAAAAGCTTCGAAAAAGACAATTTATTCCATAGAGGATAATATGTTTTATTTTTGGTACCGTTTTGTTTTGAAAAATAGTGCAGTCATTGCCCGTGGTGCCGCCGATTTGGTTTATAAAAGAATAGAAAAACAACTCAACGATTATATGGGCAGAATTTTTGAGGAAATCTGTACGCAGTATTTATGGAAACAACTTCTGTCAGGAAATATGCCGGTTGAATTTGTATCGCTTGGCCGCTGGTGGGGAAATGACCCTGGAAAGAGAAGTCAGACAGAGATCGATATTATGGGAGAGCAGGATAGCAGTTCGGCAATATTTGCGGAATGTAAGTGGAGAAATGAAAGTGTTGATTTAGATATTCTGGAAACACTGATAGAACGCAGTGGATTATTTCGTTACACGAAAATACAATATTTCCTGTTCTCAAAAACAGGATTTACAAAAGGGTGCATGGAAAAGGCAGCAGAGATGGGGAATGTGTCATTAATAAAATATGAAGATATTATTGACGCAATGACTCATCAGTACCGGTAAATTTGACTTGTCTGCTATTATACGAAGGGGAATGTTTGGTGCTGAGGCATAGACATTCCCTTTTCTAAAAAATACAGGTTTAAGGAAATTGTTATAGACAAAAGATTTTTTTCTGGCAAAAGACGGTTCGACAGGGCAAAAACTGGATAAAATCTTGCGAATGCAGGAACTGATGGCACATGCAGAGGAACATCTGGCAGTGACAGTGACATATTTTAAGCCGGATGACAGGAAAAAGGGCGGCAAATATGAGACAGTGACAGGAACATTCCGAAAAATCCGTGAGTATGACAAAATGTTCATTTTAGAGGATGGAACGGGCATTGCATGTGACATGATTTATGAGTTGGAAGTGAATGGATTTTGGAAATAAATAGATTTTTCTGCAACTTACCACCCCTAAAACGCAGCTTACCGCATCCCCTGTAGATTTCCAAAACAGATTATGTTATACCATGATCAGAGAGAAAAAGCTGTAAAGTTACTTTTGACCAGCAAATTCGATTAAGCGATATAACAAAAAAGGGGCGTACAATATGCAGAATGAACATGAATCCACAGATATCATCCGCATCGATCATTTAAATAAAACCTTCGGTGATGTAAAAGCAGTCAATGACTTAAGTTTCCGTGTGAAAAAAGGCGAACTGTTTGCGTTTTTAGGTGTGAACGGAGCAGGAAAAAGCACGACGATCTCAATTCTCTGCGGACAGTTATCCAAGGACAGCGGAACGGTACAGATCAAAGGAATTGATAACGAAAGAGCGGGCGAGCAGACAAAGCGGCTGATTGGCGTAGTTTTTCAGGACAGTGTGCTTGATAAGCCACTCACTGTAAAAGAAAACTTAAAGAGCAGGGCCGCTCTCTATGGCATTACAGGTCAGGCGTTTGAAAAAAGATTACAGGAATTGCTGGACATATTGGACTTTGGCGACTATTTAAACCGCCCAGTCGGAAAATTATCGGGCGGTCAGAGGAGAAGGATCGACATTGCGAGGGCATTGCTCCACAGACCGGAGATCCTTATTTTAGATGAGCCGACTACCGGGCTGGATCCGCAGACGAGACAGGTGATCTGGAATGTGATCGAAAAACTCCGCATGGAAGAGCAGATGACCGTTTTTCTGACTACCCATTACATGGAAGAGGCTGCAAATGCCTCATATGTGGTAATTCTGGACAAAGGCAGTATTGTGGCGGAAGGCACGCCATACGAGTTGAAAAACAGGTATGTGCAGGATACGATTTCTGTTTACGGTGTATCCGAAGCGCAAATTAAGTCTTTACATTATAATTATAAGAAAGTACGTGATGGTTACCGGATAAAAGTAGATAATACGTCAGAAGCAACGCAACTGATCGTGGAGCATCAGGAATTGTTTCAGGATTATGAGGTCGTAAAAGGCGGTATGGATGATGTTTTCCTTGCAGTGACAGGTAAAACCTTAGGAGGTGGGCGCGAATGAGAACGATGACAGCTCTGATAAGCAGAAATAGAAAACTTTTCTTCCGGGACAGGGGGATGTTTCTTTCTTCCCTGATCACACCGGTAATTTTGATAGTTTTATATGCAACATTCCTCGCAAACGTATATAAAGATTCCTTTTTGTCTGCATTGCCGGATACCGTACAGATTTCTGAAAAACTGATCAACAGAACGGTGGCGGCACAGCTTGCGGCGGCACTTTTGTCTGTGAGCTGTATCACAGTGACATTCTGCGTGAACCTGACGATGGTGCAGGATCTTGCGAACGGTGCAAGAAAAGATTTTAATGTGTCACCGGTGAAAAAATCTGTGATTTTTCTGGGATACTTTCTTTCAACATTACTCAATTCCCTGATGGTCAACGGACTGGCACTGGTCGTCTGCCTTATTTATATGTGCAAAATGGGCTGGTACATGAGTGTGACGGATGTGCTTTGGGTGATTTTGGATGAGATCCTTCTGGTATTATTTGGCTGTGCACTCTCAAGTATCATCTGTTATCCGCTGAAAACACAGGGGCAGATGTCGGCAGTCGGAACGATCGTGAGTGCCGGTTATGGATTTATATGCGGTGCGTATATGCCAATCTCCAATTTCGACACCGGACTGCAGAAAGTATTGTCAATTCTGCCGGGCACTTACGGGACTTCTTTACTGAAAAACCATATGCTGCATGGAATCTTTGAGGAGATGTCGGCGAATGGTTTTCCGGATGAGGTTGTGACGGCAATCGGGGATTCCTTAGATTGTAATCCGGTTTTCGGGGGACATGTCGTAAGTATTGATCAGATGATATTTATTATGATGACAAGTATCGTAATTCTTGGTATTCTGTATTTAGTAATTGCATCAAAAGGAGAATTCCGATGAAAATCACCATACTGGATACAATCCCCGGTGAAGAGGATGAGATCATCATAAAATGCCAGAATTTAAGCGAGGATATACAGAATCTGCTTCAGAAGTTAAAACAGGGAAACACCAAGATCGCAGGACATAACGAGGATGGTATTCATCTGCTGGAGCCGGATGAAATCTACTATTTTGAGACGGTCGACAACAAAGTGTTTGCCTGCTGCAAAAAAGAGGTTTACGAAGTGCGGGAGAAATTGTATACACTTGAGGACATGCTTCCGGTCGAATCGTTTATGCGGGCGTCAAAGTCTGCGATTTTAAATCTTAGCAAAGTAAAAAGCTTATCGCCAGCTTTTGGCGGACGTTTTGAGGCAGTATTAGACAATGGCGAAAAGACGATTATTTCAAGACAGTATGTGCCTGTTTTAAAAGAACGGCTTGGATTATAAAAGAGGTAAGAAGAGATGGCAGAGAAATTAAAAATGTTGATGGATATTTTTGGCAAAGTCACGTTTGGTGTATTGATAGCGGCAGCAGTTTTTATTTCTGTTTTCGAGGGATTTGATGCACAGATCAGTGTAAAGATACTCTGGCAGATATTGGCAGTTTCTGCAGTGTGTTCAGTTCCGGTTCTTATGTTTGACTCAGATGCATCGAAGGAACTGTCAAAAAAAGGAATGTTTGCCCGACAGCTATTATATTTCATTTTTGTGAACATTGCAGTTTTAGGGCTTGGAAAATTATTTGAGTGGTTCAGTTTCCGGAATTTTAGCATGGTACTTCTTATGGAGGTTCTCATTATTGCAGTCTATGCGGTTGTGAATATCATCTGTTATCTGAGTGACCGTGCAGATGCACAGAGCATGAATGAAAAATTGCTGGAAATGAAAAAGAATAAGAAAGAATGATAGAATCGTATTGTATTGCGCATGAAATTAATGCTAAAATTTAGGAAGAAAACAGTGTCATAAGGGGGAAGTTAATATGGTTTTTGTAAATGAAGAATGGAATGATACAGGGGATATTGTCGTATATAGTAATTACCATAAATATTGGCTGGACAGGGAACGAAAAATTAAAAATCCTTTGTTTGATGTATTTAGTGGAAGAATTTTAGACTTGAAAGAGGGAAAACAAACGGCTATTAACTATTTTTACAACCTGTTAAATGAAGAAATATGTGAAGGGGTTACAATTTGTGTCGTGCCTTCAAGTAATGCGGAGAAAACAGAGTCAGGTATTGGAAAATTGGCAGAGAAACTTGCAGAAAATAAAAGAATCAATAAAGTTTACTTTTTACAACGGACAAAATCTATTGATAAGTTGGCATGGGGCGGACGGAGAGATAAACAGATCCATCTGGAGACAATCTCTGCTGTTGAAAATATGGATATTACGGATAACATCATTTTGTTAATGGATGATGTTACAACAACAGGGAATTCGTTATATGCGTGTAAAGAAATTTTAATGGAAAAAGGTGCAAAACAAGTAGAAATGTTTGCATTAGGAAAGGCAATTTAGAAATGAAGAATATGTATTCCCAGAAAGAAACAGATATTTTAAATTATGCGGAAATGAATAAAAACAAGTGGAAAAACATGGGAATAGAATATTGTACGGTAGAGGATGAGCGGTATCCAAATACATTAAAAAAGGTAACTGACAGACCAGTTCTCTTATATTATAGAGGAAATATTGAAATTATAAATGAATATCATAATATTGCTGTGATCGGAAGCAGGAAATGTTCGCTGAAGGGAAGAAAGATTTCCTATGATACAGGAAAATATCTGGCAGAAAAGAATGTGAATGTTGTAAATGGTCTTGCACTTGGCTGTGATACAGAGGCGTTAAAAGGAACTATTGCCGGTGGGGGAAGATGTATAGGAATTCTGCCAGCAGGTCTGGATGATATACTGCCAAAATCCAATCAGAAGCTTGCAGATGAAATAGTGATGAAGGATGGATGTCTGATAAGTGAGTATCCAGTTGGTACACCGGTAAAAAAGTATCAGTATGTGCGCCGGGACAGGCTGCAAAGTGGCTTAAGTGATGGAGTTTTAATTGTTGAGGCAGAAGAACAAAGTGGTACAATGCATACAGTTGAGTTTGCCCAAAATCAATATAAAAGGCTTGCCTGTTATTATCATAAATTAGTAGAGCTGTCGTCAGGAAACAGAAAGTTAGAAGAAGCGGGACAAATATCCGTTATTGAAGATAAAAAAAGGCTTGAAGAGTTTGTTGAAGCTGTAATGAAAGAACAGACTTACGAGCAACTGACATTATTTTAAAACGAAAGAGAGATATTTAAAATGAGTAAACACACTGAAAGAGCAAAGGAATTAAGAAGTGAAGTGCCGGTTAGCAGCAACTGTGCACAGACGGTGATGCGTGTATATGCAAAGGAAATCGGGTTGGATGAAGATCTGGCAGCAGCAATTGGCAGTAACTTTGGCGGTGGAATGAGATGCGGTGCAACCTGTGGAGCGATCACAGCAGGATACATGGTATTAGGTGCCAAGGGAATTGAGTCGCCGGCTGTATTGAATGAATTTCGGAAATGTATTGCAAAAAAACATGACGGTATGACAGATTGTGCAGATCTTTTGCGTGCAAATGCAGCAAAGGGTGGTGAGAAAAAACCACATTGTGACAACATAATCGAGGAAGTGATCACACTGATAGATGAACTGGCAGACGGTAGATAATAGAAGGAGAATGCAGCTCCTTTAGCTGTTTCCCATCCTGCTGCATGAATTATGGATCTTTTGCTAAAACGCTATGTTATATGGAATATCTGCATGGCACCATAAGTATGTGGCAGATCCTGCAGAGGAGATTTTCTGGAAGGACAGGAAAGATTCTTACAGGTTGAGCAGGTATTACATAATTGTCTGAGGTCTGCGTGTGTATTTGTATCCAGATACAGGATAAGCGCAGCTGTTTTGAGGGGCAGAAGCATCTGACCTTCGGTAAGACCGATTGCATCCGGCGCAAGGCGTTCATAGATTTGTGGAAGAAGATCAAGGGAATAGGTATCTCCGAAAAAAGATAATTCTGCAAGGGATAAACCACTTTGATCTTCTATCACATGTGCAAATTCTTCATATGCTTTTGACAAAAGCAAAAGACTGACACAGTCCACGATATAGGCTTCCTGGATCTGCTCATGATCCAGATATAATTCTGACAGCTCATCGATACCATTTCCAAGTGTCACAAATCCATAGGCATAATGAGGGAGGAAAATCCCATCCAGATCCTGATCGAGGGAGTAATACGCACAGGATTCCACCAGTGGGAGAAGTGCGGTATAAATCGCTTTTATATATGGAAGATCAGCCGGAGAAAAATGAAAACGGCTGCAAAAATCTTTCCAGTCATCAGAGGACAATTGTGGGGTAAGTTTACATTTCATGAGGCATGTCCCCCTTATCTGAAGCTGCCATAACGGCAATGATCTCCTGAAAGCGGCTTATGACCTTATCATAATTGCTGCGCTGATGCGGAAAACCACATTTCATGCAGGATTTGACTCCATTTTCTAAAAATTCGCAGTTCCCACCACAGGATTTCCCAAGTGTATAGAGAGGACAATAACAAAACAGACAATTAAAGTCCTCCTCCGGAATTCCTTTATGGCAAGGAAAATATTCACATTTTTTGTTTTGGAAAAATTTATAATATTCACTCATAATGCTGTTATCATCTCATATTTTGGTGAGTAAATCAACGAATAAATTGCATTTGTTTCATCCATAATTTATATCGATCCCATCCATTGTGAATTGATTGTCAATGACTTATAATAGAGCGGAAGGAGGTATGTTTGTGAGCGGAAATGAAAATCATATTTATATCGCAATTGATTTAAAGTCGTTCTATGCCTCTGTTGAGTGCCGGGAAAGAGATCTTGATCCACTGACTACGAATCTTGTCGTGGCGGATGCAGAACGGACAGAGAAAACAATCTGTCTGGCAGTTTCCCCTTCTTTAAAAGTATATGGGATTCCGGGACGAGCGAGGCTTTTTGAAGTCGTACAGCGTGTGAAAGAGGTCAATCAGGAGAGATTGCAGAAGCTGCCGAAAAGAATGTTTGAGGGAAGCTCCTGTTTTTCGGACGAACTGAAGGAACACCCGGAGCTTTCCGTTACTTATGTGACAGCAAAGCCACGAATGGCACTCTATATGAAATATAGTACACAAATTTACGACATTTATCTGAGATATATTGCGCCGGAAGATATGCATGTGTACTCCATCGATGAGGTTTTTATGGATGTGACGCATTATCTGAACACCTATCATATGACGGCAAAGGAGCTTGCGTCAAAGATGATTCTTGATGTGATGCAGGAGACCAGTATTACCGCCACAGCAGGAATTGGAACCAATCTTTATCTATGCAAGGTGGCGATGGACATTGTGGCGAAGCATGTCGCACCGGATGCAAATGGAGTGCGCGTTGCAGAGCTGGACGAGATGACTTACCGGAAACTTTTGTGGAGCCACAGACCGCTGACCGATTTCTGGCGGGTAGGACATGGCTACCGGAAAAAGTTAGAGGAGGCCGGACTTTACACGATGGGAGACATTGCACGATGTTCCATAGGTGAAGAACGGGATTATTATAATGAAGAACTGCTTTATAAAATGTTTGGAATCAATGCAGAGCTTCTGATCGACCACGCATGGGGGTATGAACCGGTCACGATTGCGGATATCAGGGGATATAAGCCGGAGACAAACAGTATCGGTTCCGGTCAGGTGCTGCACTGTCCTTACGATTTTGAAAAGACAAAGCTGATCGTCCGCGAGATGACGGATGCACTGGTGTTAGACCTTGTAGAGAAACAGCTCGTGACAGACCAGATTGTACTCAATATTGGTTACGATATTGAAAATCTGACGAACCCGGACATCCGGAAAAAGTATCATGGCGAGGTAAAAGCAGACCGATATGGAAGATTCGTTCCGAAGCATGCCCACGGAACAGCAAATCTGGATACAAAAACATCTTCTACAGCAAAAATCATGGACGCCGTTTTAGATTTATATGAGCGCATTGTGGATAAGAACCTTCTGGTGCGGCGTGTTTCTGTCACAGCGAACCGTGTTGTGGATGAGCATATGGTATCGAATGAGACAGAGTTTACACAGATGGATTTATTTACCGATTATCAGGCACTGGCAGAGAAACAGAAGGCAGAGCAGGCGAGAATGGAAAAAGAGCGCAGACTGCAGGAGGTAATGCTCTCCGTGAAGAAAAAGTATGGTAAAAATGCGATGTTAAAAGGAACCAATCTGCAGGAGGGTGCAACTATGATAGACAGAAACAACCAGATTGGCGGGCATCGTGCCTGAATTTTTTGAAAGTAGTTTTTTTTATATAGAAGCAGGCAGAATTTCGAACAAGACAGTGCTCCATGCGTTCAGAGGCACATTTTTTGTTTGAAAGAGGAAACGCAGACCGTAGCGAGTGAAGGAAAGGAGAAAGCGGATGACGGAAAGCGAAGAAAAATATAGGGATATTCTGAATTTACCTCATCATCGGTCAAAAGTTCATCCACAGATGTCGATTTATGACAGGGCTGCGCAGTTTTCTCCATTTGCTGCATTGACTGGACATGAGGCTGCAATCAAAGAAACAGCGAGACTGACAGAAGAACAGGTGGAACTCGATGAAGATAAGCAGGAAGAACTGAATGAAAAATTACAGACATTGATTGCGTATGCCACAGAACATCCGACAGTGTCAGTAACTTATTTCAAGCCGGATGACAAAAAGACCGGAGGAGAATATGTGACTGCCACAGGGATATTTCAGAAATTCCGTGACTATGAGAGGACAATCGTGCTGGAAGACGGAACAGATATTGAATGTGACAGGATCGTTGAAATCAGGGGGATTAAAAAAGGAAATAGAGGAAATCTTTTTTATGATAATTGACAATGGTTATGGATAGTTATATATTAAGAATAACTATCCATAACCATTTTTTGCAAATAATAGCAACGTATATTCGTATAAAGCATAATATCCTGCAGGATGTGCAGAAGTATGGTACACGGAGGTGTCTATGGAAAATCCGAAAGAGCGTATTGAAGATATTTTAAAAAGAAATCCTTATCTTGACGCAAAAGAATCTTTTTTTGCAAGCAGTGGAGAGAATGACTGGCAGGCAATCAAGCGGCTATGCTACTTTTTATACAGACATCACAAGGTGCTGCCAATTATTCTTGTGGATGAATATGACACACCATTGCTCGAAGCGTATACGCAGGGGTATTGGGATGAGATGATCGCCACATGCAGACAGATATTTCATAATGCATTTAAGCAGAATGATTATTACAGCCGCGCGATTATTACCGGAGTAGCAAGAATTTCTAAAAATTCGTTGTTTTCGGATCTGAATAATCTGGAAGTAGACACAGTTACCTGCGACGCATATGCAGATTGTTTCGGGTTTACAGAGCAGGAAGTAATGGATGCACTGAAATGTCAGAATTCGGATAAGATGCGGGATGTGAAGAATTTGTACGACGGCTTTATTTTTGGCAAACAAAAAGATATGTACAATCCGTGGTCAATCTGCAATTATATCAGGCAGGGAGAACTTATTTCTTATTGGACGAATACGAGCAGTAATAAACTAATTGGTGATATCATCAGAAAGCATCCTGTCGGGCGAAAATATGAGATCGAACAGTTAATGTCCGGTGAAAAAGTGCATAAGGAAATCAACGAGAACATTACATTTCAGTATCTGGATGGCGATGAGAACAGTTTGTGGTCACTGTTATTATCTGTTGGTTATATTAAGGCTGAAAATGTGGTGCACAAAGTGGATACCATTGAGTGTGATGTGTCAGTTACGAATAAAGAAGTTATGGCAATGTTTCGTACAGAGATTCTTGGAATGTTTCATAATGGATTTTCCGTATATAACAGGTTTGTGAAGGCTCTGTTGGAGCATAATATAGAAGATATGAATGATTATCTGTCAGAGATTGCATGCACATCCATGAATTATTTTGATGTTGGAAATGAAAAAGAGGCACGCACGCCAGAGAATTTTTATCATGGTCTGATACTTGGACTGATTGTAACACTTAGGGACAGGTATCGTATTGTTTCAAACCGTGAGAGTGGACGGGGCAGATATGATATTGCAATGTATCCGTTAGAGAAGAATCAGGATGCATTTCTTATGGAATTTAAGGTTTGGGATAAGAAGAAAGAAAAAAATCTGGAAGAGACAGTCGAAAGTGCGTTCCGGCAGATAGAAGAAAAAAAATATGTGACAGATCTTGTCACAGCAGGAATCAACGAAGAACGTATTTATAAGCTTGGTTTTGCATTTGCAGGAAAAGAAGTACTCGTGAAGGAGAAAATATAGCTTTTTTAGAAAATAAAATCTGTGATGATAAAAAATTGACATCTTGTGAGAAAAAGTATAAAATAACTAAAAACCTATCTGATAAGTATGAAATGAAAATTCTATCCGACGGAATGACAGGAAAAGAGGAACACGAAAATGGAGCATATCACAAGAGAAGAAGCCTATGATTTATTGAAAAAGTACAACAAAGATCCTTTTCATATCCAGCATGCACTGACTGTGGAGACTGTGATGAAATGGTATGCAGAGGAGCTTGGATTTGGCGCAGACGCAGAATACTGGGGTATTGTTGGTCTGCTTCATGATATTGATTTTGAACTTTATCCGGAAGAACACTGTATCAAAGCACCGGAACTTTTGCGGGAGGGTGGAGTTGGCGAAGACATCATACATGGCGTGGTTTCACATGGCTATGGAATTACCGTGGATGTTGCTCCGGAGCATGAGATGGAAAAAGTATTATTTGCAGCAGACGAGCTGACCGGTCTGATCTGGGCGGCAGCTTTGATGCGTCCGTCGAAAAGCACAAAAGACATGGAATTGAAATCCCTGAAGAAAAAGTATAAGAGCAAAGGGTTTGCCGCAGGCTGCTCCAGAGAAGTGATCGAGCGCGGAGCAGAGCAGCTTGGCTGGGAATTAGACAAGCTGCTCACAATGACTTTGGAAGCAATGAAAGCTACGGAAGATGAGATCAATGCAGAGATAGAAAAGTAAAAGAAACAGAGGTTTGGAAGAAAACATCCGAACCTCTATTATTTTGCAATAAACAGAACGCCAAGCGTACCGGGACCGCAGTGGCTTGACACGACACCACCGGCCCTGGTTTCTAATATCTCATGGAAAACACCGAGGCTTTCCAGATACGAGCGGACGGATTCCACCGTTGCAGCGTCACAGCCGGAATGTGTGATGAATACGCGGTCAGGTCTGGCTGCTTTTAGATCAGTTTCCATATCTTTTACATAGGACATGATAACAGAATTGATCTTTCCGCGGTATTTTTTTGTCGCATCCATAGCACCGTTTTCTACCACGATTTTTGGATGCAGCTTTAAGACACCGCCGGCCATGGCAGCAACAGCGTTACAACGTCCGCCACGGTACAGGTAGGTGAGGGTATCCACGACAAAGCTTGCTCTGACATTTGGTTTTAAAGTTTCCATGACAGAAGCAATTTCGGATGCAGAGTGTCCGTTTTTTGCCATAATGGCAGCTTCTATCACAAGAAGTCCGATTCCGGTGGAGAGATTTGCGGAATCAATCACGGTGATCCGGTTTTCTGCTTCTAGTTCCCCGGCAGCAAGACGCATGACATTGCCGGATGTTGACATACTGTTTGAGATGGAAAAGCAGACAATCTCGCATCCTTCTTCCACATAAGGGCGAAAAAGTTCAATCGTTTCTGCCAGAGACGGGGCGGAAGTTTTTGGGGTTGTTTTATGCTCATCGGACCAGGAGTAAATCTCATCCGGTGTAATTGTTTTTCCATCCTCAAATTCCTCATCTCCGAGAAGAATATGAAGCGGGAGAATATCGATATCGTATTGTGCAACTAATTCTGCTGAGAGGTCGCATGTGCTGTCTGAAATTATTTTTACCATATTAAAAAAGTCCTTTCTGTGAAAAATATCCTATTTCTTCGCCCAGCCAAAATAGCAGCATATGAATCAAAAAAATAATCCAATAGGCTTTCGAAAAATAGTCTGCGAATGAGTTTATATGTCTCCAATTAATAAAATCCAAAAGAATCATTCCAATGGGATTTATTGAAATTGTAAGAAGAGATGCCAGGAAAGCCAGTATGACTCGTGTTATCCGCTTAGTTTGTGAAGAAATAATGGTTGCTCGCCCAATTTCAAATACACATATTCCCCATATTAAAATCATAACGAACACTGCCGGCAGAAGCAGAAAAAATAGAAATGGAAATATAAAATATATGACATTTAAGATCAAAAACAGGAACCAGTATATGGAAAAGGGAATCAGATTTACTTTCATAATGTTCTCCTCCTGACATAAATACAGAAAATTGCGAAGCAACACTTTATTCTATAGTAACATAAAATATTATGCGCGACATACACAAAAATTTAATTTTTCATGAAAAAGTTATTAACGAGTATTGTCTGTACAAATTCCCACATGAAATTACAAAAAAAATAGAATAAACAGTATATAACAGTTGACAACAGATATGCACTGTTATATACTGTTTGCTGTAAAGGGAGATAAGATTGAAAATTGAGATTTTCAATCTGGAAATTGTGCTGACGCACAAAGTTCCCTGATTTATGAAAAGCCGCTGAAGCGGCAGAATGAGAGGAAGTATGCATATTATCTTAAATCATTCCTCCATGGTTCCGATTTACGAACAGCTCATGGAGCAGATAAAATCAGATATTATCCAGTCTGAATTAAAAGAAGGAGAGGCACTTCCGTCTGTGAGGACGCTCGCAGGGGAACTTCGGATCAGTGCGCTCACAGTAAAAAAAGCTTATGACAAGCTGGAAGAAGAGGGATTTGTTACAACCGTTCATGGAAAAGGAACGTATGTGTCAGCTTCGGATAAACAGCTTGCACTTGAAGCAAGGCAGAAAGCGATAGAAGATGACTTCGATAAAGTGATCGACCGGGCACTTTCCATGGGGATGAAGAAGGAGGAAATATCTGAGGTTGTAAAACTGATCTTGGATGAAAAGTAAAACAACAGGAAAATATCTGATAAGAAGGAAAATATAGATAACAGAGAAGTGCAGGTAGCAGAAAGGCGGAAATTGTATGATAACGATGCAAAATGTCCGGAAAACATACGGAAACTTTATATTTGAAATGTCAATGGAATTGCCGGAAGGACAGATTTTAGGTCTGGTCGGTAAAAATGGTGCAGGAAAAAGCACTGCGATCAATCTGATCCTTGGACTCTGCCAGGCAGATGAGGGCAGCATCAGGGTATTTGGTCATGAGAGTAAGGAATTGCCGGAGACACTCAGACAGGAGATCGGAGTTTCTCTTGCAGAAGCCGGATTTTCCGGGGAACTGACCGTAAACGATGTAAAACATATTTTAAAAAAAATGTATCATTCGTTTGATGAAAACTATTTTATACAACAGGGTGAGAACTTAAAGCTTCCAATGAATAAGAAAATCAAAGAATTTTCAACCGGAATGAAAGCGAAACTCCGCGTGCTGACAGCTATGACACACCATGCGAAGCTGCTGATCATGGATGAGCCGACAGCCGGACTGGATGTGGAGGCGAGAAACGAGATTTTAGATATGTTACGGGCTTATATTGCAGAGGATGAGAGCCGCAGTATACTTATTACGTCCCATATTTCCACAGATTTAGAATCCCTATGTGATGAACTTTATCTGATACATGATGGAAAACTCATTTTGCATGAAGCAACAGATGCAATCTTAGAGCAGTATGGCATTTTAAAGGTGAGTGAAGAACAATACCGCACGCTTGATCAAAGCTCTATTTTAAAAGTGCAGAAAGAAAATTACGGCTATGCATGTTTTACGAATGATAAGAAGTTTTATCAGGAAAATTATCCGCAGATTGCAGTGGAAAATGGAGGGATTGATGAGCTGATTCTTATGATGACAGGAGGGTACAGATAATGGCAGGTTTATTGGAAAAAGATATTCGGTTATTATGGGGAACAAAACAGACACTGGTAATTTTGTTTGCAATTGCAGTTGCAGTCGCATTTTCCGGCAACGGAAATTTTATCATTGGATATCTGCCGTTTGTGGTAGAGATGATTGCAATCAGCACGATTGCGTATGACGAGATGGATCATGGCTATCAGTTTTTATTGACACTGCCGATCAATAAAAAAACCTATGTAAGAGAAAAGTATCTGCTTTGTGCCGGAGGAGTAGTGGCAGCCTGGGTAATTGCAGTCTGCCTGTATCTGGTGTCAAAAGTGGTGCGTGGTATACCGGTTGCTGTGGCAGAAGATATGCTGACAGCCGCAGTGATTTTGCTAATCATTCTTTTGATCAGTTTTTTCATGATTCCGGCGCAGATTAAGTTTGGCTGTGAAAAGAGCCGGATTTTGACATTAGGAATGATGGGAGTAATTGCTGTGATTGCATATCTATGTGAGGTCGTATTCGGAAAAGAGCGGTTGTATCAGGCGCTGACCGTGATAGACAATATGAATGTGGCAGTTCTGGCTGGTAACATCATCGGGATCACACTGCTGGCACTGTTTGTTTCGTACCAGATCAGCAGGCGTATTATGGAGAAGAAGGAGTTTTAACAGGAATTAACAGATGATTCTTGCACCCGTTTGGAAAAAAAGATATACTCATAGTATCAGGCTAAGGGGGCGAGTAGAATGGGACAGTTTTTAAATAATAAGGAACCATATGATAAATACAAGACCGTAATGAATGGTACCTTTTTTGTTGATAAGACAGAAATATTAAAAGAATTAATTCCAGCATTACAGCAGGAACAGCGTTTTTTTTGTATTACCCGTCCGCGACGTTTCGGAAAAACAGTTATGGCAAATATGATAGCAGCTTTTTTTGAAAAAAATAGTGAAAAATCTTTATTTGAGAAGCTTGCAATCGCACAATATGATCAATATAAGGAGCAGGCAGGCTGCCATGATGTGATATATATTGATTTTAGTGAAATGCCAAGAGAATGTCATAGTTATGAGGAGTATATTGGCAGAATACAGGATGGACTTGTCAGAGATATTAACGAGGCATATCCGGAGATTGCGATAGACAAAAATGAGGCGGTCTGGGATGTGCTTTCTCAGGTTTTTGACAAAACAGGACATAAATTCATATTTGTGATGGATGAATGGGACGCAGTTTTCCAGATGTCTTTTGTTACGGAACGTGACAGAGAAAATTATCTGCTTTTTCTGAAACTTTTATTGAAAGGGAAAAGCTATGTAGAACTGGCATATATGACCGGTGTACTTCCGATTGCAAAATATTCAGATGGTTCAGAACTGAATATGTTTTTGGAATACAATATGGCAACAAGAGTTCGGTTTAGTGAATATTTTGGCTTTACAGAGAGTGAAGTTGACAGATTGTACCAGTGCTATCTGGAGCAAACGAAAAAGCCACAGATTACACGCGCAAATCTCAGGGAATGGTATGATGGATATCACACTGCATCAGGAGAAAGATTATACAATCCACGTTCGGTAGTATGCGCATTGACAGATAATCAATTGTCAAATTATTGGGTGAGTTCAGGAAAATATGACTCTATTTTCACATATATCAGTCATAACGTAGATGAAATCCAGAACGATCTTACTTTAATGTTTGCAGGAGAAAAAATACCAACAGGGATACAGGAATATGCTGCAACAGCACCAGAACTAAAGACAAAAGAGGAGATATATTCTGCAATGGTAGTATATGGTTTGCTGACGTATGATAATGGAAAAGTATTTATACCAAATAAGGAACTTTTGGGAAGTTATGCAGCAATGATGAAAAAAGAACAATCGTTAGGATATATTTATCGTCTTGCCAACATATCATCACGGATGCTACAGGCAACACTAGCCAAAGATACAGAGACAATGACAAAAATCATTCAGTATGCTCATAATACAGAAGTGCCGATTTTGTCTTATAATAATGAGACAGAACTTTCGGCAATTGTCAATCTTGTTTATTTGTCTGCAAGAGATCAGTACAGAGTTGAACGTGAGGAGAAGGCTGGAAAAGGATTTGTAGATTTTATATTTTATCCGGTTCGATATGATCAGGATTGTATCATACTAGAATTAAAAGTAGATCATTCACCAGAAGATGCAATTGCACAGATTAAAGAAAAAGACTATGCTTTGCGGTTCAGAGGAAAAACGGCAGAAAAAAATAAATATACAGGGCGTATCCTTGCGGTTGGAATCAGTTATAACAAAGAAACAAAAGAGCATGATTGTAAAGTGGAAGAAATATAAAAGTGAAAGAAAAAAACATGAACAGCTTACAGCAGGAATTATTCAAATTACAGGATTTAAAATACAGAGATTTTCACAGTAAACTGATGCCGGGGATTGACAAGGAGACAATCATCGGGATCCGCACACCGGTACTGCGGAAATTTGTGAAAGAATTTGCAAAAACGGAAGCAGCAGAAGCTTTTTTGAAGGAACTTCCACATCAGTATTATGAGGAAAATAACCTTCATATGCAATTGATTTCAGATATCAAAGATTATGAGCGCTGTCTGGCAGAAGTGAAACGTTTTCTTCCATATATTAATAACTGGGCGACCTGCGATATTCCAAGACCAAAGTGTTTCGCAAAAAACAAAGCTGAACTTCTTCCTGTGATAAAAGAATGGATTGCATCCGGGGATACCTATACAATCCGCTATGGAATCGGAACGCTGATGAGCTTTTATCTGGATGAGGATTTCAAACCGGAGTATATAGAACTTGTGGCATCTGTGCAGTCGGAAGAATACTATGTCAATATGATGATTGCATGGTATCTTGCAACGGCACTGGCAAAACAGTGGGATGCAACGATCCCATATCTGGAAGAACGAAAGTTATCACCGTGGGTGCATAGAAAGACGATTCAGAAAGCGGTGGAGAGCTATCGTATCACAGATGAGCAGAAAGTTTATCTGAAAACACTGCGTGAAAACTGCTAAGACTAGTACATCGTTCTGTAAATAACTGAGCTAATAACTTGTAGGAATTTCCATCTGCGTTATTGATTAAGTTAATTTTTGAACGCTGTACTGGAACTGATAAGGGCAGATTCATGGGGCTAAAAGAAATTTATATTCGGAGAGTTGTGGAAAGAGAACATGAAAAAATCACAGGAAAACGATGAAGAACAGAAATGGGATAAATTACTACAGATTCACACAACCGGACGTGATGATTCCAATTCAGATCAGTACCGATATCCATATGAACCGACGCCATATACGGTGTTAGAGCGGTTTGCTAATTCCGGGCTGCTTTGCAAGGAAAATACACTTTTAGATTATGGCTGTGGCAAAGGCAGAGCTGATTTTTTTCTTTCTTATCAGACACGCTGTCACACGATCGGTGTGGAATACAACGAGCGGATTTATGAGAAAGCGGTAGAAAACAGAGAACAGGGGGCTGCGGCAGGGCGGACAGAATTTGTACTAGCAGATGCAGTGCAGTTTTCAGTTCCGGCAGAGGTAGACCGGATCTACTTTTTTAATCCATTTTCGATAGAGATATTAAAGAAAGTTTTGGCGCGCGTGTTGGAATCCTATTATGAGAATCCGAGGGAATTGCTTTTATTCTTTTATTATCCTTCGGATGAATACATTTCTTATTTAATGACAGTAGACGAACTTATCTTTTCCGATGAAATCGATTGCAGAGATTTGTTTCCGGGGGAAAATAAAAGAGAGCGGATTGTGGTATTTGAGGTAGAATGAAGTTCTCCCTTGGAAAACCAGAACTGCTGAATATAGCTGATGACTTCTACGATTATTTGAAATTATAGTCGCAGAAGGCATCAGCTTTTTTGCGTCTATAGCAAAATAAGGAGGCTAAATCCTCTGCTCCTGCAAGAGCAGTCGCATTTTGCTTCGCAAAACAAGGAGGATTTATGTTAGCATCATTATCACTTATTTTTATTGTAGGGCTTGCAATGGGAGCCATTTGCCAGAAACTGAAACTGCCACGGATCATCGGAATACTCGTCACCGGAATTGTGTTGGGACCGTATGTGCTCGATTTGCTTGATCCATCCATTTTATCAATCTCCGCTGAGCTGCGGAAGATGGCACTGATTATTATTTTATTGAAAGCCGGACTTTCACTGGATTTAAAAGATCTGAAAAAAGCCGGGCGTTCCGCTGTATTACTGTCGTTTGTTCCTGCATCGCTTGAAATTGCAGGTTATGTGCTTTGCGCAGGGTGGTCATGCCAATGTACTTGATTTTGTAAATATTCCGGTGTCAATCGTACTTGGTATAATTTTAGGCGCAGTGACAGGTTATGGACTGTATCTTTTCTTTGAGACGGCATATGCGAGAAAACACTGCGTGCGTAACAGTATAAAAGTAATCATTGTTCTTGGATTTTCCTTTTTACTGGTATCAGTGGAAGGATGGCTGGAAGGAAAAATTTCCTTATCAGGACTGCTTGCGGTGGTCGCTATGGATTGTGTGATCGCTTATCTCCCAAAGGCAACGGTGCAGGCGGCAATTGGTTCTGTTCCTTTGGCGGCAGGACTTGCCTGTGGAAAAATTGTTCTGTCTGTCGCTGTGCTGGCAATCATTATCACGGCACCGCTTGGGGCAATCGGGATGGATGCAGCCTATCAAAGGTTGCTGGAAAAGGAAAATTAAAAAAGATTTTCAGAAAGTATTTTGGTAGAAAGTGTGTTATAGTGATTGCAGAAAAAAGAAAATGACAGGGGTATCAGGAGATGATAAGAAAAGCAACAGAAGAAGATTTGTCGCGCATCGCAGAAATTTTTGTATTTAATAACAGAATCAATTATTTCCCAAT
>OODU01001623.1_pt1 | contig 21558 bp, 20 predicted proteins | sample 1671171 | NCBI WGS metagenome assembly OODU01 (sample SAMN06348129, study PRJEB24527) | human gut metagenome | biome: human gut; feature: ankylosing spondylitis patient; material: feces | host: Homo sapiens | place: China | collected 2015-10
ATGTGTAAGTGGAGCGATCCATTCAGCAAGCGTGTACTAATAGGTCGAGGGCTTGACCACAATTCGCTTGAGACTCTCAAGAGTCAACGAAAAAATGTAAGCAGTGATTATTCAGTTTTGAAGGCACGTCCTTCTAAGAAATACTGGACAAAGTACGACAAACATGTTATACTGGTTCAGTCAGATCGGTCGGTGTCGATGACGGTGAGGTTCCACCTGTTCCCATTCCGAACACAGAAGTTAAGCTCACTTGTGCCGAAGATAGTTCGCTGGAAACGGCGCGTGAAAATAGGTAGTCGCCGACTTAACTAAAAGCTCTGAGATGAAAGTCTCAGGGCTTTTTTATTGCATAAAAATATGGCATGATTTTTGGTTGTAATGCCAATAGGTCAGGACTTGACAGAAACACTACTATGTAATACAATGTAGATAAGCTACTACACATTACATACTAGCAGAGAGGAGGACTTATGGAAAACAACGCACAGCTTTTAAAAGGTGTTCTGGAATACTGTGTACTGAAATTGATTGCGCAAGAGCCGACATATGGCTATGAGATCGTCATGCATCTGAAACAGGTCGGGTTTTCTGACTTGAGCGAAAGCACACTCTATCCGCTGCTATTGCGCTTGGAGCAGCAGGGAAAGGTTACGGTAGAGCGCAGACCTTCTCCCAAGGGACCGAGCCGAAAATATTACATTGTAACGGAAGAAGGACGGCTGGCGCTTCTTGAGTTCCGGCAGGATTGGAGCCAACTTTGCCAGCTGGTGGAAAAAATTTTTAAGGAGGAGCCAGATGAATAAGTATTTTGCATTGCGAAAAACAAACCGGATGCGTACTAAGCTGCTGACCGAAGAAAGTCAGGCACAGCTTAAAGAAGTAATTCGCTATCTTCGCCGGGTCAGCTGGGACTTCTGTGGTATCGAACTTGTGCGCAGCGATTTGCTTGATATTGCAATCCAAGCCAACAAGGAAAATCAGGAACTGTTTCATTCGATTTCGGACGCAAAGACCTTTGTGGACGAGGTCAAGCCCAGCTTGAAAACACTGAGAGCCGGGGATTACTTCTGGTATGTTGCACCGCTGTATTTCTTTTTTGGGTGGGGCGTGGAAGGCTTGCTGCTCTATCCGGTAATTGGAAATTGGGTTTTTGAGCTTTCGGTAGGCTATCTGATGCAGTTAGCTGTTGCATTGACCGCGTTTTGTATACTGTTCCGCCGGATGATGGAGCAGGTAGGTTTTCCTCCGCGGGAACACTGGCTCAAATATATCGCTTGGATGGCGCTATATATCGTAGTGCTGTATGGGACAGGCTGGTTCTTTAACCAAATCGCGGGCAATCTCGTGTTGTTGCGGCTTCCGATTCTTAGCTATTCAATCTTTTGTCTGCTTCTGGGTGCGGGACTGTATGCAATCCATTTCTGGCAATATGGAAAAGACCCACGACTGAGTGCTCGCATATAAAGAAAAAGCGGGGCTGCATACCTTAATAGGTAGTCGCCGACTTAACTAAAAGCTCTGAGATGAAAGCCTCAGGGCTTTTTTGTTGCGCTAAAGGGTTGCAGAACGGGGAAAAAGCTGGTATCCTCAAAGCAGGAAAGGGTGAGAGTATGCGTTCGGACAGAACCCGCAAGGATACAGCAAAGTATTATGCAGTGGTACTGGCATTTTTACTGTTTTGCAGCATCATATTTTATGTGCAGGCACATTACCAGCACACCTCGGCGTCCCGGCCGGAGGACGACTATCAGAACAGGATACCGCAGTTTCATAGCAGCGCAGATCGGGATGATGACGGGGTAGATGACCAGCTGGACATTCTGAACGGCGCACTGACCTATGTGAGCACACATCCAAAATATAAAAGCCGCTATTATGAAACCGGTTATCCTGACGATGGTTATGGCGTTTGCACCGATGTAGTTGCTTATGCGTTGAAAAATGCCGGATATGATCTGCAGGAGCTTGTGAACGCAGATATCCGGGAGCAGCCACAGGATTATATGGTAGCAGAACCGGATGCAAACATTGATTTCCGACGGGTACGAAACCTGAAGGTGTTTTTTTCACACACGGCAGCTGCCCTGACAACAGATGTCTCGGAAATTGAAGAATGGCAGGGCGGCGATATTGTGATCTTTGAAAGACATATCGGCATCGTGTCCGACCGGCGAAATAAAAACGGAGTGCCCTATATCATTCACCACAATGACCCATGGCAGACTGCCTACGAGCAGGACATTCTGGAAAAACGAACGGACATCGTCGGACATTACCGCATTTCTGAATAAAAGCAGAAAAAACGGCCCCGCCGCGTTGAGCATTCAACGTGACGGGGCCGCATATTTTATTGGGTGGAGTTCCCCTTACGATACAAGCTTCCGCTTAGCCCTTGCCTGCGCAGCCGAACAGCTCGATCTTCTCCTTGCACTTGGCCTCGATGGCCTTTGCGCCGGGAGCCAGCAGCTTGCGGGGGTCGAAGCCCTTACCCTGCTGATCCTTGCCCTCTTCGATGTACTTGCGGGTGGCCTCAGCAAACACCAGCTGGCACTCGGTGTTGATGTTGATCTTGGAAACGCCCAGGCTGATTGCCTTTGCGATCATCTCGTCGGGGATGCCGGTGCCGCCGTGCAGAACCAGAGGAATGTTATTGGTGGCCTTGTGGATGCGGTCCAGAGCCTCGAAGTCCAGACCCTTCCAGTTTGCCGGGTAGACACCATGGATGTTGCCGATGCCGGCAGCCAGGAAGTCAATGCCCAGAGCGGTGATCTTTGCGCACTCTTCGGGGTCTGCAATCTCGCCGGCACCCACAACGCCGTCCTCGACACCGCCGATGGAACCGACCTCTGCTTCGATGCTCAGGCCCTTAGCGTGTGCCAGAGCCACCAGCTCCTTGGTCTTTTCCACATTCTCCTCGATGGAGTAGTGGCTGCCATCGAACATAATGGAAGAGAAGCCGGCCTCGATGCAGGCCTTGCAGCCCTCATAGGTGCCGTGATCCAGATGCAGGGCAACGGGAACGGTGATGCCCATGGAATCGACCATAGCGCTGACCATGGCAGCGACGGTCTTGAAACCGGTCATGTACTTGCCGGCACCCTCGGAAACACCCAGAATCACAGGGCTCTTCATTTCCTCGCAGGCGGTCAGAACGGACTTGGTCCACTCCAGATTGTTGATGTTGAACTGAGGCACACCGTAGTGGCCATCACGTGCTTTGATCAGCATTTCGGTTGCATTTACCAACATTATTCATTACCTCCACAAAATCATTGGGGTCTTGCTCGTTTCATATCCGCTTTGTGCACGGTTTAACGAACCTACAGAATTAGTATACCCCAAACAGCGGCCAAAATCAATCCAAACCGGTGTTTTTCCTGTAACAATGCGGGGATTCTGCTTCTGGCAGGGTGCAGGGGGGTACTGCCAGAAGCGCGTATACTCGATAGAATGCAACAAATTTCCATATAATGCGCAACAAGCGGCCGAAAGACAGAAAGCTTGATGAAGGACGGATTTTCAACACAGATCCACATTCGTCAAAATGATATTGGGCAATTTGGCAAAAGCAGACAGGATGCAGTTCAAAAAATTGTCATATTTCCGACTTGTATTCTACAAATTGTACGCAGGAAATCAAAAAAGGTCGAACCAAAAAGTGGAAAACCTTGTGGAAAGTGTGGAATTCCACAGGCAAAACAGGCTTTAAAGCTGGACTTTTGAACTTTCTCCACAGGGTTTTCAACATGTGGAAAAATAATCGCTCTTCTACGGATTGTATACCGCGTTTTTGTGGAAAACTTTTTTCTCCGGCAAAACAGAGGGATATCTACCCAGCAGCCGGGTAAAGCTGATGCAGGGCGGCAGAACATTTCTGCAAAAAAGCGGAAACGGTCTCCGGCACCACGAACAGAAAAACTTTTGCAGGACGCGGATAAAAAACGGTAATTTGCTGGCAAACAAGGTCGGCTTATGCTATACTTCAAAATGAGTTATCAGCTTCAGATCATACCGGTGCGCGGCCCAGAGTGCGGCGCGCCTTTTGGAGGGTGTGCACAGCACCTTCCGGTGATACAACGGAAGGAGAAAATCATCATGGAAGAAAAGAACCAGCCGCGCCGTCCGCGCCGCAGCCCGGAAGAGCCGCTGCAGAAGAACGAGAGCCTTGTTTATGGCAAAAATCCGGTGACCGAACTGCTGAAAAGCGGTTCCGGCGTGGACACCGTGCTCATTGCTGAGGGCATGGCTCCGGCCGTGGCGGCTTACTATACCGCATTGGCAAAGGAAGCGGGTGCCACGGTGAAGCGGGTGCACCCCAACAAGCTGCGCCTGATGACCGGCACCGAGAGCCATCAGGGTGTGGCGGCATTTGCCAGCGAGATCGAATACGTGACGGTAGACGACCTGATGGCAGCAGCCAAGGACAAGGGCGAGGCACCTTTTCTGGTGCTGAGCGATGGCATTGAAGACCCGCACAATCTGGGTGCCGTGATGCGCAGTGCTCTGCTGTGCGGTGCGCATGGCATCGTGATCCCAAAGCGCGGCGGCGCATCGGTCACGCCTACCGTCATCAAGTCCAGCGCAGGTGCCGCAGAACGCCTGCCGGTGGCTCGTGTGGCCAACATCGGCGAGACCATCCGCCGCCTGAAGGAGCAGGGTGTGTTCGTCTACTGCGCCGATATGGACGGCGTGTCTCTGCGCAGGAACAACCTGACCGGCCCCATTGCACTGGTGCTGGGCAGCGAGGGCAGCGGTGTTTCGCAGCTGGTGAAAAAGCTGTGCGACGGCGTGGTGCGGCTGGATATGGCAGCACCGGGCACCGGTGTGGACAGCTACAACGTGTCGGTGGCTGCGGGCATTATTCTGTACGAGATCCAGTCCCAGCGCGCAGCACAGCAGGCATGATCCGGCATTCGGGCCGGAACCTCAATTTGAATTACAGGAGGGACAAGAATGCCGAAAGATAAAAATAATGGCCGGGAAATGACCCCGGATGAAAAGTTCCGCTCCTTTTTCAGCACCACGGCGGTGGATATCCCGGAGGAGATGACCCGGAGGGACGAAAACCAGCCGGAGGAAAAGCCGCAGAAACGGTTTGGCCTGTTTGGCCGTGGTAAGGAAAAGCAGGAGACTGACGAAGCTGCAGCAGAGCAGCCGCAGGAAATGCCCACCGGTGAGGTGCGGCTGGGTGAGGATGCGCAGCCGGAACCGGAAGCGGATCTGGAACTGATGCTGAAGCCGGAGGCAGACCCGGAACAGGAACTGGCCCCGTGGCCTTTCCTGGAGAAGGAAGCAGAGGATGCACAGCCGGAAGCACCCGCCAAAAAGCAGAAGGAAAAATCTGCACCGCAAACGGCGGAACCCCCGGCGGCAGTGAAGCCGGAAACACCCCGGCAGAGCGCTGTCCCGGCGGCAAGACCCGCAGAGCAGCACAGCACGGCAAAGCCTCTCCGGCACCCCAAGAATGCGCCGGAGGTGCTGCTGCCGCAGGAAGAGCAGGAGCAGCAGGAGATGGCACAGCTCAAGGCGATGATCAACGGCCTGAGCGACCAGAAGCCGGAAAAGCCTGCACCGAGAGCCGAAGCAGCCCCGGCAGCAGAAACTGAACCGGCTGAAAGCAAAAAGAAACCGTCCGGTGCACCGCTGCCCGCGGCTGTGTTTGCAGCGGTAAAGGAGACGGCACCGGAGCTGCAGCCGGAACCTGTGCCGCAGCCGGAAAAAACGGAGCAGCCGGTGGCCGATTTCTTTGGCAAGGCGCAGAGCGAGGACGCACCGCAGGCACCTTTGGCCCCGGCAGAGGAGCCTGCCGCAAAAGAGGACACCATGAGCCTGCCACTGCTGCCGCTGGACGGTGAAGAGCCGCAGCAGGCACCGGAGAAGGCACCCGCTGCGCCACAGCCGGAACTGAAAGCTGAGGCGGAGGACGCGGTGTCTCCGGAGGAACATGCTGAAACGGAGCTGACCGAGCCGGAGGCCACGGCGGATAAGTTGCACCGCATGAGCGCAGAGCTGACGCTGCGCTGCGTGCTGGGCGGCATTCTGGCTGTGGTGCTGCTGCATTTTGGTTTGGTGTCGGATGGGCTGCTGCCCGCCATGGCGGCGCTGGACCCGGATGCTGCCCCGGCGGCATTCTATGGTGCAAACCTGCTGCTGCTGGCAGCAAGCCTGTGCGTGGGCTTCCCGGTGTTGCGCGACGGCCTGAACGGCCTGCGCGGACGGTCTTCTTCCGAGACGATGCCGGCGCTGGCCGCAGTGGCAGCGCTGGTGCAGGCGGTCACAGCCATGCTGAACGCAAATGTTTACCGCGGCACCACCGGCATCTCGCTGCTCAGCGGCATGGCCGCGCTGGGGCTGTTCCTTGCGCTGTTGGGCAGCCGGGTGATGCTGGCTGCTGTCAAGGGCGGCTATGAGCTGGTGACCAATGGTGTGGAGTTCGAGGGCGCCTACCGCGCCAAGGATAAAGACCTGCTGCGCGCCCTTGCACGGGATCTGGAACAGAAGGACCCCTGGGTGCTGCTGAGCCGCCCGATGAAGGAAGCTGACGGCTTTGTGGAGCAGAGCTTGAGCGAACGCGCAAGCGAGCGCCGTGCCCGCAAAGTTTCGTACATCCTGCTGGGCGTTGCCCTGCTCAGCGGTGTGCTGTTCCTGCTGGCAGGTGCCGGCTGGAACAAAGCTGCGGCTGCCATGGCAGCTGTGCTGTGCATGGGCGCACCGCTTTCTTCTACCTTGATCGCGGGCGTTGCCTCGCTACGGCTGCAGCGTGCGGCTGCGGCTGTGGGCGCAGTCATACCCGGTTGGCAGGCCATTGAGCAGCTGGGCGGCATTGATACGCTGCAGATCGATGCAGACGACCTGTTCACCGCCGACAGCGCACAGCTGGAGGATATCCGCATTTTCAAGGGCGGCCGCATCGACCGCGCCATCCTGTACGCGGCCAGCGTGTTGAACGAGAGCCACGGCACCCTGAAGGGGCTGTTCCGCCAGATCGTTGAGGAACGCACAGACATCCTGTTCCCGGTCAAGGATCTGGAGCAGCACCATGGGCTGGGCTTTTCCGCCTGGTGCGATAACAACCGCATCCTCATGGGTACCCGCCGCTATCTGGAGCAGGAGGGCGTGCCGCTGCCGGACGAGGAATACGAGATGCAGCACTCGAAGAACGGCGAGCTGCAAATTTTGTATCTGGCTGTGTCCGGCAATCTGCACGCTATGTTCGTGCTGAAATATGTGGGCGGGCGCAATGTGGCCCGCAGCCTTTCCGTGTTGCAAAAGGAGAACATCCGCCTGCTGGTCACATGCCAGGACCCCAGTCTGACTGCACACCACATTACCGAAGCATACCGCCTGCCGGAAGGCATGATCACCGTGCTGGATCAGGAGCAGTGCAACGCCATCAAGGCCGCACCGGAAGACCCGGAGGACACCTGCTGCATGATCCATCTCAAGGCGTTTGCCAGCCTGACCGGCGGCCTTCAGGCTGCGGATCAGGCCCAGAACGCCGAGAGCAGCGCCACCACGGTACAGATGGTCTCGGTGCTGTTCTCCATTATCATTGCAGCGCTGCTCACCAGTGCAGGCAGCATCTGGGAGCTTTCGGTGGCAACGGTGCTGATGTATCAGGCAGCGTGGAGCGCCCTGAGCATTGCTGTGTGTGCACTGAAGCAGCATAACTGAGAAATATTCTCATAATAAATAGGAACTATTCTTGATTTCCATCAAAAAATATGGTATACTCTGTTCAGAACCTGAGCCGCAGGCGAAAAAATTACCGCCGGGCTGAATGATAGAGCCGGGATCGGTCGATCCTGACAGAAGATCCGTTTTTGAAAGGAGAGCATCATGGAACTGAAGGGTACCAAAACCGAGAAAAATCTGATGGAAGCGTTTGCAGGCGAGAGCCAGGCACGCAACAAGTACACCTTCTTTGCCAGCATGGCAAAAAAAGAAGGCTACGAGCAGCTGGCCGCGATCTTTGAGGAGACCGCCGGCAATGAGAAGGAGCACGCAAAGATCTGGTTCAAACTGCTGTGCGGCGGCGCGATCCCCGATACCCTGACTTGTCTGGACATGGCAGCAGGCGGTGAGCACGACGAGTGGACCGAGATGTACCCCCGCATGGCCAAGGAGGCCAAAGAAGAGGGCTTCCCTCAGATCGCAGCACTGTTCACCATGGTGGCACAGATCGAGAAGGAGCACGAGGAGCGCTACCGTGCGCTGGCCGAAAACCTGAAAAACAACAAGGTCTTTGCCCGCGAGGAGCAGCAGGTATGGCAGTGCCGGAACTGCGGCTACACCTATATCGGCAAGTCCGCACCGCTCAAGTGCCCGGTGTGCGCACATCCGCAGAGCTACTTTGAGCTGAAAAAGATCAACTACTAAGCTGAAAATTCAAAAGCAGAACAGCGCCGCCGCATCCGGTTTGCCGGGTGCGGCGGCGTTTTGTACAAAATTGAAAAGCTGATTTTATTATTCTCCACAAAATAAGGCTCAGCTGCCCGGCAGAATGGGCAAAAAACTTGACCCGGTTTTGCACTGCGTGTAAAATAATACGGAGACAGGAATATTTAAAGGATCTTGCAGCAAAGCAGGCGGGGAGGGCAAAGCCCATGAAGCAGGGGTTCAAAGCGTGTGTTTGTGCAGTGGTGCTGTGCGCAGAACTGTTTGCAGCCGGGGCATTGTCGGCCTATGCTGCGCAGGAGCAGCCGCTGCCGGACAGCGGCATGACATTGGACACTGCTGAACTGACGCTGGATATCACCGAAGGAGACCCGGCCCCGGTGGCCTACCTGAATGTGCAGGCACCCAACGACTACTTCTTTCTGATCTGGACTTCCAGTGATCCGGCAGTGGCATCGGTGGACGGCACCGGCAAGGTGACCGGCCATGCCGAGGGCACTGCGGCTGTCACGGCCCGCAACGAGCGCGGCGAAAAGACCACCTGTACCATCACGGTGCGCAAAAGCACAGCCAGCCGCCTGGTGCTGAACACCAGCGATCTGACGCTTACCATTACAGAGCAGGAGCCTGCCCCGACGAAACAGCTGAAGCTGGAACAGAACAAAGGCGGGTTTACCTATGTGCGGCAGTGGGTCAGCAGCAACCCGGCGGTGGCATCGGTAAGCACAAACGGTACCGTAAAGGCGCAGGGGTCCGGCAAGGCCGTCATCAGCGCACTGACCACAGCCGGGCAGGTGCTGCGCTGCACGGTAACGGTCACATCGGAGATCGGACGGGTGCAGATGAGCAAAAACGCCATGCTGCTGCAGGCAGTGGGAGCCAGTCAGAAGCTGACCGCGCAGGCTGCAGGCACCAAAAACGGAACGCTGACATGGTTCAGCAGCAATCCGGGCGTGGCAACTGTGAGTGCGGATGGCATGGTAACGGCGGTGGGCGACGGTGAAACGATGATCCTTGCCGTTACACCGGAGGGTCGTGCCGATGCCTGCTATGTGGCCGTGGGAGCGGCGGCGTGGCGGTTCCGCTCGGAGGACGAACTTGCCGAAACGCTGACCCTGACCGGCCAGCTGCCCTATTCGGATGGAAAGTAAAAAGAAAAATGGGAGCGTTCTGTGCAGCAGGATGCTCCCATTTTTTCAAAACCCGCTGGGCAGAAAGATCATCGTTCCCCGGGCAGACCACGCCATCCGCTGGGCCATGCAGCCGGGCGCACCGGCCAGCAGAAACAGGGCCAGTGCGGCGAGCAGCAGCGCCCATCCAAGGCCGCTGTGCGGCCTGCCGGAAAAAGGATCCCCTTTTTTGCGTCTCATCCCGCTGCCCCCTTTTTGCTGTGCTGGCCCATGCTATGCGCGGCCAGCAGTGATTGTGCAACGTGCTGGGCTGTGGTACAATAAAATATCGAAATCTACTGTGCAGGGAGAACGATTTTATGCTGACCATTACACTGCTGGGCACTGCGGCTACCATGCCACTGCCGGACCGGGCACTCTCGGCGGCGTTTGCTGCCTGCGGCGGCCACGGCCTGCTGTGGGACTGCGGCGAGGGCACGCAGGCGGCAGCGCGCCGTGCGGGCGTGAACCTGATGCGGGCAGATGCCATCTGCCTGACCCACTACCATGGCGATCACATCTTTGGTCTGCCGGGCCTTTTGCAGACTCTGGGGGCGCAGGGCCGCACAAGGCCGCTTGCGCTGCTGGGTCCGGAGGGCCTGCCGGATATCTGGGCGGCGGTGCGGGCACTGACCGGCCCGCTGCCCTATCCGGTGAAGCCGCAGGTGCTTATGCCGGGCCAGCCGCTGGCGCTGGATGCGCTGAGCGAGGGCTGGCCTGCCGGTGCGCGGCTGGTGCCGTTTGCCACAAAGCACCGGGTAAAAAGCCTTGGCTACCGGCTGGAGCTGCCCCGTGCAGGCAAATTTTCGCCGGAGCAGGCCCGGGCGCTGGGGGTGCCGGTGCAGCAATGGAAGCTGCTGCAGAAAGGGCAGAGCGTTGCCGTGGAGGGCAGAACGGTGCAGCCTGCGCAGGTGCTGGGCGCACCGCGCAAGGGGTTGAGCGTGGTATTTTCCGGCGATACGGCCCCCTGCCCGTATTATTTGCAGGCGGCGCATGACGCAGACCTGCTGATATGCGATGCCACCTATGCCCTTCCGGAGCAGGAAGACCAGGCCCGTCAGTGGGGGCACAGCACCTTTGGGCAGAGCGCATCCCTTGCCGCGCAGGCGAGAGCAAAGCGGCTTTGGCTGACCCATTATTCCCCCATGATCACCGACCCGGAGGAATATGCCGCGCAGGCACAGAGCATCTTCCCGGCGGCGGAGTGCGGCTTTGACGGCAAAAGCATCACCCTGCAGTACGAGGAGGCACAGCCATGACCATCCGGATGGACGAGGGTGCGGCAGAGCTGCTGGACACCCTGCACAGGGCGGGCTATGCAGCCTACGTGGTGGGCGGCTGCGTGCGGGACAGTCTGCTGGGCCTTACACCGCACGACTGGGACCTGTGCACCAGTGCTCTGCCGCAGCAGGTGATGGAGCTGTTCGGCGCGCAGCGGTGCATCCCCACCGGCCTGCAGCACGGCACGGTAACGGTGAAGCAGAGCGGTGCCCTTTACGAGATCACCACCTTCCGTACAGAAGGCACCTACACGGATGGCCGCCACCCGGACGAGGTGCACTTTGTGCCGGATGTGCGGGAGGATCTGGCCCGGCGGGATCTTACCATCAACGCCATGGCCTACAATGAAAAAGAGGGCCTTGTGGACCCCTTTGGCGGGCAGGCCGACCTGCAAAGCGGCATCGTACGGGCGGTGGGTGTGCCCCGCCAGCGGTTCACCGAGGACGCGCTGCGCATCCTGCGGCTGTACCGCTTCGCAGCCCGGTTTGGCTTTGCCATCGACCCGCCCACGGCGCAGGCGGCACAGGAGCTGTGTGCCCATCTGGACTGCGTATCGGTGGAGCGCATCGAGGAAGAGCTTGCAAAACTGCTGAGCGCACCCGCCCCTGCGGCATATCTTGACAAAAAAATACTGCTTGTTATTCTGCCGGAGCTTTCATCGGAGGCACTGGCGGCGGCAAAGCCGGTGGTGGATGCCTGCCCGGCGGGTGCAGAAAACCTGCCCATCCGGCTGGCGGCGCTGCTGTACAGCCTTGGCGAGGACGGCACCCGCCGCACCCTCAGGCGCCTGCGCTGCTCCAATGCCTGTATTGAGGAAACGGCGGTGCTGGTGCGGGAAGCCAGAGGGTGTGACGGTAGTTTCTCTGAGGACCGTCCGCTGGGGTGGGACCCTGTTGCCGAAGGCAATAGGGCGGGCGATGGAATGGCCCGAATCGTGTCCGAAGAGAAAGCTACCGTCACACCTGACTTTACTATCTACGCCCGCCGACTACTGGGCAAATATAACTTGTGTACCGTGCAGCGCATTGCTGCACTGGGCACAGCCCTGCAGCCGGAACGTTCGGCTGATTTTGCCGCACTTTCCGAATTGGCCGAACAATTGGACGCGGACGGCGTATGCTGCCGCGTCAGCCAGCTGGCTGTGAATGGCCGCGACCTGATGGCGGCAGGCGTCCCGGCGGGGCCGGGCATCCGCAAAGTGCTGGAAGCGCTGCTGGACGGTGTGATCCGGGAAGAATATCCCAACGAGCGGCAAGCCCTGCTGGCCGCAGTGCAGCAGTTCGCTGCGTCTTGACAAGCTCTTTTTTCAGAGTTACTATTATACTACTGTTTTAGTGTGTTGAATGCACCAAAGGAGAACTTATGACCACACAGACCCCTGATTCAAAGCCGCGTGCCCTCATTGCCATGAGCGGCGGCGTGGACAGCTCGGTGGCGGCATGGCTCATGCAGCAGGCAGGCTATGACTGCACCGGCATCACCATGCGGCTCACCCGCAACGAAACGCTGGGACAGTCCGGCTTTCACACCTGCTGCTCGGAAAAGGACATCGAGGACGCGGCAGAGGTGGCGTTTGCCATGGATATCCCGTACGAGGTGCTGGATTTCACGGCCGACTTCCGGGAACAGATCATTGAAAAATTCGTCCGCGTGTATGAGGCGGGCGGCACGCCGAACCCCTGCATCGACTGCAATAAATATATGAAGTTCCGCCATCTGCTGGACTGGGCCCGGGCACACGGCATGGAGTATGTGGTCACGGGCCACTATGCCCGGGTGGAGCAGGACGAGGCCACCGGCCGTTTCCTGCTCAAAAAGGGGCTGGACGAGGGCAAGGACCAGAGCTACGTGCTCTACAACCTCACTCAGGAGCAGCTGGCGCATATCCGTCTGCCGCTGGGCGGCCTGCACAAGACTGAGGTGCGCGAGATCGCGGAGCAGCACAAATTTGTCAATGCCCGCAAGCACGACAGTCAGGACATCTGCTTCGTGCCGGATGGCGACTATGCCCGCTTTATGGAGGACTTTACCGGCAAACACTACCCGGCAGGTGATTTTCTGGACGAGAGCGGCAGGGTGGTGGGCACCCACAACGGCGCGGTGCGGTACACCATCGGCCAGCGCAAGGGGCTGGGCCTCGCCATGGGGGCACCTGTGTACGTCTGCGGCAAGGACATGCAGGCAAACACCGTCACGGTAGGGCCGGAGGAGATGCTGTTCGACCGCATCGTGTATGCGGACGAGGTGAACTGGATCGCCATTCCGGAGCTGACCGGGCCGCTGCGGGTCACAGCCCGCACCCGGTACCATCAGGTGGAGCAGGCCGCCACCGTCTACCCGGCGGAGTGCGGCTTCCGGCTGGAATTTGACCAGCCCCAGCGCGCCCCTACGCCCGGTCAGGCCGTGGTGCTGTATCAGGGCGACACCGTGCTGGGCGGCGGCACCATTACGAGAGTGGAAAAGTAACAAGGAGAACAAAATGCAAAATCAGTATTCCCGCACGCAGTTGCTGCTGGGCGCGGAAGCTATGGAAAAACTGCACAATTCCCGCGTGGCGGTGTTCGGCATCGGCGGCGTGGGCGGCTACACGGTGGAAGCGCTGGCGCGCAGCGGCGTGGGGGCACTGGATCTGATCGATGATGATAAGGTCTGCCTGACCAATCTCAACCGCCAGATCATCGCCACCCGCAGTACGGTAGGGCAATATAAAGTAGATGTGGCCGCGCAGCGCATCCACGACATCGACCCGGACATCAGGGTGACCACCCACCGGTGCTTCTTTGGCCCGGAAACACAGGATCAGTTCGACTTTACCCAGTACGACTATGTGGTGGACGCCATTGACACCGTTACCGGCAAGCTGGCGCTGGTGATGAAGTGCAAGGAGGTGGGCACCCCCATCATCTGCTCCATGGGCGCAGGCAACAAGATGGACCCGACCCGCTTTGAAGTGACCGATATCTACAAGACCTCGGTCTGCCCGCTGGCCAAGGTGATGCGCACCGAGTGCCGCAAGCGCAAAATCAAGCACCTGAAGGTGGTCTACTCCAAGGAGCCTGCCATGACCCCTATCGAGGATGACGCCATCAGCTGCAAGAATCACTGCATCTGCCCTCCGGGCACCCAGCGCAAGTGCACCCAGCGCCGTTCGGTGCCGGGCTCCAATGCCTTTGTACCCTCGGTGGCCGGCCTGATCATCGGCGGCGAGGTGGTAAAAGACCTTGTGGGCTTTGTACCGATGAAGGGCTGATATTTAAAATAGTTTTTACGGAACCCCGGAAAAGTCTGCGGATTTTTCTGGGGTCCTTTCTGTTATGGGCAATGTCACCGCTGCGGCACAGGCTTCAAAAATACTGCAAAAATAAATTTGCAACTAATTTGCATTTTGGTATTGCAATTGGAGAGAATATCGTGTATAATCATCCCTGTTCAAAAATGCAACCAATTTGCAATTTACTAAAATGAAGCGACGAACGGTCGTTTTTAGGAGCGTATATGGAACTGTTTCTGGATGTTCTGGGCGAATCTCTGGTGGATACCGCCAAGATGCTGCCCTTCCTGTTTTTGGCTTATCTTCTGATCGAGTATATCGAGACCCGCCACGGTGAGCGCATTGAAGCACTGCTGGCAGGCGGCGGGCGCTGGGGCGCGATTCCGGGCGCGGTGCTGGGCTGTGTGCCGCAGTGCGGCTTCTCGGCCATTGCGTCCAACTTCTACTCCTCCCGCGTCATCACGCTGGGCACCCTGATGGCCGTCTACCTTGCCACCAGCGACGAAGCCATCCCGCTGCTGGTATCCATGCCGGCCTACTGGGATAAGCTGGCTGTGCTCATGGTCATCAAGGTGGTATACGCCATTGTGGTGGGCTTTGCGCTGGATTTTGTGCTGCGCGGCGTGCTGCCCAAATCGCTACGCGGCGGCTACACCGGCCATGCCGACGAGGTGGACTGTCACGAGGAGCACAACGACGAAGAGGGTAAGCCCGCCCCCATCTGGAAAGCGGCCCTGCGCCACACGCTGGAGATCTTTGTGTTCATTTTTGCATTCAGTCTGGTGTTCGGCCTGATCGTCGAGGGCGTGGGCGAAGATGTGTTTGCAGACCTTCTGGGCAGCATGGGCTTCTTCCAGCCGGTAGTGGCTGCGCTGGTGGGCCTGATCCCCAACTGCGCCGCCAGCGTGCTGCTGACCCAGCTGTATGTGGAGGGTGCTCTGCGCTTTTCCAGTCTGGTGGCGGGCCTTTGCACCGGTGCAGGCGTGGGCCTTGCGGTGCTGTGGCGCACCAATCCTTCGTGGAAGCAGAACCTGTTCATCACCGGCCTGACATGGGGTGCAGGCGCATTCCTCGGCGTGGCAATGCAGGTGGTCGTGGCCGTGTTTGCGTGATCACGAGAAGAAGCTGCAAAGAAAACAGCATCGTGAAACAAAATAAGGCTATTGCATGGAATTCTGTGCAGTAGCCTTATTTTTATGCCCAAATGCACCCCAATTTTAAAAAAGTATGGTATACTGGTACAAAACTCAGTTCCATAGGGGAGAATAGAATGCAATATAAGATTCTGGCAAGCGATTACGACAACACACTGGTGCCCTTTGGCGAGGGCAAGCCGCGTCAGAAGGTGGTCAAGGCGGTAAAGAAGCTGCAGGCCGCAGGCGGCAGATTTGTGCTCAGCACCGGACGTGCGTATCCGTGCGTCAGCCTCAAAGGCCAGCTGGGCGGCATCCGGTTCGATTATGCCATCACCTGCAACGGTGCCTGTGTGGTGGACCGCGAGGGCCGCATCGTGGCCGAGCACCCGCTCACCGCTGAGGAAATGTACGCGCTGGTGGATTTCTGCGAGGATTATAACTATCCGCTGCAGTTCAATTTCAGGGATGCCTGCTACGCCTACTGCGAGTATGAATATCTGCACAGGGGCTATCAGCAGATGAACAGCATCGGGCTGGACTGTATGGACGGCGAAGATCAGGACCGCCACCTGATCGATATGCCCCACGCGGCCTTTGCGGCAGTGCCGCCGGAGCACGTGGCAGATTTTGCGGCAAAGTACGGCCATCTGGGCCTGCACTGGATGCAGGTGGGCGCGCAGAATGCCGACGGCCTGTGCTACTACGACATCGTGCGCGGTGGAATGGACAAAGGCGTTGGCCTTGCCGACCTGTGCGAAAAGATGGGCCTGACACTGGCCGATGCCGTGGCGGCAGGCGATTCTGCCAACGATGTGGGCATGCTGAAGGCAGCGGGCCTTGGCTGCTGCATGGCAAACGGCACGCCGGACGCAAAGGCTGCAGCCGACCGCATCATTGGCGATGTGCGGGAGGACGGCCTTGCCGACCTGATCGAGGAACTGTGGTTCGACGGCCCCGCAGCAGTGCCTTCCGGCAAGGACTTCGGCTCTGCATGGGGCAATATTGAAAGTGCAGGCGGACAATGAGCTTTGACCCGGTGTATAACGTGCGCAGCCGGGCACTGATCCTTGGCACATGGCCCAGCCCCAAAAGCCGGGAGATGGCCTTTTACTACGGCCACCCGCAGAACCGCTTCTGGCCCGTGCTGGCCGCGCTGACCGGGGAGCCGGTGCCTGCCCGTGAGGACATTGAAGCCAAAAAGCAAATCATCCTGCGCCATGGGCTGGCCCTCTGGGACACGCTGGAACGCTGCACCATCACCGGCGCAGCGGACGCTTCCATCAAGGATGCAGTGCCGAATGATATTACCGCTCTGCTGGCAAAGGCACCCATCGAAGCAGTATTCTGCAACGGAGCCACCGCATACCGGATCTATACAAAGTATCTGCAGCCGGTGTCCGGCATTGCGGCGGTAAAGCTGCCCAGCACCAGCCCGGCAAACGCTGCCTGCCGCCCGGAAAAGCTGCGCGAAATCTGGGGCGCGGCCCTCTTGCCGTGGATCAACAAATGATGGCCAGGTTGTAAATTATCCGTGAAAGCCTTGCGTTTTTCGCGGGGTGCGGTATTATGGGTAACATAAGGGGCAATGCCCCGGACAAGGAGAAGAAACATGAGCAAGATCATCCGCACCAGAAAGCCCAGCGTTCTGCCATTTTATGCAATGGCACTGGTCTTTTTGGTATTGTGCGCGGTACTGCCGGTGTATAAGCTGTGGGCGCTTCTGGCGGCGCTGGGCGGTGCATTTGTGGCCTTTGGTGCGGCACAGAAGGTCTGCCCGCCCCGGGTGGTGGAGCACGAAGTGCCTTTCCACACCGGTGTGGAGGATGTGGACGCGATGCTGACCGACATTCAGCAGAAACTGGATACCCTGCACACCCTCAACGAGCAGCTGCCGGACCCGCAGCTCTCTGCCGCCATGACCCGCATGGAAAAGGCAGGCCGCTCCATTGTGGAAGCGGTGGAAGCAAACCCGGAAAAGGCAAAGCAGGTGCGCAGGTTCGCAAACTATTACCTGCCGGATGCGGTGAACGTTCTGCAGCAGTATGCAAAGCTGGCAAAGCAGGGCGTGCGCGGCGAGAATGCCGCAGCCATCCGTACCGAGGTGGAGCACAATGCTGCTTCCATTGCCACGGCGTTTGAAAACCAGCTGGATGCCCTGTACGCCGCCGAGAGCATGGACCTTTCTGCAGATATCACGGTGCTGCAGAACATGCTCAAAGGGCAGGGTCTGAGCTGAGAAAAAAGGTAAATGGTATTTGGAAAGGAAGGAATCTCTTATGGCTGATAATACATTCAACTTTGACCTCGATGCACCCGCAGTACCCACCCTGACGCTGGACCCCACCCCGGCAGAAGAGGAAAAGGCAGCACCCGCCCAGCAGGAAGCTGCCGCACCGGAACAGCCGCAGGTGAACCTGACCCCGGAAGAACAGGCCATGGTGGACCAGTTCGCCGAGAAGATCGACATTACCAACAGCCAGCAGGTGCTGCAGTACGGCTCTGCCTGCCAGAAAAAGATCGGCGATTTCTCCGAAGCTGCGCTCTCCAAGGTGTCCACCAAGGATCTGGGCGAGGTGGGCGACATGATCACCAGCCTGATCGGTGAGCTGAAGAGCTTTGATGCAGGCGAGGAAGAAAAAAAGGGCATCCTCGGCTTCTTCAAGAAGAAGGGCGACCAGCTGGATGCCATGAAGATGAAGTACAACAAGGCCGAGACCAATGTGGAAAAGATCCAGTCCATGCTGGAGGGCCATCAGGTGCAGCTGCTCAAGGACATCGCCATGCTGGATAAGATGTATGATCTGAACATGGCCTACTTCAAGGAGCTGAGCATGTATATCCTTGCCGGCAAAAAGAAGCTGGCCGACGTGCGTGCAAACGAGCTGCAGCAGGCCATGGACAAGGCCAAGGTTTCCGGCCTGCCGGAGGACGCACAGGCTGCCCGCGACCTGGCCGACCAGTGCGAACGCTTTGAGAAGAAGCTCTACGATCTGGAGCTCACCCGCAACATCAGCCTGCAGATGGGCCCTCAGATCCGCCTGCTGCAGAACAACAACACCATGATGGCGGAAAAGATCCAGTCCACCATCGTCAACACCATCCCCCTGTGGAAGAACCAGATGGTGCTGGCACTGGGTCTGGCCCACAGCCAGCAGGCCATGCAGGCCGAGCGTGCCGTGACCGATATGACCAACGACCTGCTCAAGAAGAACGCCGAGGCCCTGAAGATGGGTACCATCGAGACCGCCAAGGAGTCCCAGCGCGGTGTGGTGGACATCGAGACCCTGCAGCAGACCAACAAGAGCCTGATCGAGACGCTGGACGAGCTGAACAAGATCCAGAGCGAGGGCCGCGCAAAGCGTGCCGCCGCCGAGCAGGAGCTGAACCGCATCGAGGACGAACTGAAAGCAAAAATGATGGAGATCCGGAGCTGAGATGGCAAACGCAGATTTTTCGCAAAAACAGAACAGCACTTCCGGCGGTTTTGACGCGGGCAGCTACCGCGAACAAAAACAGCCGGAGCAGGCCGTGCCGCTGACACCTCTGCAGCAGAAGCTGGCAGGGCTGGAAGCAAAGCTGCCCGCAGCCCTTTCCACCCGCGCAGCTGCACTGGCGCTGAGCGTGGTGGTGATGCTGGCGGCCTTTTTGGGCTTTGGCAGCGCCAAGCTGCGCAGCCGGTACAACGAAGTCCGCAAATGGTACACGGTGGGTGTGGCGGCAGACAACGGCTATAACCTCAACGAAGAGCTGACCACCCGCATGAACACGGCGGCAAACATCATCACCACCGCCGGCAGCACGCTGGGAGCGGACAGTGCCGAGGTACAGGCCGCACAGAGCGCGCTGAGCGATTTTACCGCCTGTCTGGAAGCCGTGCAGAACGGCGGCAAAAGTCAGGCACTCACCTCGCTGCCCTATTATCAGGGCAGCACGATGCATGCGCTGTATCAGGCCAACGAGGTGCTGGGGTCGCGGATCGACCAGCTCTACGCAAAGCTGCAGGAGCAGGCCGCAGACCCCATGAAGATGGGCGCGGTGCAGGGCCAGTACGGCCAATTCAACAGTGCGGCTACCATCATCGGCACCCTGAAATACAACGATGCCGTTTATGACTACCAGAAAGAGACCGGCGGCTTTCCGGCCAGCGTGCTGGGCAGCATTGCCGGAGTAAAGGAGGTTGAACCCTTCGCATGAAAAATTTTGCAAAGCGCGTGAGCGCTCTGGTGCTGGCCCTTGTGGTGGGCGCAGCGGCCCTGTGCCCGGCGGCATTTGCCGCCGCCAGCCTGCCGGACCTGCCCAGAGATCAGTGTGTGGTGGATGACGCCAACGTTCTGAGCGACAGCACCACCCAGACCATCGTTGATCTGAACAACCAGCTGCAGTCCAGCTGCAACGGAGCACAGATCGGCGTACTGACTGTAGATTATACGGGTAATTATTCCACTGAGGATTATGCAACACAGGCCTTCAACGCCTGGGGCATCGGCTCGGCTTCCGAGAACAACGGCGTGCTGATCCTGCTGGTGATGGAGTCGCCCATCTACGAGGATGGCGATTACTACGTGACCTACGGCGACGGCTTCCGCAACACCACGCTGGAAAGTCAGGCCAGTGCCCTCGCTCAGACCATGGAAGGTGATTTTGTTAACCGCGATTACAGCGATGCAGTAATCACCTGTGCCAACAATGTGGCCGGTACCATTGCAGACATCTACGGCGTCAGCCTTTCGGGCGGCAGCTACAACGACGGCAGCTACGCGGAGCCGGACAACGGCCCCACCACCTTTGGGGATATCGTTCTGGGTATCGTGATCCTGTTCATGTCCCTGATGGTGATGCTGATCATCGTACTGTTCGTGTTCCGGGTGTTCATTGCACCCATCGGCCACGCAGCAGGCTGGAACTGGGGTCCCTTCGCATGGGGCTACATGGCAGGCTCGGCCCGTCGGCACCGTCCCGGCCCGCCGCCTCCTCCGGGCCCCGGCTTCGGTCCCGGATACGGTCCGGGCTATGGCCCCGGCCCCCGCAATGACCGGCCCCGCCCGCCCCGGAACAACAACCGGCGTCCGCCCCGTCCTCCCATGGGCGGCGGCTTTGGCGGCGGGTCCTTCGGTGGCTCCCGCGGAGGCGGCTCCTTTGGGGGCGGCTCGTTCGGCGGCGGCAGCTTCGGCGGCGGCTCCTTCGGTGGAATGGGCGGCGGCGGCAGCCACGGCGGCGGCGGTGGCCGCGGCCGTTAAAAACACAAAAACACGGAGAACTGCTGTGGGCGGTATGCCTGCGGCAGTTCTCTTTTTAGGTTTCAGGCGTGAAGGAAATTCATTTGACAAATCAACTTTGTTAACCTATACTGAGAAACATGCATAATAAGCCAGAAATAAAGGCTCTGAGGGCGGAAAAGCCACAGAGCAGGGAACGATAAAAATAGAGGGAGAATCACCATGCTGACTCTGGATAAGATCTACCATGCAGCCTTTGTGCTCAAGGATGTTGCCCGCAAGACCGACCTCATCGAGGCACCCAAGCTCTCCAAGGACTGCCAGCTGTACCTGAAAACCGAAAACCTGCAGGCCACCGGCAGCTTTAAGGTGCGCGGTGCTTACTATAAGATCAGCCAGCTTTCCGAGGAGGAGAGCGCCAAGGGCGTGATCGCCTGCTCTGCCGGCAACCACGCACAGGGCGTGGCGCTGGCTGCTACCCGCCGCGGCATCAAGAGCATCGTCTGTATGCCGGATGGTGCCCCCATCATGAAGGTGGAGAATACCAAGAATCTGGGCGCAGAGGTGTGTCTGGTGCCCGGCACCTACGATGATGCCCACGACAAGGCTGTGGAGCTGCAGGAAGAGACCGGCATGACCTTTATCCACCCCTATGACGATGAGCAGGTCATCGCGGGGCAGGGAACCATTGGTCTGGAAATTCTGGATCAGCTGCCGGATGTGGATGCGGTCGTTGTGCCGGTGGGCGGCGGCGGCCTGATCTCCGGCGTGGCCTTTGCCATCAAGAGTCTGCGCCCGGAGGTGAAGGTCTATGGCGTACAGGCCGAGGGTGCACCCAGCATGTACCGCAGCCTGCACGAGCATAAGTACCAGACCCTGAAAGCCGTTTCTACCTTTGCAGACGGCATTCAGGTCAAGACTCCCGGTGAGCTGACCTACCAGATCTGTGAGCAGTATGTGGACGACATCGTGACCGTGAGCGAGGATGAGACCGCTGCCGCCATCCTCTCCCTGATGGAGAACCAGAAGCTGGTTGCCGAGGGTGCCGGAGCCGTGCCGGTGGCTGCAGTGCTGTTCCACAAGCTGCC
>OODU01001624.1_pt1 | contig 21538 bp, 14 predicted proteins | sample 1671171 | NCBI WGS metagenome assembly OODU01 (sample SAMN06348129, study PRJEB24527) | human gut metagenome | biome: human gut; feature: ankylosing spondylitis patient; material: feces | host: Homo sapiens | place: China | collected 2015-10
GATGGCCCGTTCGTCTATCGGTTAGGACGCAAGATTTTCATTCTTGAAAGGGGGGTTCGATTCCCCCACGGGCTACCTTTTTTAAAGAGACAAAGTTTGACTTTGTCTCTTTTTTTGTTATACACCTCCGTTTGACTATTTTCACACTCCCTATACCTTCTAAGTTAATTATTTTCACTATATTTGTTAGCTTTTTTAGACAGACAGATAATTACAGATTTTAAACGATAAAGACTCATGAGTGAAGAAATTAAGAATACTTCCACAGAGTACTCTGCGGATAGTATTCAGGTACTTGAAGGGTTAGAGGCAGTGCGTAAGAGACCGTCCATGTATATTGGCGATACCAGCGAGAAAGGTCTCCACCATTTAGTATACGAAGTTGTTGACAACTCTATTGACGAAGCACTGGCCGGATTTTGTACCCAAGTTGACGTAGTGATAAACGAAGATAACTCCATCTCTGTTACAGACGATGGCCGTGGTATTCCGGTAGATATTCATGAGAAAGAAGGCGTGTCAGCGCTTGAAGTCGTATTGACCGTGCTCCATGCAGGAGGTAAATTCGACAAAGGCTCTTACAAGGTTTCAGGAGGTTTGCACGGCGTAGGTGTATCCTGCGTAAACGCACTTTCCACTTACCTGAGAGCAGAAGTCCGCCGCGATGGAAAAGTCCACATGCAGGAATTCTCCTGTGGTAAGCCACTTCATTCTATCGAAGTGATCGGCGAGACAGATGTGACCGGTACAACCATCATGTTCAAACCGGACGGAAGCATCTTCTCCGTGACCGAGTATAAGTACGAGATTTTAGCTGCACGTCTGCGCGAGCTGGCATTCCTGAATGCAGGCATCACACTTAGCCTGACAGATAAACGCGTCGTAAAGGAAGACGGCAGCTACAAATCTGAAATATTCCATTCGGACGAAGGCTTGAAAGAATTTGTTCGCTATATCGACCGTTCCAAAGAGCAGCTGATCCCGGACGTGATCCATATTGTTACGGAAAAACAGGGCATTCCTGTTGAAGTCGCCATGACTTACAATACTTCATTCAACGAAAGCGTATTTTCGTATGTAAACGATATCAACACCATAGAAGGAGGTACTCACCTGGCCGGTTTCCGCCGCGGTTTGACCCGTACGCTAAAAAAATATGCCGACGACTCCAAGCTGCTTGAAAAAGCAAAGGTTGAAATCTCCGGCGACGACTTCCGCGAAGGTCTGACAGCGGTCATCTCTATTAAAGTGGCAGAGCCACAGTTCGAAGGGCAGACCAAGACGAAGTTGGGAAACAACGAAGTAACCGGTGCCGTAGACCAGGCTATCGGCGAAGCATTGGGCTACTACCTGGAAGAACATCCTAAGGAAGCCAAGATAATCGTCGACAAAGTGATCCTTGCAGCCCAAGCACGCCAGGCTGCCCGCAAAGCTCGCGAACTGGTACAGCGCAAATCACCGATGACAGGCGGCGGTCTTCCCGGTAAGCTGGCCGACTGTTCTTCAAAGGACGCCGCACTTTGCGAGCTGTTCCTCGTCGAAGGAGACTCTGCAGGCGGTACAGCCAAGCAGGGACGCGACCGTAACTTCCAGGCCATCCTGCCGCTCCGCGGTAAGATCCTGAACGTCGAAAAGGCGATGGACCACAAGGTATTCGAAAGCGAAGAAATCCAGAATATCTTCCGCGCAATGGGTGTCACCATCGGTACCGAAGAAGATCCGAAAGAATTAAACCTGAGCAAACTGCGCTACCACAAAGTGATTATCATGACCGATGCCGATGTGGACGGAAGCCACATTGCCACCCTGATTCTTACTTTCTTCTTCCGCCGTATGCGTGCGCTGATCGAAAACGGATATGTCTATCTGGCCACTCCTCCTCTCTACCTATGCAAGAAAGGCAAAGTGGAAGAATATTGCTGGACTGACCAACAACGTCAAGCATTCATCGACAAATATGGCGGCGGTAACGAAAACCAGATCCACACACAGCGATACAAAGGTTTGGGAGAAATGAACGACCATCAGTTGTGGGATACGACCATGAACCCGGAAAACCGTACGCTGAAACAGATCACGATCGACAGTGCTGCCGAAGCTGACCAGATATTCGCCATGCTGATGGGTGAAGATGTCGGCCCGCGCCGCGAATTCATCGAAGAAAATGCAACGTACGCAAACATCGATGCGTAAAGATTTATGATTTATAATTTATGATTTATGCACCGATAATAAATCATAAATTATAAATCATAATTCAGAAATTATAAATCATAAATCATAAATACATGAAGCTCCGTCGTCCGAATTTAGAGGCCATCTACAGGGAAGTAGATCATTATATTCCGAAAAAAGAAAATCTTCAACCTCCCCGTATAGGAATATCCGCCAATCGGAAAGACGGACTTTCCTGCATAGCAGAAACCTATGTACAGGCGGTACTGAAAGCTGGAGGTGCTCCGGTTCTGATCCCGGTCATTACGGATATCGAAGCGTTGACGGCAATAGTGAACGGGTTGGACGGGCTGGTCATGAGCGGTGGTGGCGATATCAACCCGCTTTACATGCAGGAAGAACCAATTCCCGCCTTGCAGGATGTTGATACCTATCGGGATGAATACGACCTGATACTGCTCCGCTTGGCGACCAACCGCCAGTTGCCGGTCATGGGAATATGCCGCGGCCACCAGATACTGAACGTCGCATTTGGCGGCAGCATATACCAGGATATCCATACCCAACACAATCAAAAGCTACTGAAACACAGCCAGACGCTTTCCCGCGAACAGGTTTCCCATTCCGTCACACTGAACGAAGGCCCCTCTAAGCTCCGCACCATGCTGGACAGTGAAAAAGAACTTTTGGTCAACTCTTTTCATCACCAGGCAATCAAAGAGCCGGCTCCCGAATTTATCACTACGGCGACAGCTCCCGATGGGATCAACGAAGCGATGGAGCATCCGGAAAAAGAAATATTCAGTGTCCAGTGGCACCCCGAAGCGATGGCTGCCAATGACGATGAACAGATGTTGAAACTTTTCAAGCATCATGTCGAATCGTCCCGCCTATTCAAAAAGGCCAAATACATCCACCACAGGAACGTGACGCTCGACTCCCATACCGACACTCCAATGATCTTTCCGGGTGAATTCAACATCGGGTTGAAAGAAGGCGGTAAGGTAAACCTCCCTTTCATGGAAGAGGGGCTGATTGACGCGACGATCATGGTAGCCTATATTCCGCAGGGACCGAGAGACGACGCTTCACTGCTGAAAGCGACGGACTTCGCCATGAACCGCCTGCAGGAAATACACCGGCAAATGGAGTTGAACCGTACACGCATGTGCATCGCCTACACGCCACAGGAAGTCCACGTACTGAAAGCCGCCGGAAAGAAAGCGATCATGTTAGGCGTGGAAAACGGATATGCGATAGGCAAGGACATCGAGAATATCACACGTTTCCGGAAAATGGGAGTTTCCTATATCACTCTCTGCCACAACGGGAGCAACGACATATGCGACTCAGCAAGAGGAGACGCGGAATGGAACGGCCTCAGTCCTTTCGGGAAAGAAGTCGTCCGCAAAATGAATGAGACAGGGGTATTGGTCGATATCTCGCATGCCGCCGAAAGTACCTTTTATGACGCACTTGAAACAAGCACCTACCCGATCATCGCCTCCCATTCTTCTGCCCGCGCGCTTTGCAACCATCCGCGCAACCTGACGGACGAACAACTGAAGGCGCTCGCCGAACAGGGAGGTGTCGCACAGATATGCCTCTACAAAGGATTCATCAACGAAGATGCCGAAAAAGCGTCCCTGAGCGATGCGATCCGTCATATCGACCACATCGTGGACCTGATCGGGATCAACCATGTCGGGATAGGTTCCGACTTTGACGGTGACGGCGAACTGATCGGCTGCCGGGCGAGCAATGAACTGATAAACATCACAATGCGTCTTCTAAAAGAAGGATATACAGAAAATGATATTGCTAAAATATGGGGAGGTAATCTGTTGCGCGTGATGAACAAAGCGCAATCCGCTCCCGATAACTCCTTATAAACGACAAGATATGACTAAACTGATTTTATTATTATTCTCCATGACCCTGTTCGCATGCGGTCAGAAAGGAACCAGCGAGACAACAGTTCCCGTAACGGAAGTAAAGAAAGCTCCAGCAACAACCGCCCCATTGTTTGATGCGGACAGTGCTTATGCTTATGTCGAGAAACAAGTATCATTCGGTTATCGCGTCCCGAACACGCCAGCCCATAAGGCTTGTGGCGATTACCTAGCATCCGAGCTGAAACGTTTCGGAGCACAAGTATACGAACAGGAAGCTACACTTACAGCTTACGACGGAACCCCATTGGAATCACGTAACATCATCGGTTCCTTCAATCCCGATAAAGACAAACGCATCCTGCTTTTCGCCCATTGGGACACGCGTCCTTATTCAGACCACGATCCCGACCCTGCCAACCATAAGAAACCGTTGGATGGGGCTGATGACGGTGCAAGCGGTGTAGGCGCCTTGTTGGAAATCGCCCGACAAATAGGAATGAAGGCTCCCGAAACAGGGGTAGACATCATCTTCTTTGATGCCGAAGACTACGGGACCCCCGAATTTGCTAAAGACAGGTACAACGACACGAGTGACACCTGGTGCCTCGGCAGTCGCTTCTGGGGGAAGAACCCGCACAAACCGGGCTACAAAGCCGAATTCGGTATTCTACTCGACATGGTCGGTGCCAAAGATGCGGTCTTCTATAAAGAATACATTTCGATGAAATATGCCGCCCGTTATGTGGATGAAGTATGGGAAGCGGCCCGTAACTTAGGATACGGCAAATATTTCATCAACGCAAACGGCGGAGGCGTGACAGACGACCATGAAGCAGTCATCGAAGAAACCGGTATTCCTTGCCTGGATATCATCAACTATGATCCGAACTCGGACAAAGGTTTCCGTGACCATTGGCATACGCAGAACGACAACATGAGCAATATAGACAAAAACGTACTGAAAGCCGTCGGCCAGACAGTACTCGAAGTTGTATATAACAGATAAAAGATAGAAAAGAAATGACAATCAATGAACTTCAAAACAACGTCATCGAAGAGTTTGCAGACTTCGACGACTGGATGGACAAGTATGCGTTACTGATAGACTTGGGTAACTCGCTTCCCCCTTTGGAGGAAAAGTATAAAACGGAAAGCAACCTGATCGAAGGTTGCCAGAGCCGTGTTTGGCTGCAGGCGGATTACGTAGATGGCAAGATCCTGTTCAAAGGCGAGAGCGATGCGGTAATCGTCAAAGGGATCGTCTCTTTGCTGATCAGCATCCTGTCCGACCACACCCCGCAGGAAATACTGGATGCCGATCTTTACTTCATTGAAAAGATCGGCTTGAAAGAGCACCTCAGCCCTACCCGCTCGAACGGCCTGGTGGCAATGGTCAAGCAGATGCGCATGTACGCGCTGGCATTCCGTACTAAGGAACAGCAAGGGTGATCTCCAAACCACCTATGTTTAAAATCAAAAAGCTCTTTCTTTTTTTAGCAAAGACAAGCACATAATTCCGTAAACACCCCCATGTTACCCTCCTTAACACCCGGATGTACCAGCTCTCTACACCCGGATGTAAAGGATGGCAACATGGGGGTGTCCGGCAACTAAAGTACCGTGCCGGACAATAAAAACCAACAGGTTTTACCTATTTTACAGCCGTTTTTTTGGAAAATGATCGAGTGATTTGCAGGGATGGGAAAAACTGCTATTGCCGGTGATAGGGCAGTGATAGAGAAAACGGGCATGTATCACAGACGAAACAAATTGAATATCAACCTGTAAAAAGAAATCAGTGACACAGTGACAGAGGAAATGGGAAAAACCTAAAAGGCTTTCTTCAGAAGCAAAGTCTATAATGGAGATTATACCGACGAAGAAACAGTCTACTTAAATTCAAGAAGACCGATAAATGGCGAAATTCCTTCCTGGCAACATTTAGAAGCGGCAGATCTCATTCAAGATTATGAGAGAGATCGGCTAAAAGGTAAACTGAAAGAAATCGCCTCCGAATTGAAAGAAGATTCCAACCCGGTCATCATGCTGATCAAACAGAAACAAAAATAAAAATTCCGTCAGAACTTCAACTCCAACTGTTCCGGCAGCAAAGTAAATGTCTTGCGATGATAAGGGGTTATCCCGCATTCCCGGATGGCTTCACGATGGGCTTTTGTGGGATAGCCTTTGTTTTCCTTCCAATGATAGGCGGGATATTCCCAGTCGAGACTGTCCATATAATCGTCACGATAGGTTTTCGCCAGGATGGAAGCGGCGGCAATGCTTAGATATTTGCCGTCTCCTTTTACGACAGTCGTATGTTTGAGACCGGGATAAGGCGTAAAGCGGTTCCCGTCGATCAACAGATGTTCCGGCTTGACCTTCAACTGGTCAATGGCTCGGTGCATGGCAAGGAAAGAGGCTTTCAGGATATTGATCCTGTCGATTTCTTCAGGCGTAACGATACCAACAGCCCAAGCAATCGCCTCCCGCTCGATAATCGGACGGAGTGCATAACGTTTCTTTTCGCTCAATTGCTTGCTGTCATTTAAATCTTCATTATGAAAGTCCGGCGGTAAGATAACCGCAGCGGCATACACCGAACCCGCCAAACATCCACGGCCGGCCTCATCACAGCCGGCCTCTATACGATTTGCTTCTAAGTAGGATAATAACATGGTTAATCAACTTCTTCTATCAAATTCATCAAATGGTCGGGATCTTGTCGGTAATCCCACAACAAATGGATAAATACATAAACTAATGAATACCAATCTTTCTCTTCATTATCCAGGGACGGAGGACGAAGTAAGAAAACAGCGTAGCGAGAGTAACACCGCAGATATTCGCGAGGAAATCGAACCAGTCGCCACCACGGTATGTCGTACAATATTCCTGCAAAAGCTCGATTGCTCCGCTCATCAAGACCGGACATAAGACCGCTCCAATCCAAGCATGCCACAACACATCGTCGTATTTGCAATGGTTGCGCAGGAACTCGATCCACAGCATACCGGACAAGCCGGCATACATACAGAGATGAGCCACTTTGTCTATCCCCACGATTTTTCCGACCTCCAGAGAAGGCGGTTTAAAGAAAGAGAGATAGATCACCACTGCGATAATCGTCAGGGAGATCGGATATTTCTTCAGGTAATACAACATCACTATTACTCCATTCAATATATTCAGAACATCTTCCGCACCCGTTCGATACCGGCGGCAAAAGCGTCTATTTCTTCTTTTGTATTATAGAACGAGAAAGAGGCTCGAACCGTCCCCTCGATACCTAAATCCTGCATCAACGGCTGGGCACAATGATGTCCGGTACGGACTGCAATGCCCAAACGGTCCAGCAACATCCCCATATCATAATGATGGATATTGCCTACCAGAAAAGAAAGTACCGCCCCTTTATGCGCCGCCTGTCCGAAAATGCGCATACCGTCGATCGCATTCAGCTTATCGGTCGCGTAACGAAGCAACTCGTCTTCATAGGCCGCAATATTGTCCATTCCCAAACGACCAACATAGCGCAAGGCTTCCGCCAAAGCCGTACTGCCTATATAATCAGGCGTTCCGGCCTCGAACTTGAAAGGCAATTCGTTGAAAGTCGTCTTTTCAAAAGACACGGAAGCAATCATCTCCCCTCCTCCCTGGTACGGAGGCAACTTGTCCAGCCATTCTTCCTTGCCATACAGGACACCGATACCAGTAGGACCGTAAATCTTATGACCGGAGAACACATAGAACTCGGCATCCAAATCCTGCACATCCACTTTCAGATGGGGAACGGCTTGCGCTCCGTCAATCAGTACCGGAACCTCGTGATTATGGGCTTCTTCAGTGATCTCCTTTACCGGATTGATCGTACCGAGCACATTCGACACATGTGTAACCGAGACAAGTTTTGTCCGTTCCGAAAAAAGACTACGGAACGTATCCATGCACAACTCGCCTTTTTCATTCATCGGAATCACTTTCAACGTGATCCCTTTACGGGCAGCCTGTATCTGCCAGGGAACGATATTGGAATGGTGTTCCATCACCGAAACGATCACTTCGTCGCCGGCCGACATACATTCGTCGGTAAAGCTGGAAGCAATCAGGTTGATCGCCTCTGTCGTCCCACGCGTGAAAATAATCTCGTTGGAAGAGCGGGCGTTCAGGAATTGCTGCACGGTCTTGCGTGCATCCTCATGCGCTTCCGTCGCCGCCTGGCTTAGGAAATGAACGCCGCGATGAATATTGGCATTCACATTATAATAGCCACTCTCGATCTTTTCCACCACACAGCGTGGCTTCTGGGTTGTCGCTCCGTTGTCGAAGTAAATAAGCGGCTTATCGTATATCTTATGATCCAGAATCGGGAAATCCTTCCGGATAGACTGTACATCTAACATGACTGTAACTATTTAACTTAATAACAAGCGTCAAAGATAGTATGTTTAACAGTAAAATATACTATTCATACAGTTTATAAGCTAAAAGTTTTGTTTGTACTAATCAAATTTATGCTTTTGTTTCAAACGGAAACACTCTAAGATGTGTTATGATAAAGAATTAAAGGTCTGCGGGACATTGTGGTCCATCATTATTTTGAAATTGATATTGATGTTATCTGGTGGATATTAAGTAATGAACTCCAATCGCTAAAAAAGGCGATCATCTCCATGTTGTCCGATTTATCCGAATACCCCCTCCCCTTTTCATTTCTTCTTCTGATAGAAACGCACCCAGTCGATCTCCATCTCGACAGGCAGATCCGATGAATCGACTGCTCCTACCCAACTTCCGCCTAACTGCATGTCGAGCAACAGATAAAACTTTTTGTCTGTGAACGGGAACTGGCCTTCCTTGTCCGTCTCAATGCGAGGATAAGCGAAGGTGCGGGTTTCGTTGATAAAGAAAACGAGACTGTCCTGATACATTTCTACACTATAGACATTATAATCATCGCGGTTGATAAAACCGATACTGCCCTGCTTCGGGTTATCTTTGATTCCCAAAGTGTACGTATAGGCAGAATGAACGGTCTGATAAGCAATCGTATCATTATTCAAGCGTTCCATGATGTCGATCTCGCCACCATTCGGCCAACCCTCATTTTCCGGCAACAACCAGAATGCTGGCCATGCGCCAGTTGCCCCATACAACTTGGCACGGATATCCAGACGCCCGTCGGAAAAACCGACCTTTCCCTTCGTATAAACGCCCCCCGTGATAAAAGGAGCCGTGTCAGCCGACAAACTGTAATTGACTAATCCACGCAAAACCAAATTGCCATCGCGCATAGTATAGCAGGAATCGAAGTCCGACATATAATTATTCCAGTCTGACTTTCCACGCGGTATCTTACTCCACGAAGCCTCATCGAAATGATCCTCCTGGTCGAAGTTTTCCTCCCAAACCAATTTCCACCCTTCCTGTTGCGACCGGCAACCTGCCATAATCGACAGAGCCACTGACAGTCCTAATGTGAATAATCCTTGCTTCATTATTATCAACCTATTTTTATTTTTTTGCAAAAATAGTTCTTTTCAACGCAAAGGTACAGAGAATCCTGTTCATTTTAAACATCTAACTCCGTACCTCCGCATTTTATAACTACTCTTTTTCACCAAACTCCGACTGCTGCCGTTCCACCTCTTTAAGTTTCAAGGTGTTCAACTCCTTGCGCAGACGTTCCACTTCCCGTTCTGCATCCGTTTTGGAAGCGGTGTTCTGTCCGGCCGAAGCACTACCAAGCGGGATGCGGGCAGCATCCGCAGCATCATAGACCAACGGGAAAACAGACGGCTTCGATTCGAACTCAAGTTCACCACTTATCGGCATTTGCGAACCTTCGAACAGGACACTCGCCGTAATCCGTATCTTACCCGGTTTCAAGGTAGACTGAACCAAGACAGGCGCAGTTCCCCATTTTACGGGAACCGGATTTGCCAGTACTCCTGGACCACCTAACAAACGTCCTTCTCCTTCAATAGAAAAACGGATATTATAGTTATTCAGCCGTTTGATATTCCCATTCTTATCAGCGACGGCTGCCACTACCGTAACGAAATCGGAACCATCGGCTTTCAGGTCCGTGCCTTCATTATCCATCCACAACAGGATTTTTTCGGGGCGACGGGCAGGTACGACTTTATGTGTAGCTACGACCTTGCCGTCAATCAAACCCTCAGCAAGCAGATAGACATCATCTTGTTTTTGAGTTCTTGAAAAAGCCTTGTCCACCATAAAATCATAGACATCCGGGAAAGTGATAACCGGCGAAGGCATTCCGGGACGGTTCTTGTCTTTCTTATAAGTATAAGTCTTTCCACCCTTGTTGAACGTGAGACGAACCTCGTCACAATTGGAATAGACCGTTACATCCTTGCCGGAGAAAGGCGTCATCTCATGGGCGATATACACCATCGGCCCGCTTCCGGCATTCCGGTCATTCTTGACTGCCGGACGTTGCGCCATAAACATATAATATGAATATTTCGGCTGGCGGAAGACATCCATCAAACCACCATAGAAAGGATCAGGATGGTAACCGCGCTGATGGTCGAACGAATGCCAGAGACAACCACCGACATGCTGCGGAGACTGCTTATAAAGAACATCGTAGCTGGTCACCGGATAATAAGGGCAGGCATAATGCTGTGCCTGTACGCGCATCGGCTGTTCTCCCCAGTTACGGGCTACACGACTCGGCGAATTGTGTGAGCTCCAATCATCCACATTGTCGCCCCATTCGCGGGTAAAGTAGGTCTTCGTCGGATCGATCTCTTTCGAAGCATCCTGCATATTGGCGGGATGGGCAAAATAGACCGGGAAATTCTCATGCCCGCGCGCTTCGCTGTCACTTCCGCTATAACAATAAGGATACGGATATTCGGCATCCACGATATCACGGGTGTTCTTGGCGAAATCAGCCGGATACCAAGTCTCGTTCAGGATCGGTTCCCACAGCCAGACCGAAGGGTGGTTGCGGTCGCGGCGCACGACATTGCGGATATCGCTATACACACGCTGTGCAAATTCGGGCGCGTCATTCCAGAACTGCCAGCCGGGCGTATTGACGATCACGAACAAGCCCAACTCATCGCAGGCGTCCATAAAAGCCGGATCTTGCGGACAGTGAGCATTACGGATGATCTCCATCCCGACATCTTTCAGTTTCTTGGCATCCCGCCAATGAATACTATTTGCGACAGCGTTTCCGACAACCGCAAAATCCTGGTGGCGGTTAGCTCCGATCAACGGTTTGCCGTACGGTCTGCCATTCAGGTAGAAGCCGTCTTTCCCTTTAAACTCAATGCTGCGGATTCCGATACGGCGGCGGTAACCGTCGATCACATTTCCTTCCTTATCAAGTACCCGCACCAGCAGGTTATACAAGGTCGGTGTCGAAGGGGTCCAAAGCATCGGCTGCTTCACCGGCATCCGGTCGGAAACAGTAGTTGCCCTACCCGCCTTCACCTGTATCTTGTCACTCAGCCGGGCAACTTCGGTGCCATCCGGCTGCAACAGCATATATTCCACCCGACCGGAAAAAGGATTCTTCGTAGCATTGCGCACATGTATCTTTAACTGAACTTCCGCCAAAGCATCCGAAACCTTTCCGAAAGCGACGAACAAGCCGCCTCCTGCTACCTCGTTTTCATAATTTGGATCGGTGATAAACACATTGTTATGCGCGATCAACCAGCAATCCCGGTAGATGCCGCCGAAATAGGTATAATCCAACACGTCCTGCGCCTTTCCGGGAGGATAGGAAGGATCGTCGCTGTTATCCGCCCAGACGGCAATCACATTATCGCCATTCCAATCCAGCACATCCGTCACATCGGCTATGACAGGCAGGTAACCGCCAAAATGCTCCGTCAACAGTTTGCCGTTCACGAACACCTTACTTTTGCCCATAATGGCCTCGAAATGCAGAAAAAGTTTCTTCCCTTTCAGAACGGCATCGGGCGTAAAATGCTTGCGATACCAGACCTCCCCTTGGTAATTGATACAACCACTCGCCTCGGTCGGCAAATATTCGATACCGTCCGGCAGGGAGACAACCGTCCAGTCTTTATCATTAAATTCTTTTGTTTCCGCACCTTCCATTGCACCTTTATGGAAGCGCCAGGCAGGATTCATCGAATAGACTTCCCGCCCGCTATTATCGAGGCGGAAAAAACCAGCTGTCGAAAACTCCGGCTGCCGGGCTGCCCACAGGGACAGGCTAAGCCAGACAAACAGGATACTGAATGTAATTTTCTTCATGATATGAATATTTATAATTTTCATTAAGTGATATATTATAATGACGTACACATAAATGATGATTTACACCATTTTATTTTTATGCATCATTAGAACAGATCGTTTGTTCTTATTGTCGCCCGACAACGCCCCCGAAATCTCCAGTGAGGCCATTGAAGTACTTCAATGAGGCCAAAATATTTTTTTGAACGTTTTGAAGCTGTACAAAGTGTTCAAATTATTTTGAGGGGACGTTTTGTAAGCCACAAAGTGTCCAATTCATTTTTTTGAAGGGTTTGAAGTCGTACAAAGTGTCCAAATTATTTTTTTTGGTCATTCCGTACGACTATTTCATCCACGCGCGGACTTTCTTCACCATCGGAATCTCGTAATAATACCACCAATCGCTATTGTTCGTTTTAGAAGCCAGATGATTGTGATGGTTCAGATCAGAGATGAAACCTTCAGGCTGCTCCATGAAGCGAGTTTCGGAATAGACCGATTCCAGGTTGGAGCGCATGACATCGAAATAACTACACACCTCTGCGACTTTCTCCAAAGCCGCTTCCCGGGCTGCATCGTCCTTCGCCGTGTCATAAGCGTTCAAGGCCAGGATGAGGCGCACCGGATAGTTTTGCAGGTTATTCGTCTGTTCATAGACTTGCAGCGTATAGCGATTGCGTAATGCCTCCGCCTCCGCCGTTCTGATACCCTGGACTATCTTCTCGTAACGTCCGGCTTCAATCTTTGCCTGTGCAATTTTATCTTTATACAGTTCGCTCCATGCCCCCGGTTTCGTCTTGTCCGGCAACTCCATCAATGTGAAAGCAGTCGTGCCCCACGCCGGATTGCGGCGTCCGGAAGTCACCAACGCGCCATCGAAGAAAAAGACCGCCTTCTCCAGTTCATCCAGAAAGTCCATCCGGTTATCCTCCGGGCGAAAACCATATTCCCGCTGTGCATGTGCTTTTTTAAACGCTTCGATATCCCGTGCCGACGGATTCCAACCGAATTCTCCTTGTGCAATGAACCCCCTCCATACCGTTTCCAGATGCGGCGAACCGTCATCCCAAGCAGTCGCCAATATTCCTTCCAGTTGATTGTCGGCAACCAACTGGCTGAATCCTTTCACGTATTCCGAACGGGTATTCCGGCGCGGCATAAAAGGCGAGTCACCGGCAGAAGCAGCCGTCGCCCCCATCACCTTCAGCCCCTTATCATGATACCATTCCAAAAGGCGCCGATGGGCAGGCGTCGTCGCATCCTCATATTTCCAACGCATATACACGCATTCTTTCGGAAACAAACCGATCGCCTCATCCAGTTTGTCGGTGTTCCAGACCTTCACCACTTCCTCTTCGGATTTATCGCTTAACGCAAGTTCCCATATACCGGCATATTTTAGCGGCATATCATCCCAAAATATAGGAATACGACCATGATCTACAGCAAACTGGCAGACATTCTTCAACCAGATCATCTGCAATTCGAAAGCAGTCTTGCCTGTAGCCTTGCAACGGTCGTCGATTCCGATCGCCGTGATCTCATCCCCACCGACATGCAGGTATTTTCCGTACGGCATGGCTTCAAGCGCATCCAGATAAAGATCGAACTGCACCTCGTATGTACGCGGATCGGACGGACAGAATTCCCAATCGCTGTCCGGATTCTCACGCAGTTCCCAATGATGTTTCAATATAAAACCGGCATGGCCGAGTCCTTGCACAAGTGGGCAGATCTCGACATTCCGTTCCTTTGCATACCGGCAGAGCGCCTGCATCTCCTGCTTGCTGATCGCATTCGGAGCTGCGACTTCCGGACGGCGAGTAAAGCGCAGTTTATCTTCCAGTTCCCAGATAATCGCATTCACTTTATAACGTGCCAGCCTGTCGATCATCCGGTAATAATATTCCATCCGGTCCAGATGATGCTTCGTATCAAGATGGACGGCACGGTAGGCGATAGCCGGATAATCAGTTATCTTCATCTGCGGAATTTCCAGGTCAAAATCCCGGCTATCTTCCAACAACTGCTCCAACGTTTGGCAACCGTAAAACAGTCCGGCTTCCGTGCGGGCCGTGACTGTCACACCTTTATCATTCACCTCCAAAACATATCCTTCGGGCGAATCAGGCACGTTCGATTCGGAAAGTTGTAAGAATAATCCCTTTCCCATATGTCCTGCACGGGGAAGGACATCCGTCAACGCTCCCAATATAGGGACAAGTGTGTCTGATGCGGCTGATACAAATTTAAGATCGGTATACATAATTCCTTTTCCCGGAAGCAGTTCGACAGATTGAGGTTGGGGCAGGAGCTGAAACGCCTTGTCCAAGCCACGGGCACAGAGGCCATTTGTCATAAACAACAGACTTATGATTAATAGCTGTATTTTCATGATATACGTTATTTTTATCAAAGATACGGGACTCAAAAAGAAAGTCCTAATAAATAAAAGAAGAAAAGGGCCAGCCATAACATGTTTTACACCATTACAACCGACCCTTAGAATAATACCTATTAAAAAACGGTCAATCACCAACCTTCATTCGGGGTACATAACGGATTTGTCTCCAACTCCTTGGATGGTATAGGATAATAATAATAACGATTCGTATCCCCGACCTTACCAGTCATTAATTGTTTATACCGAACTTCATTACAAGTCTGCATACGCTTTTCCAACAATCCCCAACGGCGAAGATCGTAAAAACGTTCCCCTTCCACAAAGAACTCGATGGCACGCTGACGCTCCAAATCATTAAAGACAGCCTCATATGTCTGTGCTCCGCTATAGGGGTTCAAATTAGCCCGTTCACGAATCTGATTCAAATACCCGATTGCCATCGGCAAATCCTGCTTTCCACGCAAATAAGACTCAGCAAGCAGAAGAAGCACATCTGCATACCGTATCGCCCGTTCATTGATGCAAGACATAGGCGGATCAGCCTCCGATTCGGCCGTATTCCAATTCTGATATTTCAAAATCCAATATGTATTCCATCTGTCTTCTGCAAACTTCTCCCGAAAAGGCTTCAAATAATACATACATCCTTCATAATCCCAAGCAACCGATGAACGTGCACGATAATCAAAATTTCCATCTTTATCTTTTTCTTCCAAGAAATAATCCATTATTTGCGGGGTCGGATTTGCCTCATACCAACCACTGGCTTCCGGTGCCGCATATTCTTTCGGACGTGTATTCGTTTGAGTCGAATTGATATTCTCTCCATCTCCCCAAATATCCGTTCCACCAACCGGCTCCATCAACAATTCGAAAATACTCTCTTCATTGTTTTCGTGTACATCATCAAAATTCCATGCAAAATCCTCCACCAAACGATACGTATAAGGTGATTTTGTCAAAGGTTCCAATATTTCAATTGCCTTATCAAAGTCTTCTTCATATACATATATTTTACCCAACACAGCATACGCTGCACCTTTTGTCGGTTTTCCGATAACATCATTCTTCACAGGCAACAAAGAAGCCGCAGTAAGCAAATCCTGTTCAGCCTGCGACCATATCTCGGCCTGAGAAGACTTTTCCAAAGGGAATGTAGAAGGAGACTGAGAAGCTGTCAGACGCAAAGGTGCATTTTTAAACTCTTTTCCTAATTGGAACAAATAGAACCCGCGAATAAACAAACACTCCGCCTTCACCTTATTGACGAAATCCTCTCCGAATTCTCCTTGCTTCTCTTCCAGCTTCTGCATGATTGAATTCGTTCTATACAATGCATTATAGAATTGATAAAACATCCCTTGTGAAAGAGAATTTCCATTTGTATTTGTAAAATAACAGGCTTGAAAGACATCGCTGATATCGTTTCTAAACTCCACTTCGTCCGCACGAGCAATACGCATCATTACACCACGAGTTCCATAATATCCCCCGTTTAGAGCATTTTTCAAAGGAGTATAGCATGAAGTCAAAGCCAATTCAAAATCAGCTTCGGTCTGCCAGAAAGTATCTTCGGTCGCCTTGTTCGGATTCATCTGCTCCAACTGAGCGTCGCACGAAGTACACAAACCTGTAACAACCATTATACAAGATATAAAATATAGATATATTCGTTTCATACTGTTATTTTATTTAAAATGTGACATTCAAACCAAACATAAATGTACGATTAGAAGGATATATAAATTCATCGAAACCACGAGAATATACATCTGAAGAATTCACGTCCGGCGTATACCCCGAATAAGAGGAGATCGTAAAGAGATTCTCCGCATTGACATACACACGAGCTTTCTGAACAAAGCCATGAAACCAAACCGTAGGCAAGGTATAACCTACCTGAAGATTTCTCAAGCGGAAATAAGAACCGCTCTCCAAGTAACGGTCGGATTCGGAACGGGCATTCCTATTCGGGTCGGTCCAAATCAGCCGAGGAGAGGACGCATTTTGATTTTCAGGCGTCCAATAATCCAAAGTACTTGCCAAATAGTTCGTACCACGGGTCACATCCGTCAATTCCAATTTCGTCGCATTATAAATTTTATTACCAGTGACACCTTGGAAACCAATCGAAAAATCAACATTCTTATACGTAATATTACCATTGATCGAATAGGTGAATTTCGGGAATGGGCTGCCACAATACACACGATCCTCATCATTAATCGTTCCGTCATTATTTGTATCCTTGAAACGAATATCGCCGGGTTCGGCACTCGGCTGAATCAGAACCCCATCTTTCTGATGAGCTTGCACCTCTTCCGTGCTATTAAAATAGCCGTCAGTAGGAATCAACCAAAAACCACCTATAGGATAACCGGCCAACGTTCTGCTCGTATAAGTTCCTCCATGAATCGTCCCACCGGTAATTACCTGCGATTCTGCCCCCATTTCCACCACTTCGTTTTTATTATAAGTTCCAAGGAAACTTACACCATAGGACAGATCCTTATTCAAAGACTCATTCCATCCCAAATTAAATTCAAATCCTTGATTACGGATCTTACCTGCATTACGAATCGGATCATTAGCACCTCCCGTAGAAATAGGAATAGGCACATTCAACAAGATATCTTTCGTATTCTTTACATACCAATCGGCAGTCAAAGTCAAACGATTACGCAGGGCCATAAAGTCAATACCAACATTCGTCATCGCCGTTTCTTCCCATTTGATATCCGGATTGGCAAACGTTTTTGGGAAAGCACCTTGTATCAGTCCACTCTTTCCATCCGGATAATTAATGCCGGTCGTAACAACAGACACATATTGATAGTTATCAATTTCCTGATTACCTAGCACCCCATATCCGCCTCTCAACTTCAACTGATCCAACCAAGATACGCTATTCTTTACAAAATCCTCTTCTGCAATATTCCAACCAACAGATACCGATGGGAAATTACCATACCGATAATTGGAACCGAACTTAGAAGAACCATCACGGCGAATGGTCGCAGTCAACAAATAGCGATTCTTATAAGAATAGAAAGCACGTCCTAAAATGGAAGTCAACACGCTGCGGCTTGAATTACCACTTACGGCCAATCCTTGAGATGCGGCATCTATTTCAGTAATTCCAGTCGGCATTCCTTGCCCGGAACCTTGCATATAACGATACCGGGAATCCTGATATGTATATCCGACAAGAGCCGACACCTTATGGTCTCCGAACGTACGATCAAAAGTCAGCAAGTTTTCGACCAAAATATTACGTGTACGGGTCTGCTGTTCCGTCACCGCTGTTATATCATGTTTTGCCAGCCCGAAATCAAACAGGCCTTCATAACTATTATAGCGATAAAATTGGAAATCCGGAGTCAGGTTTAACTTATATTTCAGACCTTTCATTAATTCTACGGAGACATAAGCATTTGCAAATATTTTTACATTATCACTATATCTCTTCATTAAATTATCGTCCACCATACCTAACGGATGAGTCAAATTCACAACGTCTCCGTACAAGCCACCATATCCACCTGTCCGGTTTTCATCATATTGTTCCCATGTCGGAATAGCCTGCAACGTATGTCCGACCATTCCCCCTCTAATGACCGAATATAAAGGATTGCTTTGATCATAAGTCAACACGACATTTGTCCCAGCCTGGAAAATACCCTTCTTGAAATCCTGTTTGCTCTGCAACGTGTAACGCTGGTAGTTCGTGCCTTTCATCACGCCGTCCTGATTCGTATACCCCACACTATTATAGTAGGTGGAATATTTACCTCCTCCCTTCACAGAAAGCGCATAGTTTTGCATCAATGCCGGACCAAACATCAAGTCCTGCCAGTCATTATCCGGTTTTGAAGCCAAATCCTGTGCCATTTCGAGCGGACTCAATCCGGCAGCCCTTCTGGAAACGGTCGTCACTTCCGCCCAGCCGGCAGCATCCAATAAATCCAGATATTTGGAAGGCGAACTGACGCCGACATTGGCCGATAGATCGATAATCGGTTTCCCTTCCGTATTGCTTCCCTCTTTTGTCGTTACTATAACGACGCCGTTAGCTGCACGCGAACCATAGATAGCAGCCGAAGAAGCATCTTTCAACACATCGATACTGGCAATATCGTTCGGATTGATATGATCGATTCCACTCATATACATACCGTCCACGATATACAAAGGAGAAGAATTGTTCAACGTTCCGATACCACGGACCATGACACGGGTACTACCGCCCGGCGCACCACCCTGCGAAACGATATCCACACCGGCAATCTTACCTTGCAAGGCCTGCCCGATAGTAGTGTTGCTCTGTGTATTCAAATCATCTGTGCTCACGTTAGCTACAGAACCGGTCAAGTCCGCCTTTTTCTGCGTACCGTAACCGATCACGACAACTTCATCCAGCGTTTTCGTATCTTCCAATAATACGACATTGATTGTTTTTTGGTTACCGACAACGATCTCCTTTGACAGATAACCAATATAAGAAATATTCAAAACCGAATTAGGATCGGCCTCGATAGAGAAATTACCATCTATATCGGTAACCGTACCATTTGTAGTACCTTTCACCACCACGTTCGCTCCAATGATCGCTTCGCCGTTATTATCGACAATCCGACCGGTTAAGACATGTGTCTGCTGTTGAGTGGCAGCGATCGCATCCCGGCTTTTCGAAGACAAAATAATATGAGTTCCTTCCATTTCATATTCGATACCCGCATTCTTGAACAGGTTATCCAATACCTCTGAAACAGGTTTCGTTTTCGCCTTTACCGAAACTTTCCGGTTAACATCTACCTGGTTATTATAGATAAACAAATAATCTGTCTGACTTTCAATCTCATTTAGAATTTCCTCTAATTGAGAATTGTTCTTGTTAATACTAACCCGGGCATTCTGCGAATGTGAATCTTCAGCATACGAACAGAATACGCAGGCTCCCAAAAGGAATGTGGATATTCGCATAGTTCTCAAGATTTTTTTACCTGACGGAGTTTTCGGATAATATCCCCCCGACAAAAAGTTTTTTTTCATACCTTTGTAACTGATTTGAAGTTAATACAATGAATTAAAATTGTGTTGATTGGAATGCCGGTAAATGCCCCCCAGCGCTTGCCGGCATTTTTCTGTTATTGACTGCCTGTTTTCATGTTTCCTTCTTATTTTATAAGGTTAATACTAATTATTGTGTTTTTTATTTCTGTTCTTCTATTACTTGTGTTCACCTAATATAAATAATCTGATTTTCATCGTCCCGTTCATACTTGAAACGGATATCCCTCTGCAATACCCTCAACGCATAGTCGATACCGTCTGCTTGCCTGAACTTTCCCGTGAAATAGTATTTCAATACATTCTTATTCTCAACAACTATGCTGACTCCGAAATATTTCTCCAGATCACTCATGATCGAGAGGAACGATTCGTTCCGAAAACATATCAGTCCTTCTTTCCAACGATAGGGATTGTAATCGTCAACCGGAATGACTTTCAGCCTGCCGTCCTTTTGCAGGCAAGCTTTGCTGTCCGGCTTCAACATCAATGTATCCCCCAGACCGATACGGGAGGCAACTCGCACACTTCCTTCCATCAACGTAACCTCGAAATCGTCTTTATCGGAATAGCCTTCCACATTAAATTTTGTTCCCAGTACTTCCATATTACATTTGCCCGTTTCCACGATAAAAGGCCTTTTCTTATCTTTGGCCACATCGAAATAGGCTTCTCCGTCTACCGCTACCTGGCGTACGGACTTGTCGAACACAGCCGGGTAAACGATCTTCGTCCGAGCATTCAGCCAGACATTCGTCCCGTCCGACAGCGTGATGTTCACCCGTTGTCCGGTAGGGACATAAATGGATTGCATCGGCACAACTCCATTTTTATCTGAAACAAATTGATATAATAAGCTAAGCCCCAATGTCACAGCGACAGCTGCCACAATCTTGATTAACTCAGTTCCAAGAGAACTCAAGCTCCATGACTTGTGTCGCATCTTTTCTTCGATCGTTTTTTCATCGCCAAGAAGCAACATCGAGTCGAATATCTTTCTCTCTTTCAAGAATTCTCGTCTGTTTTCCGGGGAATGTTCCATCCATTGCCGGATCCGGACTTCTTCTTCATAAGAAGCGGCTCCTTCAAAGAACTTATATAACGTTTCCCTGTCCATTTTTCATCTTTTTACTTATGCTTACATAATACTAACAGTTCACAAGCCTATATCCCCAGTTGAAAATGGAAAAAATTTCATTTTTATATTTTTTCTTCCGATATCGAATACCATAGTTCTCTTGGAACTACGTTCTTTTTCAAGAAATATCCGTTCCAACCAGAACCCCTGTTTGTCATCATTCACAGTCTTGGAAACCTGCAATAATAGCTCCTTCCAAGAAGGATCGGGAATATTTTAAAATACTCTCCTGAAAGATTCCGAAGCTCTGAACGAAGTTGTAGGGTAACCGCACCAAAATCATAAGGGACAATCAATCCTTGTCTTTAGTACGGGTATTTCTATATAAAGTTTTTTGAGCAAAACAACTATCATACTATCATAATCAAATTTATATAATTGTAAAACAACATGTTACTCCATGATAGTTCCTGTTTTTAACTATCATTTATCTATCATAACTATCATGGGTAAAAGTGATAATGTGTTATATATCAATATTTTATCAAATGTCAGATGTGTTCTGAAGCTGATACAAAATAGATTAAAGAGGCTCGTTTTTTCATGAAGACAAGCTACTTTTTTACCAAAAACAACTTGAAAAGTTTCTTCAGACCCGGGTGGAAG
>OODU01001636.1_pt1 | contig 21440 bp, 10 predicted proteins | sample 1671171 | NCBI WGS metagenome assembly OODU01 (sample SAMN06348129, study PRJEB24527) | human gut metagenome | biome: human gut; feature: ankylosing spondylitis patient; material: feces | host: Homo sapiens | place: China | collected 2015-10
TGATATCGTTTTATATAAAGGATAAGTCCCAAATACCAGATAACTGGTCTGATATGGAAAAGATGATTCAATTTAAAGCAACACAAAAAGTACAGTGATTATACCTTAGATAAGATAGCTTAAAAGGAGTAACGATGTTGAAATACAGAAGAATTATAGCTGGTATACTGGCAGTGAATCTTCTTGCAGGAAGTATATTGCTGGATTATACGGAAGTCAATGCAAATAATCTTAATACATCTTTGAACATGATATCGGCAGAAAACTCAGACGAAGTTTCTCACGCAGATGCAGAAAGTGTAAATTCATCCGAGAAGACAGACGCGGAAAATAAAGCGGATGAAAAGAATACAACACCAGATGCAAATGAAAAGGATGAGAATACAGCTTCGTCTAATTCTGATGCAGGTCTTACAAATGAAACACAAGAAGAGGAAACAACAAAGCAGGAACCATCATCCGAAATAGCAGCGGAGGATGCAAGCCAGCAAGCTACGGAAACAGAGACAGAAGCAGAAGCACAGGAAATATCCGACACGATTTCTTTAGATAATTTAAAATTTGTTAATGGTAATATTGCAACAATCACATCCCCACAACAGTTGATTTTACTTTCATATTGTGATCAAAGCGCTATACAAAATATAACAATTAATTTTAATATTACCGGAGAGTGTGATCTTTCGACAAAAATAGTGAAAGGTACAAGTTTATCGGATTATTTAAAGAATGAAGCAAATGCCAGTCAAGATTACACCTATCTTGGATTGGGAAGCACGGATGTTCCTTTTACAGGCAATCTTACAGGACAGCAAACAGCAATAATAACGAATACAACCCTGTTCCGCGGGATTTCTTCAAAGGCTGCTATAAACAACAATATTTCTGTTCGGTGGCAAGGAGACACAACCAAACCAATGTTTGCCGAGACGTATGTTCTGCAAAGCAATGGGAAAATTCCAATTGCATTCACGTCAGGAAACGGAAGCTTGCTTGGAACAGTGAAGAAAGCACCAGATGTAACAGACGCTTGCCTTACGATAGGAAATGTTGTTACATATCAAGATAAGGTACAAGCCGGAAGTTCAACAAGTAACGACAACATCGGACTTATCTGTAACACGTTAGAAAGCGGTACGATTAAATTAGAAGGATATGCATTTCCAACGAGTACAGAAATCAATACAGGAAGCGGCGCAGCAGGCGGTCTGATTGGAAAGATGGAAGGTGGTATTCTTGACCTTACATCCATTGGTGGAACGAATATTTCAAACCTTACAGTAAACAGTTCATCTGGCAGTGCGGGAAGTATTGTCGGTGAAATGAGTGAAACTGCTCAAATTCAGGTAAATCAGAATATTACGATTACGAACCCAACTATAAAAGGAAAATATGCAGGTGGATTTGCAGGGAAAGTTGTTAATTCTACATTGTCTGGCAACAATACCATCACTGTAGAGGCACCAACTGTATCTCCTGGTGGAGATAAAACAGATTCTGCTGTGGGAGGTCTTATCGGAGATTATACTGTAAAAGAAAGCAATCATACCGTGAAACAATTACCGACGCAAATTGCAATAGCCGGAACACCGAAAGTGACAACAATCACAAAAACAAACGGAGCTGCTATAGGTGTTAACGATGGAAACATAGGAGGATATTTTGGGGTTTTAGAACTTCAAGGTGATATTCAATATGAAATAAGCGGTTCAGATGGTGCGAAAAGAGAAGGTAAAGCGGAGTATACAGCTGGGGATGGCGGCACTTATGGAACAGTGATTGGAAAAGTAATCAGTGATAATAAAATGTCTTCATTGATTATCAATCATGTAAAAAGCAATTCTACAACTAATGGAAACTCTTATTATCAAGGCGGTCTTGTTGGTGAAATTGGAGAAAATGTTTACCTGCAAGTTAAAAATGCAGAGATAACAGTATCAAACACAACTGCAAAAGAAGACGCATGCGGTTTCGGAGGAGTAGTAGGGCATTTGTCATCAAACAGTATCTTGAGTATTGCTGAGTCTGTAAAAGTAACTATTCCAGAGAAGTCAAATCTTAGTGCTGGTGGTGGACTTGTCGGAAATGCTTCATCCGGAAGCATACTTGAAATATCTGGAACAACAGACTTGTCAAATGTGACTTATAAAGAATCAGAATATGTTGGACAACTTGTTGGCATGCAAGATTGTGCACTTATATTTGCTCATGGTGATGGAAATGGCAACGGATGGAAATATATTCGAAGTAATTCAGTTTCTAAAATCAATGATATTGGAAATTATGGAGAGGTAATTCGCTTAAAGGCTAATACAACGACATCGGATGAACAGGGCGGATTGGATAGTGAATTATTAAAGATAGATCTAGGAAGCCATGAAATAGGCTATGGAGCAAGTGTCAATCTAACTGGAAATGATATTACAATCAGCTCGAAAGAAGATCTAGCATTGCTTTCGATTGCATGGAATTCCAGAGGCGTTTTTTCAGCTGACTCATATTTAACAGCTAATAACTGGAAAACGTTACAGAATAAAAATATCAACTTCACCCAAGATGTTAATTTGCAGAATACTGGAATTATAGGAATTTCAAGAGATACAAGTGATGATGCATACACAGGAAATATCAATGGTAATAATAAGACATTGACATTGTCAATTGGCGAAACCTATGGATGCACAACCAATGGAACAGAGGGTTGTGGGAAAATATATTCCTCAGGTTCGAAACATACAGATATAGGTTTGTTTTCTCGTATGAGAGGAAATGTAAGTAATTTAACTATAACTGGAAGCATTAATGCGGGCGTCAGTAATGGTAATATGTGGATTGGCAGTATCGCGGCAAGACAAGAAAATAATGAAACTGTTATCAGTAACGTTAAAGTAACTACCACGATTAAATTTGACACAAACAAAGATTCCCAAATAAGTTACATTGGTGGTTTGTTTGGCAGTGCAGCAAAGGTAAAATTAAGCGAAAATACAGGTATACAAAGCAATATTACACTTAGTAATGCAGGCAATGGTAAGCAAACATATGCTGGCTCTGTGGCTGGATATATGTCAGCAGGAACACTAGAGTGTAATGGCGTAACAATTGGAGGAACAATTGTTACGGATGCATTGATGTATGCTTATGTAGGTGGACTGGTAGGTTTTATGCCTCCGGATGGAAGTGATAAAGATACGAGTACTTGGGTAAATATCAAAGCACTTACATTCGATGGCTTCTCTATTGAGGCTTCAAATGTTCAGGAGGCATGCGGAGGACTGCTTGGAGGTGTATGGGCGCGTTCAGCAGTTACATTTGCAAGTGATAATACTGCTACAACCAGTTTGACAGTGAAAAACAATACAACAATAGAAGCACCAAAAGCAAGCGTTGGCGGATTGGCGTATAAGGCAAGTGGTTTATGGGAAATCCGCAGCAAGGGGATAGACATTCAAAATTTAAAAATTAACTGCGGTCAAGATTTGGGATTGCTTGTCTGCCATGGAGAAAAACGCACTATTAAATTCAACAAAGAGGAAAAAAATGATAAAGAGGATGGTGCCCTTTATCTTAGAACAACTGCAGATTGGAATGATTCCTACAAACTGGATGCAAATTTGGACTTGCAATGTGGAAGCAAGGCTGTTTTCGATGAGTTTGTAGCATACACAGCGGTTTCAAAAGATAAAATTGCTAACAATGATGAAAATGGTATTGTCTCAATTGCAACAGAAAACCGTAATGGTGTAAAAGAAGAAAATACTACTTGTAAGACCTATCAAAATCGTACAAATTTTGGAAAATCACATAAGACAAATGCAAACAGCAGATATTATTATGATTTAGATGCATATACAAAAACAGCTTCCACAAATACTAATAATACCGGAAAAATTGATACACCGGAAGAACTGGTGTTATGGAGCTGCGCAGTGTATGCGAATTCAAAAATTAAAAAATATTTTTATACATTCAACAATCAAGCGATTACAGATATAAATAATATTTCAAATCCAATAATCAGCGGTACGTTGAATATGGGTAAATACAGCTATTATCCGATTCATTTGAACATAGGGGTTCAAATAACTGATGCAACCATTACATTTTATAATGAACAGATTGAGCAGGCAGAAAAAGATAATAAATCAACACAGGCAACAAGACAGTCGCAGCATTATATGATGCATTGTGGATTATTCCTGGATCATTCAGTAAATGAGACAGCTACAAGTATTACACTGAGCGATGTTACATTTGCAGGAAGTATAGGAAAAGTAAAATCCGATGTATCCGGAGTACTTTTTTCCGGCATGGTTCAAGGCTTGGAGTCAGGCGGCAGACAGTATACTGCAAACATGAATCTGAGCAACATTGTTTTGTCGGACTTGAAAATTACAGATTATACAGATTCATCGTATGCACCATTGTTAATCAATCAGATTGGAAGTTATACAAAAACAGAAATAAAGAACTTATCAACGACAAGTTATACAGAAGGAACTGCAGTGGCATCAAGTCTTATTGGAAATGCGGGTTCAGAAGATGGACATCAGATCAATATGGGATTCTCAGATATTGTTCTTCCGGATAAGCCGGCAGATGCTACAAAAAATGAGGGTATCTTTACGCATGCGACATTATTGGAAAGCTATAAGTACGCAGCAAACGATACTTCCGTGGCAACTTATAATTTCTACAAGAGTGGCGATTGGAAAGATGCTACATATGAACATCATGTGACCTATGGTAAGGAAATATCCAATTCGACGGAATATACAGGTTTACAAAAGTGGTATTACGATATAGCAACATATAATAAAGACGAAGGTCTGGTGAAAACAGAAGATAATCAGACGGATTTTTCAAAGTGGCTGCCTTATGTATGTGTTCCATATAACGATAACGATCATTCGCATGAAATAAAAGTAAATCAAAGAGTATTTGATATTACTGAGGGATGTGGAACTTATGGTGATCCTTATGTCATTAAAGATGCCGGAGAAATGGAAATCATATCCGAGTATATGAGAACGAAGTTGCCGCGTACAGACTGGAAAATTACGATCACTAACAATCAAAACACATATTGTACAAATACAAATACAAATCATTCTACATTCAGTTACGATGGAGAACAGTGGGTAAATGAAGAAAATGGTGAGACCAGAAGCAACAACTTTATGCAACGTTATATTGCAAATGCATATTATGACTTGCAGGGCACTAACAGACAAATAACATTAAATGATTTTAAAGGATTTGGAACTACAGATAATCCATTTCGCGGAGTGCTTGTTAGTACAAATGGTGCAACACTGATTCTGACAGGGGAAAACACAGGGAATGGACTTATAGCATATAGTTATGGAAGCGTTGTTAAAAATCTGACTATAAAATACGAAGACGAGAAAAAGACATTAGTTTATCAAACAAGCTCTTCCGTATTTTATCCGACAAGCTGTTTTGGAGGCGCAATCGGTTGTATTCTTGGTGGAGATAATATTATTGATGGCGTAAATGTGACACTGGCTAATAATTGGCTGACACTTTCCGGGGAAAAAAAGCATTTACTTCAAGTAGGCGGATATGTTGGTTCTGTCTGTGGCGGTGGTGTTTTATTTAGAAATATGCAAGGTGCATCCGGTCTGACGGATGCGATGATTTCAGATGGGAGCGTAGAAGAAACTGCAACGAGTTCCCTATATGTTAACCCTTATGTCGGAAGAGTACTGGATGGTTATGCATTTGCTGACACAGCAAGAGATAAACTGAATAATACAGACAAGAACTATCAGATTCAAAATCTTAACTTGTCAGAGACAAACGATACAAAACATATAACAGCATCAGGAAAATCAATCGAAATAAAAGACGCAGAAGGACTGCTTATTTTATCTGCGATAGTGAATAGTGGAGCAGCTTCTTCGGGAAGCAGTAATGCTTATCGAAATATTACAGAAAATATCACAGAAGAAGCTTTGCGACCAAGATATGCATTTGGAAATGGTGAGTATGGTAAGGTGCGAAATGCGGCGTATGACAGCATTGGCATGGATACACAACCAGATGATTTTGTTACAGCAGTTAAAGATGATCAAACTGCACCGAGTGATAGCAACACGCCGGTATTAATTACAAAATATGCCGACAAAGATTTGTTCAATATGGCTGTTTTGAATGCAAGGACAGGCGGGGCAAGATTAACGTTTCCAAATAATGGAACACTTGATATGTCTGTATATAAAAGCTCATATCAAGGCATATCAGCACGATATGTTTCTAATGCAGTGACAAGCAAAAATAAAGATACAGGAAAAACAGAAACAAAAGCAGCCGGAATTGTTCCACTGATACAAGGCGTTTCTGGAAACGGAACGGAAATTATATTCGATATGAATGTAAAGGAATATGCGGATGATGATTTCCATGCAGCATCGGTCGGAGGGGTGTTTAATCTTTTTGCACCAGTAGAAGGCACGTGTAATGTGGAAAATTTAACATTTACCGGAAAGGCAGAAACAGCTTCCAATACTGGAAAGACAGGAGCAGTTTCTTATACTGGAGTACAGTTGCAATATTATACGTCTGACGGAGAGAAAACAGAGCAGGCATCTAATTGGGGCAACTGGAAATATGTCGGAGTGGGCAGTTTTGTCGGAAGTTCAGCGGGAACAGTGGCAGAGTTTTCTGGAGGCTATAAGTGGTATATAGCATCTGTTAATTTCGACTCAGTGAAGTTTGAAAATATGACTATACAGAGTCCTGCTGTCGCCGGAGGCTTGATTGGTAATAGTGGAAGAATAGAATTAAATAAAGGAAATTCTACGCCGACATCTGATATAGGAATTCTTCTTCAACCATGCGGGGGGAATGGAGGGCAAAATACAGTATATCTGTGTAACACATTTACTAACTGCTCGTTTAGAAATCTTACAGTAATGGGGCAAGAGAAAGCAGGAGGATTTTGTGGATATATAGATGGAAAAGTTAATTTATGTAATCAATTAAATGTAACAGTGCCAAATGTAATCATTGGACAAGATTCTAGTATTTCAGCAATTCAAAATAATTCTAGTGCAGGTGGATTATTTGGTTTTGTTAGACGTAAAGTGGCTATAAATGATAAGATTGGAACATATACAGCAATATGGAAAAATGTAAATGTAGAAGCTGGACAATATAGCGGAGACCTTATAGGAGAAATATCTGCAGATAACAATGGGGGTGAAAGTAATATTAATAACGTGCAGATCTTAGAAAGTGCGCAAAGTAAAAGTTCAAGCCAGGCCGGAGGAGGTGTTATCGGAATAGCATATGGCGGAAAAAAGATAACTATTAAAGATTGTTCTGTTAATACATCAAATATAAACGCATCATCAGCAGGTGGTATAGTAGGTTATTTGCAAACTCCAGCGACAATTACAGGTTGTACAGTTAATGCCTCAAATATAAACGCATCATCAGCAGCAGGTGGTATAGTAGGTTATTTGAAAACTCCGGCAACAATTATAGGTTGTACAGTGTCAGGCTCAAACTCAAACAATAGTAAAATAGAAGGTAACAATTGTGCTTCTGGAATTGTTGGGTGCCTGGAAGTAAACGGACAAGTTGCAATCCGCAATAATAAAGTAGAAAAACTGTCTCTTATATCAAATGCAACAGGCTGGGGCTCAGGTGGTTTTATAGGGGATGTGAGTGGGAATACAAAATCGTCAAAAATATTTATTTTTGACAGTGAGGTTACAGATTGTTCGATTACAGGGAACAGAGCCGGTGGTTTTGCAGGTACTCTGCGTGGATGCGTGAAAGGTTCTAACTTACTGCTGAATAATACACAAATAACAGCATCTTCTGATAAATCCGGAGGATTGCTAATTGGACTGACAGGAGATGCGAACCTCCAACCGATGACAATTGCCGGTATCAGTATTCAGAATACAACTGCAAAAGAGAACCATCGTAACATAAGCAAGTTGTATGGCACATTGAATGAAACTGATAATACTAATGTAAAGAACAAAAGTTATTTTTCATTCGCAGATTACAAGGGAACAGCATCGAATAATACGACGCAATCCTTACTTGATGCAGAGCAGGTATTTCCATACGTTGTTACAAGTCCAACCAGTCAATTAAGTGTTTACGACGCTGCAAATGCAAATGTAAGCAAAGCATTATATGGTGACAGTGCCGCATGGACAAAAGACAAAGACGTAGATGGCAAATTTACTTTAAATGCACAGACGATCTATCAGGATGCGAAGAAGACTCAAAGCAGTACCGCAGAGGGGAAATATACATATCAGGAAATGGGCGTTGAGCAGTTCCAGTTTACCAAAAATATTTCCACATATAATAAAGAAAATCAGACGAAAAAGGTTTCAAATGATTTTCCGGTATTGGTAGTGTCAGATAATGTATCACAAACGATTACGGATTATCTGGATATTATAACAAATGGCGGATATACAAGGGCAAACAATATATCGGGTGATTCGGATATACATGTAGATGCCAGTGTGAAAACCTATACAGATACAGATGGCAAGTTTGTGCTTGCAACAAATGCAAACCCTGCTTTAGAAGTCAAAAAGAATGCATCAGGCCGGATTTCTGAATTCGCCGCAACAACAGAATTTGATAATACAAAGTCACGTTTCACATTGTTGACAGTTACATTTAAAGAAAAAGATGAAAATGGTACAGAACACAAATATAATGTGCAGGTACCGATTGTTGTGCGCCGTATGCTGGAAATTGGATTTACAGCAACATTGAGCTCAGGTACTAATTATCGTGCAACAAACTACGATTTGATCAAAGACAACGCACATTTGCTAGAAAGCACAGGAAATGCATTCACGGCTTATCTTACTTATACATATAATAGTGATGATAACGGCCTGTATTCCGAGTATGGCTGGAACAGTTATATTAATGCAGGAGGAAATGTGGCGAAAGCACTGGATAAATCGATTGTTTTTCAGGACTCTCAGAACTTTTCGCTGCCGGAAGGAACACAGTTGTCATTGATTGATTGTCAGGATAATAGCAAGGTATATTATTACACGACAGATTCAAATACCAGGAATACGATACCACTTACTGCTTTTAAAGATTCGTCAAAGAATGCATTTCAGGCAGTAAGCATTGGAGAATTAATGGGTGTAACTGCTACGCAAGATAATAATGGCACCTTTATCAAGGTGGATGCAGAGGGTGTACCGGATGGTGTACCGAAAGAAGATGGGAAAACTTACACCGCACCAACTGTCAAAATAAAGACGGCAAATGGATATGAGTATTATCGTAAGATGGAAACAGATGAGCCGAGAACGCGCTATGCTGTGACAGTAGATGAAAGTAAATTAAAAGATGGAGTGGGACCGATCAGTACGGTACATGAAAATTATTATCTGGTAATAACGGTAGCAAGCGGAACAAACCTAAATGGTTCCGTACAGACGAAGATAACAAGTAATGATATTCCATTTCATTTGAATTATCGTACAAGAAAGGGAAAAGTAACGGACACACACACTAATACTGCAAGTACTTATCAGATATCACAGGGATATAAGCAGAAGCTGACAGAATCTAAAGATGTGACGGGAGTAATTAAAAAAGTAACTGCGACGGATTCTTCCATGACAGTAGATGTGATAGATAAAATTACGATTCCATCCGGACAGGCTTTCAATGACCAGGATGAGTTGTATCAAAAATTTAGCGGAAGTCTGATAAAAACGTTGGAAAACCCGCAATCTACTTCAGCCGAAGTATTTCCAAACGGAACTACTGGAACAGCAGCATTTTATGTATATGTGATGGAGGGAACATCAAAGAACTACTATACATATGCAAATGGAAAATGGACGGAAGCGGGAAGTAAAGAAATAAAAGCATTGGACTATGAATGGACAGCCATCAACGGACTGATGGATTTACCATTATCTACAAATGGAACAATTGATTCATCGGTCAACCTGCAGCAAATTCGTGACATTGTAAAGAATAACCAGAACGAATTCTATGTAGAAGTAAAGATGAATGCAAAATTACCGGCGAATGGATTGGATGTTATTCCAGAATCAAAGCTGGAGAGTAATCTACCAACGAATTATACGAAGCTGACGTATACATCACAGCTTGCAACAACAAGAAAAAGTCTGTCCTATAGTACGGCTCGTGCATTGTTACCAAATACAAAAATAAGCTATTATCGTGATGAAGCAGCCGGAGTGCAACTTACTTATGAAGCAGATGAAATTGGTCAGCTTGGAATCAATCTGTTGGATTTGCAAAATTCATATTTGGATGCGGCGAAAGAAAATACAATCATTGATACAACAGCAAGATATGATATGTCGACAATAAAAGATTTGTCCTCAATATTGGCATCATCAAGTGGTATTCAGTTTAGCATCCAATTGCAAAATAAAAACACGACACAGGATACTGAAAATTATACAAATGCACTTGAATTAAAAGATTATATTAAAGTTTCCGTGAAATCAGAAAATGCTGGAACAGTACAGCCTACAGATGACAAAACATATACATGGACTGTGCCAAAGAGCAGTTACTGGGATGCTAATAAGAAGATCATGAAAGCAAGCAGCATTTTTGATGGTGATATTATGACGCAGGCAATACAATTAAAGGTCAATATAAAAAACGTAGAACATTTGTATTCAAATTATAGGGTCGTTTTATCAGTGGGAATTATTGATCAAAATGGAAATGTGGTAGGAAATACGACAGCTACAGACAATATCATTTATACTATGGCGAGGGTGAAACCAGAGTTTCAAGATAAACAAAATAAGTAGACCCAAAGGGGACGAGGTTAAGGGAATCACTTAACCTTATCCCCTTTTTGTTCTCTCTTTGGTTCTTGAAAACGTTCATTTCCTGTGATAAAATATAAAGTGATTTGTTGTACTTTTTTATCGATCAAAAAGCAGGAAGGAGGTCCGCCGCAGGTGTTACATGGAAAGAAACACTCGAATGACAGAGATAGAGTGGCACAGAATTCAGAACATAGTGCGAAACAATTAAAAAACAGGCTTACTACTTCTATGATAGCTATTTTTCTATTGCTTCTTGCTTCGCTTGCAGCGACATATGCCTGGTATATTTATAATACAAACCGTCACACGACAAACGTTAAGATGGCAGCCGGTACGGGGGTAAACCTGCAGATTAGTAATACATATGACGGGGATTACAGTTCAGCTACTGTGCTTGCGAAGTTTCCGGGACAGCTGGTACCGGTGTCAACGAATCGGATCAGCGGGGGATTTCAGAAGGTTACGTTATTTAAAAATGGAGGAGAAGGTCAGGCACCGCTTGTTACGGATACTTTTACAGGTGGACAGACAAGTGATTATTACCATACAAAGCTTTTCCTTCGAACGACAGGTGGTACAACCGATATTTATTTGTCGGATATTGGATTTGAGGACAGTGATGAAGAGAATCCGATTTCTTCGGCAATCCGAGTTGGATTGGTCGTGCATCATCCGGGAGAAGACCAGCCGCCGGATTCGGAATACATTTTCGAAATCAGTGATAAGAAGAATCCGCAGGCACAGTATAATACGGATGATGGAGAAGAGGGCTCGGTGTTAGATTGTACGAAGACAGATGGAACAACAGTTTCATTCACCCCATATACATCAGATGCATATTGCAATTATAATAAAAGTACCGGTGAGGTGACATTGAAACAGAACTCTCAAAAAATCTGTACAGTGTCCGGTGACGGCGAAGGAAAGGCAGGTCGTTCTGTGGAAGTGGAAGTGTATATCTGGCTTGAGGGATGTGACGAGGACTGTACGGGTAATCTGTCCGGTACGACATTACAGAATCTGGCGTTATCCTTTGCCGGAATTGTCAGATAAGAGAAAATAAAATGAAAAGGCAGGTGGGGAATCGTGGCAAAAGAGCAGAAAAAAGAAGAAAATTTAGAGAAAAAGCAGGATGTCAGACAATTGAGACATTCATTTAGAATGGCAATCGCAGGTTTGCTTCTTTTGGTTCTTGTGGCAACGGGTACAACATACGCCTGGTTCTCACTGTCTGGAAGGGCATCGACTTATGTCACTCCTATGGGAGGAACAATCAGCGAAGGGACGACATCTCTTTTGATTTCCCAAAATGCTGCCGGCCCATTTGATAAGACTTGTGAATTGGCATACGCAGGGAACCCGGATTCGCTAAAACCGGTATCGACAGCAGATTTATCTCATTTTTATAAAGCAACCATGCAGGATAAAGAGGGAATTGCAGTATTTTATCGCAATGCGGATGACGTTGTGGATGCACAGACATTACATGGAACAGTCTATTTACAATGCCTGAATGCACCATGTGATGTGTATTTTAATAAAGAGCAGTTAAAGCTTGGAACAGATGCGCAGGCACTTGCAGCAATGAGATTTGGCGTGAAGATCACAGCAAAAGAGGGGATGAAGACATACATTTTCAAGTTAGATGAACTGGGAGCTACAGGAAATGCACAGTCACAAAAGACGATTCCGGGAAGCGCACAAGTTGTGTCTGCGGTAAGCGGCAGTGGAGTGCCGGAGTATGTAAGTGATCCGTCTACCGAACTTTCTGATTATATGGCAAATACAGGAAACAGTGAGAATGATTTTAAAGCGGGAACGACCAGACTGATAAGACTTGAGAAGGATGAAGTGGCATCGGTAGAGTACTGGCTTTATCTGGAAGGCTGTGATGAACAGTGTATTAATGAGGTGCAGAGTAAGACATCGGATATCCAGCTTGCATTTGCAGGTGTGGAAGTGGAATAATCTTGCCGGAAGGACCGACAGGCATGGATAGAAAAAGAGGATGAGAGAAGAAGGTGAGACAGGGTGAAAAAGACTTTCCGAACCTGGTTTTGGGCAGTGACCACATTATTTGCAGTATTGGCATTTACATTTGCGACACTTGCATGGTTCACGGCAAATCGTGCTGTGCAGACGAATACTGCTACAGCCAGAACCGGGGATGAGACGTTGGAACTGCAGATCAGCAGCAGTGGTGGAAGTAGTTTTAAGAGTGTAGAGACAGCACAAATCACGCAGATCAATCAGACAAATTCAGAAATTCTGTTACCGGTGTCTACGGCTGATCTGAACAGCTTCGTATATGCACCATTTACCAAAGATGGTAAGGCTTCAGCTTTTAAAAAAGTGGACGATGAGGCAAATTATTATCATGGCCGGGTGTATTTGCGGGCAGAAGGAGAAGGCTGGCCGGAGGGCAGCAGGATGAATCTGTATCTGGACCAAAGTGACGGGCTTTTAGGCAAAGCAGCAGACGGATATTTGTTAAATGCATCCAGGCTAGGACTGATTTTTAACGGAGACACTTCGAATCCGATTATTTTACGACTAAGCGAGTCGGAGAATCCGGAAAATGCCCAGATATACAATACGGAAGTAAATGGAAAAATACTAGGCAAGAATCAGGTTCTGGGGTATAATGATAGTGGTGTGTTTGCAATAGAAGATCCTTCTGTTTCAATCAGTGAATACACGATTGATTTTTCAGAAAATCAGATGAAGCTCCCTTCAAGAGATCTTATGAGTATGGAGCTTGGAAAGATTTATCCGGTAGATATCTATTTCTATCTGGAAGGATGTGATCCGGATTGTTCTGAGAGTATTCAGTTGAACGAAGCAGAACTTCATCTTGCATTTTATGGAGTATTGGATCAGGAGGGGACTAATTGATGAAAAGTGGATCAAACAAAGAGAACCGCATGATCCGGAAACGGTTTCTTACATCTGTTCTTTTAGTACTTCTGGCTTTTGTTGCAATTACTGTCGCAACTGTTGCATGGTTTTCTATTGCAGACAAGACAAGGGTAAAGTCCATGAGTCTTGATATTAAGTCAGATTCTGATCTGAGAATGGATCTGAATGCACATACACGATTTGAAGATTATGTGAAAAAGATTTCTTTTGAGCAGATTGCAGAACGAATGCGAAGTGAGCTAGGATTTGATATGACGACAACTCCGTTAGAGCCGGTCACAACATCCGACCAGAATATTTTTACATATGAGAATGGAACCGTAGTGCCAGAATCAAAAGGAGCATATCTGACATTCACACTACATTTTATGGCAGAGACTGATATGCGTGTTCATTTGAACCGGGAAGACAGTGAGAGCGGTGCGAATGATGGAACCAATATCAGTTCAGGTAATGCCGGCCTGCCGGACGCTATGAGGATTTCATTCACAGCTGACGGACAGACCTGGATTTATGACCAGGTAACGACAGATACATCTTATGAATTATTTTCTTTGAAAGCGAATACGGATAAACCAGTGCTGATCCATATCTGGATGGAAGGAACAGATCCGGCCTGTACAGATGATCTGAAAGCTGCTGATTATGCGATCCGGATGCGCTTTACAGGAGAGAGTAAATAGAAAAAATGAAACAAAGGGAGTAACATTATGAAAGCAATGAAACGGGCAGGTACAATTGTGATCAGCGTAATCTTATGGGCAATTATTTTGCTGGCAGCGCTGTATGCATTTACCACAATGGCAACAAAAGATGATCAGAATGTCGCAAGTATTCTTGGATACACGCCACTGGTTGTAGAGACAGATTCTATGAAACCGACATTCGAATCAGGAGATCTGATTTTTATTAAGAAATGTGATACATCGAAGTTAAATGAAGGAGATATTATTACATTCCATACGATTATTGACAATCAGTATGCACTCAATACCCACCGCATCCAGAAGATTGATGAGGCAAATGGTGTGAGAAGTTATACAACAATTGGTGATAATAACAATGGTGTTGCAGATCAGCATGTGATCTCAGACGGAGATATTGTAGGTAAATATATTGGACATGTCTCCGGTCTTGGTAAAGTGATGAATTTCCTTTCCAGCAGTATGGGATTCCTGATCGTAATCGTATTGCCGATGCTGTTATTCTTTATTTATCAGGTTTACAACCTGATTATGATCAGCATCCGTCTGAAGAAAGCAATGGCAGTGGAGAATGCGGAAGAGATCGCAAATGCGAGAATCCAGCAGGAAAAAGCGGATCAGGCGGCAGATGAAGCAGCAAGAGCGAAGGATGAAGCTCAGGCAGCTTTAGAGGAAGCAAAGAGATTGAAAGAAGAAGCAGAAGCTCTGAAGGCGAAAGCAGAAAAGGAGCTGAAAGAAGCAAGAAAAGACGAAGACTAGAACGGGGGAATTTGAACCGTGAGTGAATTTTTGAAGTTTGCATATGAGGTATTGTCACAGGTTGTTTATAATCTTGTGACATGGATTGCCTCATTTATAAAATTATTTATAACAGGGTGGGTAGAATATTTTCTGATATTTAAGACATATTTTCCAACTTTGAATCTACTGGCGAAAGTTCTTTCAGTACTTTTAATGCTTTTGCTGATTGCGATCCCTGTACTTTTCATTATACTTCTGATCCGTCGTATCATCCTGCATCATCAGCTGAAGGCAGACAGTACGGATAACGCAACGCTTTATCGTGAGATCGGACGTCTGAACAAACAGGTACTGGATCTGATGGATGAGAAGAACAGCATCCTGGCATTGAAAGTAAATGCAATGGGCGGTGTTGAGCGTATCCCATACATGGGTGCATCAGCACTGACAGAGGACACCATCCCGAACCTGAAAAATGTTACCGGGAATGAAGTTCCGGCTGGAAATACCGTTGCAGCTGAAGTCGTTGCCGCAATGGAGAATAAAGATCCGGGCAAGGCTCCGCTTGTCCGTGCAGTGATCGAAGGAAAAGAGGATGCGAATGTCGTACACCGTTTCCCGAAGCTTTCCCTTGTGGATGCAAAATACAGGAACTTCCAATATCCACAATATGATAATGAGATTTCACTGGAAGATTTTACAGAGGGATTCCGTCTGTTTGCTGCAAGTCAGATGGGACTTTATTACCCTCCTGAGATTGTCAGAAGATTTGTGGCAGGTATGGCAGCCAGTAAACTGCTGATTCTGGAAGGTATCTCTGGTACAGGTAAGACAAGTCTTCCGTATTCTTTCAGCCGTTATATGGATAATCCGGCAACGATCGTGTCCGTACAGCCATCATTCCGTGACCGTTCAGAGGTTCTTGGATATTTCAATGAATTTTCCAAGAAGTTTAATGAGACGGAATTCCTGCGTGCGCTGTACGAGGCGAATTACAGAAAAGACCCGACATTAATTGTACTTGACGAGATGAACCTTGCCCGTATCGAGTACTATTTTGCAGAGATGCTGTCTGTTCTTGAGATGCCAAGTAAGGAGGAATGGGTACTTGATCTTGTTCCTACTGCATGGGAAGGTGATCCGGTGAAATTAGATTCCGGTAAGATTCATGTCGCAGATTCTACATGGTTTATTGGGACAGCCAACAATGATGATTCTACATTTACGATCACAGATAAAGTATATGACCGTGCGATGCCAATCGAACTGAATGAAAAAGCAGATGCTTTCGAATGTGAAAAGTATCCAAAATGTGATATTACCGCAGAACATCTGGAAGATCTGTTTGAGAAGGCAAAGACAGACTATCCGATCAGTGATGATTTAATGGAGAAGATGGATAAGCTTGATAATTATCTGATCACAAGATTTAAGCTTTCTTTCGGAAACCGTATCATGAAACAGCTCTATGATTTCATTCCGGTCTATGTGGCCTGTGGCGGTTCAGAAATTGGTGGAATGGATTATATCATCGCACGAAAAGTATTGAAGAAGTTTGAAAGTATGAATGTAAGTTTTGTGCGTGATGAGATTACAGGTTTGATCAGTTATATTGATAAAACCTTCGGAGAAGAAGAGATGCAGGATAGTAAGAATTATCTGAGACGTATTCAGAACCTCTACTAAAGAATCTTGTATTTATAACAAAGGAATGAAGGAAAATGGCAGATACAATTAATGAATTATATTCGAAATATACAGAAGGTGTCGAGTATGCCCTTGAGGATGACAGGTATTTTCAATATTTGTTTGAAATGATCCAGGCCGGGGATAATACACTGGAACAGAAAAACCGAATTTTACACAAAGTAGTAGATGAGCGTTGGCTTACAGTAGTCGAGGAAGGAATTGAAGCCATTTTCAATATTGTTGATAAGCCCAGACGTTTTATTACGACATCGGAAGAAGTCGTTCCGGTTGCTTTAGCAAAGAAGATTACAGCAGATAGTGTACGTCACCTAAGTCAGAATACACAGTTTATTACAACCAATGAAACTGGTGAGATCATGCCGACGAAAATTCTGAATGTAACAACAGAAGAAAGTTATGATCTCTATGAAAATCGTTTTGTTTATCATCTGATCCAACGACTGTTTGCATTCGTAGATAAACGAACCGATGTTATCTTCTGGTCAACAGGTGATGAAACCTGCAATGTCATGCGCATGGAAAGCAAGGTCGATGATGCTTATGAAGAGATCTCTTATAAGGTTGAGATGACGATCAAGAACCGTCAGAGTCTTGTTGAAAACGACAATGATAACATGGATATATTCAAAAGGATCGACCGCGTGCGAAGAATGTCAAGAACACTGCGGTCGAGTTCTTTCTGTGAAATTATGAATGGATGTGCAAAAGTACACAGCCCGATCCAGAGAACAAACCTGATGATGAAAGATCCGGACTATCGCAAATGTTATCAGTTGTGGCAGTTTATCGAAGGATATGATGAAGTAGGTTATTCGATAGAAGAGCAGGATTCTACATTACAGTTCGATGAAGAATATCTCTTGCAGATGTATATCAATATGATCACAAACTATACGGTATTCAAGAGCCTGCTTGTTTCAGATCCTCGTAAGATGAGTGAGATTGAGACAAAGAAACTGGAACCGGTAAGACCAAAGTTCATAAAAGAGATCCAGGAAGAGATTGTAGAAGACCGTAATATCCCGGATGTTGAGATTCGCAGAGTTTTTGTAGATGAAGTCACTCAGGCTCAGTTGGATGCAGAAGAAAAGTTAAAAGAAGAAATGGCCAGAACCGAAGAACTTGAGAGTTCTATTTCAGATCTTCAATGGCAGATGGAATCTTTGAACCAGCAGATAGACTTTTTGGAGCAGACAAGACAACAACTTGAAGAGCAGCAGGATGCTTTGCAAAAACAGATGGAAGAAGAGCAGAATGCAATGCAGAAGCAGATGGATGAACAGCAGAATGCGATGCAAAAACAGATGGAAGAAGAGCAGAATGCAATGCAAAAGCAGATGGATGAACAGCAGGATATTTTGCACAGGCAGATGGAAGAAGAAAGAGCATCTTATGAAAACCTGCTCGCGCAGGAAAAGAAAGCAAGAGCGGATGCTGAAGATGAAGCAAGGCAGAAATTAGAATCTGCCCAGAAAGAATCCGAACAGAAACTAAAAGCTGTTAATACGGATGCGACACAGAAAATAGAAGCTGCCCAAAAAGATGCAGAACAGAAGGTAAAGGCTGCACAGAAGGACGCAGAACAGAAAATAGAGACTGCACAGAAGGACGCAGAACAGAAAATAACGTCTGCGAAAAAGGAAGCTGCAGATACAGTTACGAGGATAGAGGAAGCTGCACAGGCGGAAATAGCGGCAGCAAAAAAAGCAGCTCAAGAGGAAGTGGACTCTGTGAAAAAAGCGGCATGGATTGAGATAGAAAAAGCACAGGCAGAAGTTGTTGCTTTTAAAAAGAAAGCAGAAGAAGAAAATAATGCACTTAAGAAAGAATCGGAAAAACAATTGAAAGCTTCCGAGAAGGCAAGAGAAAAAGCTCAGGCAAAAGCTGAAGCAAATAGTCTGTCTCATTACATTGTCCAGGTACTCCAGGAACGGCGGGATCGTAAAAACAGTAAAGAGGATGGAGAAGATGAATGATAAAGAAGATTTTATTTGGAATCATTAATACTCTTTCTGTTTTGATCATTGTGGTGGCAGTATTTGTCCTGTGTACCGTAATTTTTACAAGATCAGGTGATGTACCGTCCGTGTTTGGATATACGGCTTTACGCGTCACAACAGGCAGTATGGCACCTACTTATGATGTTGATACTCTGATTCTTGTAAAAAAGACAGATCCGGCTCAAATAAAAGAAAATGATGTGATTTCCTTTTATTCTCAGGATCCGGCACTTGATGGTGCAGTAAATACACACAGGGTTGTAAAAATCAGACAGGAAAATAATGCAATTGTATTTGTCACAAAAGGTGATAATAATAATGTTGTAGACAGCTATGATGTGCCGGGTGAATATTTGATCGGTAGAGTTGTAGCTTCTTCCAATAAGTTAGGTAAGTTTTCAAGGCTCGTTGCGAACCCTTTGATTTTTATACCTGTTATTTTGATTCCTCTCATCATTATCTTATTCAGTAATTTATTTGAAACCTATCGCATGGCAAAGCAGATCGCGAAAGAGGAAGAAGAAGCAGCAGTAGAAGAGGCAATTCGGAAGATCAAAGCAAGGCAAAAAGAGAAAGAAAATAACAGTCAGTCATAAAACCGACAAAAATACCGACAAAATATATAAATTTTTGGTTACTTTTTAAACATTATATGGTAAACTAATGTGGTATATCAAAAAATGTGGGAGGAGACTCAAAAATGAGCAAAAAAGAAGGAAAAGGGTTAAAGTCTTTTAACAAGGGATTTCAAGTGCCTGACACCTACATCATTATCTTTTTAGTAGTTGTTGTAGCAGCACTTCTGACATTTCTTGTACCAAAGGGATTTTACGAAACACAGGACATTTCATACATGATCAATGGTGTTGAGAAAACCCGTACAGTAATCAAAGACGGAAGTTTCCAGTATCTGACAGATGATGCAGGGAACGTAGTAACAGAAGGAGTAGCACTCTTTAGTGGAGATGGTGGAACAGGATTCTTCAACTATATGTACAACGGAATCGTAAGCAGTTCTGCGATCGAGATTATCGCATTCCTTATGGTAGTAGGTGGTGCATTTGGTATCATGATCCGTACCGGTGCGATCGAATCCGGATTGATTGGATTGATCCGTAAGGCAAAGGGAGCTGAAAAACTGTTGATTCCAATACTTTTCGTACTGTTTTCTCTTGGTGGAGCAGTTTTCGGAATGGGAGAAGAAGCACTTCCATTTACTATGATTCTTTGTCCGTTATTTGTAGCAGTTGGATATGACTCCGTTATTGCAGTTCTTGTTACTTATGTTGCAACACAGATCGGTTTCGGTTCATCCTGGATGAATCCATTCTCTGTAGGTATTGCACAGGGTATTGCAGGGATTGACGTATTCTCAGGAGCAGGATTCCGTATGGTAATGTGGGTTGTATTTACAGCTCTTGGCTGTGGAATGACAATGTTCTATGCGGCAAAGATTAAAAAGACTCCGACAATCTCAATTGCATATAAGACTGACGCATATTTCCGTGAACAGAACGAAAAAACAGGTATTGACGAAGGACATTCCTTTGGTCTTGGACACATTTTAGTTCTTCTGACACTGGCTGCTACAGTAGTATGGGTAATTTGGGGAGTTATGACTCAGGGATACTACATGCCAGAGATTGCAACACAGTTCTTTATTATGGGAATTGTTTCCGGTGTGATCGGAGTTATCTTTAAGCTGAACGATATGAGATTGAATGATATTGCAACTTCTTTCAAAGATGGAGCAAAAGATCTGATCGGTGCAGCACTTGTTGTTGCTATGGCTCAGGGTATTATGCAGGTTCTTGGCGGATCTGATCCGACTACACCTACAGTTATCAACACAATTATGTATAATATTTCAAATGCACTGTCAGGAGTATCCGGAGCAGTTGCTGCAGTACTTATGTATCTGTTCCAGTCCGTATTCAACTTTTTCGTTGTATCCGGAACAGGACAGGCTGCGATCACAATGCCGATTATGGCTCCACTGTCAGACCTGTTAGGTGTATCACGTCAGACAGCTGTAGTTGCATTCCAGCTTGGTGATGCATTTACAAACCTGATCGTTCCTACATCAGGATGTCTGATCGGATCTCTTGCAATTGCTAAGATCGAGTGGTCTAACTGGATCAAATTCATGTGGAAATTCCTCGGCGTATTGATGATTGGTGCAATTATTACAGTTCTGATCGCTGTCGGAATTGGATTTTAAAACAGGCATTTGATAATTGAAAGTGATTTAAGATGAAATTAATTCAGAGTATTGATGTTTATGCCCCACAGCATCTGGGGAAAAAAGATGTATTGACGATCAATGACAAGATTGTCAAGATTAAAGATGCAGGTTCTATGTCAGCAGACGGATTTCTTTCTGATGCAGAAGTGATCGATGGAGAGGGGTTACTTTTAACTCCGGGATTCATTGATAGTCATGTTCATGTACTCGGAGGCGGTGGCGAAGGTGGATTCGCCAATCGTACTCCGGAAGCAACTATGGAAGGACT
>OODU01001646.1_pt1 | contig 21334 bp, 11 predicted proteins | sample 1671171 | NCBI WGS metagenome assembly OODU01 (sample SAMN06348129, study PRJEB24527) | human gut metagenome | biome: human gut; feature: ankylosing spondylitis patient; material: feces | host: Homo sapiens | place: China | collected 2015-10
GTTGCCACCAGTTCAAAAGTCTTTTCATCAAAAATATCAGTCCGGCTTTGTTCGTTTGTAACGTAAATCTTACCGTGGGCTACGGTCACGCCGTTCGGTGTTGCGGCAAATCCCTTTGTTGCCCCTCCTTCCGTCCACTCTTTCAGGCTTTTTATGTGCGTCAGTTTGCCGTTCTGCTCTTCCAGAATCTCCAGACTGAAATTTCCGCTGGCATTGTTCACGATGTAGATTCGGTTGCCATATACACAGACATCCTTGGGCGCAAAAGTCGATTCCGTGGCTTGGGGAATATCTTTGTAGGTGATGATGCAGGAGAGTGGTGTTCCTTGCGCAGTATCCTCATCCTCTTCTTTCAATATCGGCGATAGTCCACCGTCGATTGCATCCAGTTCAGGGTCTTCGATGATGTATCGGGAAGCGTTGTATTTTGAGCTGCCATAAAGTTTGGCATAGCGGCGGGTGTGCATGAATCTTCGTGAGTACACCGGAAGTTTCTTTTCGATGCATAGTTTGTTGTATACGGTGGCGCAGAGGGTAATCCATCCGGTTCCCGTTTGTTCGTAAGTCATGTTTCCGCTGTGCCCGTAGCCGAGGCAATGACCCAACTCGTGAAACGTGGCGCTGGTGTGCGCTCCGTCGTCTGCGTAGTGTTCCAGAAAGCACCATTCGTTGAGTCCATAAGTTTCTCCGCCTCCCAGTCCGTCTACGGTTGTCACTTTCCCGATAACGAAGCCGGAGTGGTTGATTACTTTTTTGAGGAGCATATCGATGTCAATAACAGTTTTGTTGGCGTCACTATGCAGTTTGCCTCTGTATTTTTCCAGTTCTTCGGCAAATTCCTTTGACGAGAACATATAGCCGTAGTTCAGCATCATTGCTACCGCTTCCCGGGCGTGAGCCGGATAAAGTGGATAGGCCCATGAACCGGTCTGACTATAGGCGGAGAAACGTACGTTGTATTTGGACTTGGTGGAAAGCAGTTTTTGATAGTATTTGTCATTACATTCTATTTCCAGTTTGAAGTCGGCTGCGGACAGGTGTGGATTTGCCATAATCTGGATTTCTTTTCCTGAACGGGTGATGTAACGCTTGCTTTGCGTCAGCATCGGCAGTTCCTTATGAAATTCAGTGAAAGCTGGGAGCACATCGAACTTTGCCAGTTGGAATGCTTCTTCATATCCGCTGATGGTTGCCCACACAGTCACCTCCTTGACAGGACGGGGCGAATAGAAACGGATAAATAACTCTTGCTGCTCGGTGATGCTGACTTGCAGGGGCTGGTTTACTCTGAATCCCCGCTGGGTGTTATTGAATAGAATCGTGGCAGGCTCATCATCCTGAAGCATTAATTTGAAAACATCCGGAGTCAGGTCTTTCTCTGCTATCCGGATTATTCCATACGGGTTCTCTGTTGTTTCGCTGTCTGTGTCTGCCGGCGTTTCTATTAAGTCGTCTTTGGTGCAGCTTTGCAGTCCCCATATACAGAAAATAAGAAAATAGGTGAAACGAAAGATTCTGTGGAATATCATATTTCTTTTTTTAGTTTGCGGGCGGCAAAGGTATAAAAAAAATGTTTATCACCATTCATCCTGCTTTTTTTCCCTTATCTTAGTGGCGTAATAAAAAACAAACAACTATGAATCAAACACGTTGTATCGTAATTTTGTCTATTCTTGCTCTTTTTGTAGCAAGCGTATCTGTTGCCGGAAATATCTCTTTGCCGGATGCTTCTCAAAAGGTTTTTGAAGGAAAACCATGTATTAACTCTCCCCGGGCGATTGGCAATTATCCTGCCAGTCCTTTCCTCTTTTATATTCCTACTACCGGTCAGCGGCCGATGGAATGGAGTGCGGAGAAACTTCCGAAAGGATTGAAACTGGATTCGAAAACAGGGATTATCACAGGATCAGTAGCTTCTAAAGGTGAATATACCGTCACTCTTAAAGCTAAGAACGCATTGGGGACCAGTACGGAAAAGCTCGTGATCCGCATTGGTGATGACCTGTTGCTGACTCCTCCCATGGGTTGGAACAGTTGGAATACTTTCGGGCGACATCTCACCGAAGAGTTGGTTTTGCAAACTGCGGATGCGCTGGTAGCCAACGGAATGCGGGATTTAGGCTATTCCTATATTAACATCGACGACTTCTGGCAGTTGCCCGAACGGGGAGCTGACGGACATTTGCAGATTAATAAAGATAAGTTCCCGCGTGGAATAAAGTATGTGGCAGATTATCTGCACGAGCGCGGTTTCAAACTCGGAATTTATTCGGATGCAGCCGATAAGACTTGTGGTGGTGTATGCGGCAGTTACGGCTACGAAGAAGTGGATGCGAAAGATTTCGCTTTGTGGGGTGTCGATTTGTTGAAGTATGATTATTGCAATGCTCCTGTCGACCGGGTGGAGGCTATGGAGCGCTATGCAAAGATGGGAAAGGCGTTGCGTGCTACGGGACGTTCCATCGTGTTCTCCATTTGTGAGTGGGGACAGCGCGAACCTTGGAAATGGGCAAAACAGGTAGGCGGACATTTGTGGCGCGTTTCGGGAGATATAGGCGATGTCTGGAACCGGGAAGCCAACAAGTTGGGCGGGCTTCGTGGTATCCTGAATATTCTTGAAATCAATGCTCCTTTGAGTGAATATGGCGGTCCTTCCGGTTGGAATGATCCGGATATGCTGGTAGTTGGTATCGGTGGTAAGAGTATGAGTATCGGATATGAATCGGAAGGTTGCACTCACGAACAGTATAAGTCTCATTTTGCATTATGGTGTATGATGGCTTCTCCATTACTTTGCGGAAATGACGTGCGAAGTATGAATGACAGTACATTGCAGGTTCTGTTGGATAGGGACCTGATTGCTATCAACCAGGATGTGTTGGGCAAGCAGGCGGAGCGCAGCATCCGTGCAGATCATTATGATATTTGGGTAAAGCCGTTGGCTGACGGTCGCAAAGCGGTAGCTTGTTTTAACCGGGCGGATACTCCACGTACTATAGAATTAAATTCAAAAACGGTGGAAGACCTGTCTTTGGAGCAGGTGTATAGTCTTGACAGCCGTTCTATGGAAAATGCTGCGAATAACATAATGGTGGACTTGGCGCCTTACCAATGCAAGGTTTATATCTGTGGAAAGCCGAAAAAATAGTCAATGACAGTACTGGAATGACAGTAATAAATCTCTGAGGTAAAATAAAGAAAGGTTGGGGCATAAAAAAAGGAGCAACGCCTTGCTCCAACCTTTGTTAACCTTAAATCTAATACTATGAAAAAAATCACATGACAAATGTAAGTCTTCTTGCTATTCCTTCCAAATAATATTCTTGTATTTGCGTCTCTTTTGATTTCTTTCACGGATTTTCACTGTTATCGCACACAATGGGTGTAAAATAGACATATTTCAATATAGCTTATAGTTTGGCGTTATAAATAGTTTCCGTTTCCGAAAGCCAGCATCCATTTAGTAAATGCACGGGTTTCATAATAGCCGGATAAATCGGATTTTTCCAATAAGAATTATTCTTGTCCTTTTCTTTTTTGCATTTTGGATGATTGTTGTGCGCTTATGACGGATGAAACAATTATCAATAAGGATAAGGCAGTGAGTTTCATAAGCGAATTTATATTTAGTGTATCATAGAACGGTTATAGTGTCGCTCCCTTATCCGCCACAATAGCTCATTCAGAGAAATGTTTTTCACTTGTGGCGATAATAGTTGATCGGAAGTTTTACTTGCATTATACCCTTTTATGGGTAAATTATTAGAATGTGCAGTTTTACTGAAATCCGACCAGGCATGTATGATTGTCCAAGATAATGGATTCTCTTTATCTTTTTGTTTGGACGCTTTAGCTGCATCCCGGTTAATGAGAGCTGCTACATAATCCGGACCACCACACAATGGATTATCAAATAATCCGGACCAGATAGAGAACTTGGCAGTAACTACCGGAATCTCAATATTCTCTTTGTTTTTCACCCATATTATATCACCTCCCATATTATACGGACTGTATTGAATGGCCACCATTCCTGTCAACCCTTCTATCTCATGGGCATATATCTCATAGGCCCGCCGGGCCTCTTTGCTGAATACATCCTTGCAGATGAATCCGAATATTTTGATATTTAATTTCTTGAAATGCCAGTTCATACGCTGTGCAAATTCAATCAGAAGTTCTTCCCGGTTGGGACGGTTTTTTGCAAATTCATCAGGATATTGATAACCTCCTCCATATTCTATCACACTTGAGTTGTCTTTCTTCATGGTTACAAAACGGTTCCAGGTGGAAGTACTAACTACTGATAGATTAATAGGGCAGAGAGTCCATGAAACCGGAGAACGATTTCTGTCTTTATTGCCATAGTACACCGGACTATCAAGGAATTCTCCCATTGTCCATTGCATATTATCGCCGTCACTAATTACAAACGAATGGAATGCTGAATTATCTTCAAAATCTATATTTTCTTTTTTTATTTCATGTATAGGTAAAGGATACATTTTATCGGAAGCTGCCATGATAACAGGAAGGTTGCGACACCAGTTTGAAGCGGTATTATAATGTCCCCATCTTGTGATAGCTCCTGTATATTCATCTTCATTTCCATAATTCCAGCCTAATATGGGTGAAAGCGGAGTAACCCATTCCAGTATTTGTTCGGAAAAAGGTCCCGTTCCATAATATAGCATAAGTTTTTGGGCTATAGCGATATCTCTGCAGTTACTTACTTTTGGGTCGATGCTAAGAGCTGAACTTCGATTAAGTTGTTTTTTGCAACGTTTGAAACATGATTCCGGAGATTCATTGCGTGCGTCTTTTAGTTTCTTTAATCCGGACTGTTTGATTCGTTTCTCTAAAGATTCTTCTACTAGTACACCTTTCAGAAGGCTGGCATATACTGTTGCCACATTAGCTGAATAATTGATTCCTTCTCTTCGTGAGTAATTTTCTCCTGTTGAGGTGTCGTTTTTATAGAGTACATACCCTTTTATAATCTTTTTTTTCATGAGATGTTCCAGGAGGTCCCAGATATCCATTCGGATTACTTTAGTGATATTCAAGCTTTCCTGTGAGCTTTTTAAAATCTTATGATAGGAATTGTTATTTATTTCTATCCAGATCATTTCATCAAAAGAACCTTCGTTCACCGCTTGTCCGCATAGACCGGATAATGACTCTAAAAGCATACTTTCTGCTCTACTGAGTCCTTCCCCATTGCATAGGATTAATTGTTGAGGTGCTTTTTGTATAAACCAGCCATGTCTGCCATTATAGGCGAATGTCATAATGGAGGATAATAAACAAATAATAAGTGCGGATAGTAATTTGATTTTCATGATCGGAATGTTTAGGATTAAAAAGAGCTTTTCCCGAAACAGATCGGGAAAAAGGCTCTTTTCTATTTTGAAGTTTTACAGTGTTGTTATCTTATCATTTAGAGACTTCCAATGGCAATGTCCGCATTTCATTAGCTGTGCTAATGTCGTCAATATAGTTGTCGGATAGAGTAATAGCGAATACTGCGATATTCTCATCTTTAGGAAGTACCAGTGTGTGTGCCTCTTGGGGAAGCTCGATACCCAATTTATACATATATGTGTAGATATAGGTGTCATTCCCTTTTTCAGTGTGTCGATGAGAACCGATGTAAGCGAGCGAAGCGTTGCGAATATAACCGTCGCTGACACCTTTATGTCCCCATTGTCCGTAGAAACCGGAGTAATAAGGTATTTCAAATTCATGTGATTTACCATTAACAAGGAATGTTGATTTGCGATCCTTGTCTGTAGAGGCAGCCAGAATATATAGTTTCTTTCCCGCTGCTTCTTTGGGTAGCTGGATTGTATCTCCCTTACATTTGATAACATTCTTATTTTCATGGTCAGCAATGCTGAAGGTGATATTATCACAAGTTACTTTATCACCAATTAATTCAGCAGCGAAACTATTTCCTTTTTTATCGAAAGAAACAGTATAACCAAAGTTTTCAGGAGTGAAAGCTTTGCTATTAAACGGTAACTGAAGTGGAATATTTTTTATTGGAGCTGCTTTTACATTTCCTTTTTTCAAGCGGACAGCGAAAGTTTTGGGTCGATAAGATGCCATATCAAAACATAATTTATTGTTCTGTATAGTGACTTCACCTATTTTTTCTTCTATACCATTTGTTTCATAGGCGGACTCAATGGCGTCAGGGAATGTAATTTCTACATTTTGTGCAGATTTACCTTGCATCTCGTATAAACGGATGATGTACAAATCACTTTCTTCTGCTTTTTTTAGGGAACGAATAGCCACTTGGGGGGTATTTACTTTTACGAAAGAATACTCACGCCCTAATGCACCTTTATGTTTGGGGGTGTTGAATACAGCCAAGTGACTGTTCAGAGACTCTGCCAAATGACTGATTCCGGCCTGCAATGCTTCGTTCTGATGACCGACGATTGAATAAGTGAAGGTATGATGACCAAAGTCTTGCTGCTCCTGGTATTTATATCTGTCTTTGGTGCTAGGAGCATGGAGTAGTGTCAGGCGTAGAGTGTTATCATTGGGTTTATCCCATCCATACTTACAATCATTCAGGATTGAGATTCCGTAACTTTTATCGGGAGACGTAATGTCTGCCCATTGCTGTGCATATACTTCATAAGCAATATCTGTATTGTTCTTACGTTTTACAGTTCCGATACCCAAATCATAAACAGCTTCCTGGTTTTTTACATTCATCGGAAACTCTGCCTTTAATACGGCGTCTTTTGTTGACCAGTCTATTTCATTAATGATATCGATTCGTTCATCATTTGCACCTTCACTCATGCGGATATATTGTACGAATTTCGAAGATTTAAAAGTGCGTTCAATGCGAAGAGCTGCATAACAGGGGCCCTGTTCTTCGATACTGATACGAACATTTTCCGAGATTGGAGTTCCGGGCTTATTTATAGTCTTCTTTTGAATCTCCCATGCAGGCCATTCTTTCGATTCATTGCCTATGAGCAAAGCCAGACGGAATGCCTTGCCCTGTTCTACCAGTTCCTTATTACTACGTTTGTCAACAATAGAAACAATATCGCCATTAGTATCTAAAGTCAGTTTATAGATGCTGTTTTCCAAAGAATTTTGAGTTGCTTTTAAGAAGGAACCCTTATTGTTTTTTCCAAAACGGACATCATATACGGAGCAGCTTAATGGAGCTACAGAAGCACTAAAAGCAATGTGTGCTTTCCCGTTTTCCCAATTAAGTAATTGTGCCGGAACTTCTTTGCCGTTGGCGTCAAATACTTGTACTCCAGCAGGCTCCTTTGAGATATTTATATAGGCTTCTGCCAGTTCTTTCCGTTGGGCGGCCATTGCATTATAAACGATGAGTGCAGTTCCTTTTACTCTTGTATCCAAGCAAGAAGCGAGAGAACCGACTCCGGTACGGATGATATCATTAAACTGCGTTTGAGAGATCAGTTCATCATTCCAGGAATAGGTATAGGCTTGAGGAAGACTCGTTCCTGTGAGGTCATCGTGGAATTGATGCCAGATAAACCGACGCCACGCATCAGTCAGCGTATTTGCCGGATAGCTTGCTCCGTCAATATAATCAGCCATTACTGAGATTCGTTCGGCTGCATCGCCTAATTGTTCGTTCCGACGATTATATAATTTCATAGCTGCCTGCGAAGTATAACAGCCGGTGGCATGGATGTCCATCAGTAACTCACCATCGTATACAGGAAGTTCAGGATGATTATCGAATGGCAGATAGTCTTTGTATAACTGATCGGAAGTAGCACTGATAATTTCAACTTCTCCACTGCCTTTAACACCTTTTTCTATGGAAACAACCGAATTTATATTAGCAGAACCACCTCGGTCTCCTGCGCCATAGTAACGGTATGCAGTGTTATTGGCTCCATTTTTTGCTGTATTTTTTAGGTCGTTATCTTGGCTGATATCTCCACCATTCCATTCGTGAACATAGTTTTTGCCATTTAAAGCTGCCATGATGCGTGAACCGTCTACCCCTTGCCATAGACCGATATTGAATGGCATCTTGGATTTTCCGTGCATATTATGGTGTCTCCATTGTAATTTTTGCGTTGAGAAACCAATTAAGCCACAATGTGCTGCAATAGTGGGCAATGTATAACTGAATCCAAAACAGTCCGGCAAGAAGATATCTGTAGATTTAACTCCAAACTCTTGTTTATAGAATTGTTGTCCCAACAGAATATTGCGGAAGAAAGATTCGGGTGAAGGTACGTTAGTATCATTGGCATCCCAAGAGCTACCTGAGATATGCCAACGACCTTCTTTGATATATTTTTTCACCAGTTCATACTCAAGCGGGTAATACTCTTTCATCCAGTTGTATTTCACTCCGCCTTCAAAGTTAAATACATAATTGGGATAATGCTGAAACAGATAGAAGTTTCTGACCAGTGTATGCTTGAGGTATTCGTCAATGGTTGTCTGTACATCCCAGTTCCACTGAGTATCCAAATGCGAATTCGAGACTATATAAGCTTTGTACTTTTTTTGTGCCTGCAGCGGACTGAGTCCTGTTGCAGCAAATAGTAAAGCTAATAAAATGGTTCTTTTTTTCATTTTGATAATTCCTTTATTTCTATATTAATACCTATTTATTGATTGTGAATTTACCTTCAAGCTTGATATCCTTTGAAGAAGCTCCGATCATTACTTTGAATGTACCCGGTTCTACCTGAAATTTCATATTTTTGTCCCAGATGGCGAGGTCTTGTGGGCTCAGTGTAAAGGTCACTTCTTTTTCTTCGTTCGGTTGCAAGGTAATTCGTTCAAAGCCGCGTAGTATTTTTACGTATGTTGTGACGCTACTGATTTCATCTCTGAGATAAAGTTGTACTACTTCATCACCAATTCTTTTACCTGTATTTTTAACTGTACAGCTCACTTTCACTTCCCCTAGTACTCCTTGTTGTTCTGGAGATATTCTTAGATTGCTGTATTCGAATGTCGTGTAGCTCAATCCATGTCCAAATGGGAAAAGAGCACCGGTAACTGAAGTGCCGCAGCCGCTGTCAGACCCTGGCTTGAATGGAAAGGCAAAAGGTATTTGTCCTACTGACTTTGGGAAAGTGACTGCTAATCTACCCCCAGGATTATTATCTCCAAAGATTGTTTCTGCAACTGCCTGTCCGCAGAACTCTCCCGGAAACCATGCATGGAGAATGGCAGGTACATATTTTTTTGCATAATTAATGCTGGAAGCACGACCGTCAATCATTACCAGAATGGTGGGTTTCCCCAGCTTGCATACAGCTTTCAGTAATTCTTCCTGTCTGCCCGGTAAGTCAAGACTTGTGCGTGAACGCTCTTCACGCACAGTAACCTCACTACCTCCTAATACCATAATTACAACTTCGGCTGATTTTGCAGCTTCAATTGCTTCATCCATCATCTGCTGCTCTTTGGGCGTTATATCAAAAGGTAGAACTTCACTTTCAGGAAAATGTGGATCCACTATTTCACATCCCTTTTTATATACCACCTTAGCTCTCGGCAGGGCTTCTTTAATACCTTTGTACACTGTTTTGATTGGGGCATTGGAAGGACCGTAACGGCAGATGAGCTCTTTTTGCTCATCTGCGTTCGGACCTATTACAGCTACAGATTTCAATGTCTTTTGAAGGGGCAATAGGTTATCCTGATTCTTCAAAAGAACAATTGACTGACGGGCGGCCTCCAATGCTACTGCCTGATGTTCTTTGCAGTGCACTATTTTATCCGCTAATTTTCCGTCACCACGGTAAGGATTATCAAATAAACCTAACCAAAATTTGACATACAAAATCTCACTTACGCGTTGATCGATAGTAGCTTGTGATACCTTTCCTTTGGCAATAGCGCTTCGCAACGGCTTTATGAAGCCTGCCGGAGAACTGAAGTTAGTGCGTACATTTAGTCCTGCATTGACCGATTGTACTACTGCTTCTTCATTATTATCAGCAACTTTGTGTTTGCCTGAGATGAATTCGACAGCATCGCTGTCTGAGACAACGTATCCTTTAAATCCCCATTCCTGACGTAAAATCTGCGTGAGGAATCGATAACTTCCGGTAATAGGTTCACCGTCATAATCATTGTATGAGCTCATAACTCCCAATGCTCCTGCTTCCTGAAATGCAACGCGGAAGGGCTCAAGGTAGAGAGTACGCATTTCACGCGGAGCCACGTGCGGGTCCGTACGCGTACCTCCGTCACGTCCGCCCACTGGAATACTATATACGGCGAAGTGCTTTGGAGTGGCTACCAGCTTGTGTTTCTGCAAACTTTGAATCATCTGCTTTCCTAACTGTCCTACTAGGTATGGATCTTCGCCATAGCATTCTACCGCACGTCCCCAACGAGGGTCTTGTGCTATGTCCAGAATAGGAGAGTAGATATTTGTATATCCCAAAGCAGTTGCTTCTTTAGCTTCTACTTCACCAATCCGGGCAATCAGCTCTTTGTTCCATGTACTTCCCTGCCCGCATTGGGCAGGGAAAAAAGTAGCCTTCTCATGACAAACCCCACGAATTCCCTCATTAGTAAAGTCTACCGGAATTCCTAATCGTGTTTCTTCAACAAACCAGCGTTGGATATCATGTATAGCTTTAACGTGTTTAGCATAAGGAAATGCATACTCAGAGCCGAACTTCCCCAGTCCGTTATGCTCTTCGTCAATGTTTCCTATACCGTCTTTCCATATTTCCGACTTCCATTTTTCAGTTGGTAATGCGTCGGCTAGAACACGACCGGAACCGTAGAGAGTTGCCATCTGACAAGTCTTTTCATCCATATTCATCTGACTTAACAGGTCTTTGACGCGCTCCTCTATCGGGGCAGACGGGTCTTCATATATGTCCATCTTGCCATTTTTATTAAAATCAATCCATCCTTTTCGATAGATATCGTCTTTAGGACCTGCCTGAGTGATTGCCGGGATAGACAACAAGCAGCTTAGTAATGTTAGTTTTAGTTGTTTTTTCATCTAAAAGGTTTTATATATTGTATAGTTATTGTTCCAGTTACTCTTCTTCCACTTTAACATTAGGATAGTCACTTATTAATACATTTTTTATTTGAGTATGTGTGCCTTCATACACGATTGTGCGCCGTTCTCCTTCTGTCAAATCTTTGTATTTATATTTTAAATACAAAACACTGGTCTGTACATAATATCGGGTATCAGTATCGTGTAGTACATACTTTCTTGTAAGAGTACTAGTAATTGGTTCTAGCCCTAATTCGACATTTCTGGCAGTCAGAGTTATATGTTCTTTTTCATCAAAGCTAAGATTAATAGCATAATCTTTATAATTAGGGTCTGTGTCCTGATTGGTATTACCGGCATACATATAGCACGTATTAATTGATGAGGCATATAATTTGGCACTGCCAACAGAAGTACTCTGACTTGTTCCGTCAATTGTAATCTTACCAGACCCTGAGAATGTTCCGGAAAACCTGTTCGTAGGTAAAATGTAAGCTAATAATTTGCTATATTTGCTTGGTCCAACCGATTCTCCGGTGGAAGATTCTATTTTCAAGGGTAATACATAGTCGTTGTAGATATTTTGAATCTTATCCAATTCTATCTGAATTTTGGCTGTCGTTTTGTATTTTCCTTTAGGAATAGTATATACTTCCTGATCGAAAGTATAACAATTGGTTGGAAGTTCTATATAATAGGAACTTATTTGATTTTTAAATTTGTCGAAGTTATAATCGGCTAAAGTATCTGGGTCATTAGTTATTTTAAGAGTTATATCTTTATCATTCTCAGAAGTTCCGTTAATACCGAAGTCAATTAATAATTCGGCAATATTTCCATCTTTAATCTCCACTTCACAGGTTTGCCATCCATTTTCCACCAAATAGGAAAATTTGTGGAATAGTTCGTTGTTTAGTTCATCTTGACAAGCTGTGAAGATGAATATTCCTAAAGTAATGGATATTATGTTTATTATTCTTTTCATATTCTTTTTTGTTTTAATTACCATTCTGGGTTTTGTGTCAGATTGACGTTACGTTTTAATTCAGCAGTTGGAAAAGGCCAAAGGTACATTTTCTTCAAAAAGACTTTGGGAATAGCAGTCACTGCAGTTGTAATATAGAATCCCTGTCTTGATTCGTCGTCCTTTGTAATGTTGATGTTACATCCCATTAATGCCTGATTTTCCTCTTCTTCTGCATCTTTCCATCTTCTTAAATCAAAATAGCGGAAACAGTTTTCTGCAAATAGTTCTATGTGACGTTCTCTTTTTAGTACTTCTTTAAAATTTCTATAAGTATTGTAAGTATTATCATCAAAATCAGGTAAGCCGGCACGCATTCTTATGGGTTTCATCGCTTCCCTCATTTTGATGGGATCACGTTTGATTTCCACTTCTTGGTCATTGAACGTTTGCATAGTATATGTGTTTCCACTGGTTAACTCATTGAGAGCTTCTGCATAAATGAGTAAAACTTCTGCATACCGTATAGTCGGTTCTGTTTTATTTGTTCTATATCCACCCTCAGAATAAGAGTCTTCTTTGTTGTAGTATTTTTTGAATCCTATGCCGGTCAATGGACAGTTCTCTGTAAATCCTTGTTTACCATTTACTTCATCTCTGTAATACCAACATTGGAAATTTTTCTCACTAGACAGCGAGGAACTTTCACATTCCCATGTAGCACCATTAAAACCAACACAAGCGTAAAAACGTGGTTCACGTTTTGCATACATCAGTGATACACCTACTCCCATGAAGGGGGCCCCATTCATTGTTTGCGGGTCATTAGCTGTTTCTGTGAATCCTTCTCTTACATAATATCCTGTTGTTTCTGCCTCTTCTATAGTTTGTCCATTGTTCATGTAATAAGTATCGACCATTTTTTGAGTAATAGCGACTTTGTTATCTCCGTGGGCAGTTCTGGGCATACTTTTTTTATTAAAGAAATCTTCGATACCACAATTTCCTGTTGCTTTGGTTTTAGTGAATATTAATTCAGGATTTTTGGAACCACGAATTGTTCCATCAAACATTTCTTTATAGGAAGCATAAGGATCTATATTGCTCCATCCATTGGGAAATTCTTCATTAGAATAAGTTTCATGATAGGGAGGGCGTTCATATGCAGGCACATTATTTTTGGGCTCTACTGTATATAAGCTGTATTGCTGTAGATTAATCACATCTTCTGCGGCAGCAGCGGCCCGTGCCCATTTTGATTCATCATATTCTTGATTATATAGTTGTGTGCCGTCCAGGTTTTTAATATTAAAGAAATCAGTATTTCCATTATTCATAGGACTGGCCGCATATAATAGTATTCTAGCTCTTAATGCTAAAGCTGCACCTTTGGTAGGGCGTCCTAAATTATTAATGGTACGTGTTCTTGGCATAACACGAGCAGCGAGCTTTAAATCATTGTCGATGAAATCGATGATTTCATCAAATTTAGCGCGGGGCAGAGATAATTCTTCATATGAAAGACTGACATCTAATCCATGTTCAGGAATTAAAGGTACAGGACCGAAAGTTCTTATTAAACTCCAATAGGCAAATGCTCGTAAAAAACGGGCTTGTCCCTGCATATCCGAAATGTCCTCATACGTAAGTTCCGGACACTCTACTACTTTGTCAATAAATGTAGAGGATTTACGAATACATTCATAGGTTCTATTTAAATGGTTTTCGTAAATAGGGAAATTACTGGCACTATAATTACAGTTCTGCAGAGCTTTCCCGTCCGGGTGAACTAAATCATCACTAGCCCACATCAATTTGGAACCGAACTCTGTTAGATTGTCTTGTTTTAAATAGTCGTATGTATTGGATAGCCATCCTTCTACATATACTCGTTTGGAGAAAGCGGAATCTACCGATAGCATATCATAGAAATATTTATCTACGTCCAGGAAATCTGCACATGAGTAAAAGGATAATGAAGCGCAGAAAATAGTAATGAATAATATTATCTTTTTCATATGGTGTTTTATTTAGAAACTTAATTTAATATAGCAAGAGTAGGTTCTGTTTCTAGGATAAGCATTTCCACTTCGAACTCCACTATTTTTTTCATCAGTAGTTGCATTCTCAGGATCCCACAGTTTGAATGGGCTCCAAGTGTGTAGATTTTCACCTATAAATCCGATTTGCATATTGCTAACAAAGAACTTACGAGTAAAAGTTGTAGGAATATTATAGCGTAGTTCAATGTTTTTAAGGCGAATATAGCGTCCATCCCTTAACCAGAAAGTTGATTTCTGATTGTTGTTGTCATTATTCCCCCAGGTTAAACGCGGCCAGTTAGCATTCGGATTTTCGGTAGAAACATCTCCGGAGATTTCACTTGGGATCCATCGGTTGTCATCCACCATAGTCTGCAGAATATTACCGGTTTGTCCATTTCGGAATGCGTGTGGCCCATTTCCACCGATGAAGAAGTCACATTTTCCTGAACCTTGGAACAGGATATTGAATTCAAAATTCTTCCAGCTTGTACTTAATCCCATACCATACTGGACCCCCGGAACAGTTCTATAACCAATTGGAACAATATCATCATTGTTGACCACTCCATCACCGTTTACGTCTTTATATTTGATATCTCCGGGAAGTACCTCTTTTCCGCCGAAGTCTTGTCTTGGACTACTGCGAACATCTTCCTCATCTTTGAATAACCCCATAGCTATTAAGCCACGCGTTTGATTCATTCGGAATCCTTTTTCCATTTTGTACCATAATTCGTTGGCTGCCTCATCTTTATCCAGAATCTCAGTATTCTGATAAGTCATATTTGCACGAATAGTGAATTTTACTTGTCCGATTTGATCGGAATATGCTGCATTCCAGTCGAATCCGTAACTCTTCATTTTACCTACATTAGCCATTGGAGCTTTATCTGCCAGTCCTGTTGTTTCAGGCATATGACTGCGTGTCATAAAAATATCATCTCGTTTATCCAGGAAAATATCAGCGACTCCTGTGAATTTACCGTGGAATAAACTTAAGTCAAATCCCAGGTTATATTTTTTAGCAACCTCCCAAGTCAGATTAGGAGTGCCAATAGTACCATTTCTGTAACCTTGTATTTTGTTTGTTCCAAATTCACCAAATGAGTAGTCACCATCCGGATGCGAATTTACCAATCCAATGTATGGAAAACGACGTCCACCGATAATATCATTTCCTACCTCACCATAAGAAGCCCGAATTTTAAGCATTTCTACCCATGGAGCAATCTTCTTCATAAACGGTTCCTCAGAGATAACCCAACCGGCAGAGAAAGCTGGAAAGAAGCCAAATTGCTTCCCTTTTTCAAAGTTTTCCGAACCGGTGTATCCCCAGTTCGTTTCTACAAGATATCGATCTTTGTATGCGTAAGTGAATCGGCCTGAATAAGCCAGATTTCGCTTCGGAATAGATTCGATAATGTCTGTGCCTAAATTGGTATCAGATTTTTCTTGTAAATAGACCATAGCAAATGCGCCAAAACGGTGCTTTTGATTAAATAGTCTGGAATAACTGAGAGAGGCTTCCGTATAATATCGTTTATTTCCTTTAGTAGTTGATTCCTGTCCCATTAACTGTGCTGTCTGCACTCGTTTTAAAATAAGGTTTCCGTCCGGATCACGATATTTTTCTGCTTCCCATAATTCAGGAGTTTTAATTCGCTTAATTTCATTTTCATTGTATGTATCAAATGCAAATGTTCCTACAAATTTCAATCCTTGAGTAATGAAATCCAAGTCTTGTTCCAATCTGATATTAGTTTCCATTTTATTTTGCCAGATAGTCTTATAGCCTGTTTTGGTCATATAATATTCTGGTGTTTTCACTCCATCTACGGATGGTTCCTCACCGGTCGAGTATTTGCGGGGAATACTCAGTGGAGTCAATCTGGAGAAAGATCCCCAGATGTCATCTGTGCTGCTACCTGGTTGAGTGCGATTAATTAGGTAGCCGCCGATTCCCACTTTAACAAGTGTTGTTTTAGTGACATTCATATTTACGTTGGCACGATAATTGAATCGTTCGTAAGTTGTGTTGGTATTGTATTTATTTTCGACACTCTTACTTTTATAAATACCTGCCTGACTGTTATATCCTAATGAAACATAGTATGTTACATTTGTTCCACCTCCACTTAGGTTAATGTTTGCTATGTATTTGGGAGATACTTTTTTCAGCATCAAATCACGCCAATTTACATTTGGGAATAAATCCGGATCGAGATTATTCTGTATAATATCTAACTCTTCACGAGTATAGTGAGGAGATTCGTATCTGCCTATACGGGCTTCATTTGCCAAGCTGGCATAAGTAAAAGCATCAGCATATTCGGGCATCGGGCCTCTGGCGTCTAATCCTGCTAATACTTTTGCATTAATTTTTACTTTTCCGGCAACTCCCTGTTTGGTGGTTACCAATACCACACCATTTGCACCACGTTGCCCGTAAATGGCTGTCGCGGAAGCATCTTTCAGTACGGAAAAGCTTTCAATATCTTCAATTGGAATTTCATTAAAGCTTCTTTCTACTCCGTCTACCAAAACTAATGCTCCCTGATTTGCACCGAATGTGCTGATTCCACGAATCCAGAACTCGGACATATCTTCACCCGGTTCGCCAGAACTCTGTACTGCGATGATTCCCGGCACTACTCCCGCCAGAGAGTTGGTGATATTGGAACTTGGTGCTGTTAATTGGGCTATATCTACTGTAGTATAAGCTCCTGTCAGAGTCTTCTTTTGCTGATGTCCACTGGCTGTTACGACTACTTCATCGATAGTCTGATTATCTTCTTGCAGGGTGACTATTGCTTCCTTTTTATTTTTAATTTTTATAACAGGTATTTCCTGGGTAGTATATCCAATATAAGAAATAACCAATATGTCGTATTCCCCTACTTTGATTTTAAACTTTCCGTCCATATCTGAAGTTACACCGAGGCCTGGCTGGTTTTTAGCTATAACTGTTGCTCCGATAATAGGATTACCTGTTATGTCTTTTATGATTCCCTGTACTTCTGGTGTATTATTCTCTTTTTGTAATTGCTGTGCGGAGATATTATCTTGTACTCCCCATAGTGTTGTGATAAGGAGCAGAATGAATATTCGTTTCATGTTATTCATGGATAATTTATAGATTTATATGTTATTCGATAACTACATTTCTGACGCAATGATTTCCTCTGTCCGCAACGATTAAAGCGTTACCTGAGAATGTTACGGCTTCAGGTTCATAGAATTTAGCTTTATCGGGTAATCCGTCTGTATGACCTGATTTTTGAGGTTGTCCGGCGTATAGGGTTACTTCACCTTCCGGTGTTATTTTTCGAATGCAGTGATTCATTTTATCGGGAATAAGCAAATTACCTTCAGGATCCAGGCAAGGAGTACTTGGCTGGTTAAAACGCGCACCTGTTCCTTTACCGGAAGCATATCCTGATTCTCCGTAATCACCAGCAAATAGCTCCGGAATACCAAATGTATGTGTTGCCGCATTATAAGTAACTCTATATATACAATGCTTTTTACGGGCTATAATATAAAGAATATCACCTGTTTTATTGAAAAGTAAGCGCATTTCCATATCGTTATAACCTTCACGGACAACTAACATTTTCTCATAATTACCATTCCCGGTATGACGATAAACGGCTCCTTCTGAATTGTGGTCAAAAAAGACTTCTCCGGTTTTAGGATGTACAGCGACTGAATTGGTTCCAGCTTTAGGGATAGTAACCAATGCTTTGGTATTCACAAAATTAGCATCACGTGTAGAGAATACTATATTTACATCAGTCTTTACATCACTACCTGTCCAGCGGTTGGGTATAAAAAGAGTATCCTCATTTAAACTGAAAACAACTCCGTTAGGTGATTGGAATACTCCGTTATTATCATAAACCAGTGTTTCCACATTCCCATTGGAAGCTTTTCTGAGCGCACCATTTTTGCTTTGACCCCGTCCTTCGTCTACAAAATAAATGGTACCATCATTATCAGTAACAATTTGCCATGGTCGGCGTAATAAAGCTTCTGCATATGGACCGTCTAGGCGATTATCTTCTGCAGCCTTTCCCGGTACACCAAATAAAGTACTCACATTACTTTTGAATAGATATCTGAATTCTGTTTCAGAAGTAAATTCCTCGAATTCCTCTCCTTTTTTAAGATATAAGCGGACATAGCCGGTATCTGCTCTTGAAGGAACTATCGCATAAATAATATTATCGTTCGCTCTGATTACCTTAGCTTTTTTATCGTTGACTGTTACTTTGATATAATTAGTATCTGTGCCAAAGTTGTAGCCTTTCAATATCAGTTTCGTACCGAAGCCACCACTATCAGGATAAAAAATATCAAATCTGGATTCTTCATCTGCTTTAGGTGGAAAAAAAGTCTCTTTATCTGGTATAGAAGTCCAAGAGGGGCAGAAAATACGTTGCAAGGCGTATGAAACAGGAGAGGTGAGGCAAGGAATAGTGAAAAAGGACTGTGCAGGAAGGTTATACATTTCAAGCCGGGGGGATAGCCAAAACTTTTACCCATGCAAATGGGATGAAATAACTGTTTTAGATAAATAATCACAAGAAGGCTGCGTTTTACGCAGCCTTCTCCTCTAGGATGAACGCTGCCAACCCTTTCCTTGGTTACTGCCGCAGGCTCATCAATAAACAGCGTAAGGGAGAGCCACCGGGAACCCATGGGCGGGTTTTTGCGGGGTGGCTCTCTAGCGTACGCTTTGTGAAATTGTTAGGTTTTGGGATAAAGTAAGATATTCAGAATAATTATAACATAAGATATTCATGTAAAATAGGGTGTTTATAAGCATCTTAGGGTGTTTATAATCACCCTATTTTTTATCGTTCATCGTAATCATTGAAGTCATCATAATCATTAAGGTCATATTGCTCTTCCTGTTGTCTTATGAGTTCTTGAGTTCGCTGCTGTTCTGCTCTAGAAAGATATTGTTGCAATTCTTGTAAGCGTTTTTTCTCTAGCTGAAGTTTTTTGAGTTGAGCCCGTCGCTCTTCTTCAGTTTTCTTCAGCATGGCAGCAGCCATATCGCATTCTGTTTTATTAAAGTCGATATTTACTTGTATTTCTGCAAGGTCGCATTTTTTTTGCAAAAGCGCTGCAGATGTGGTTTTTTTATCATCCTGCAGCTTATTTATTTCACTTTGTAAGGCGTTGGCTTTTGCTTGAAGAGTTTTACCGGCTTCAACCAGATTCTGCAGGCGTTTTTCTTCCTGTTGCGTTTGATATTCAACTAAATTCTGTCCATTCCCCCCCTTTTTTTTTGGTGTGGTTTCTATGGTGAGTCCATGCTCCTGGCATAGCATCTGAAAATGTTCTCGGCAGTTGGCTGTATATGTTTGTTTCGGGTTATTATATTTGCTGCGCGGTTTGTTTGGTTCTGGTCGCGGAATACTCATTTCTGCAAGTGCTTTATTTTGCCCAACAACTTCATTACCATTTTTATCATGTCCAATCCATACTCGGCGCAGATGAGCGTGTGGTCCTCCTTGTTCGTCAACATGAATGGCAAAATTCAAAATTTTTACATTCGGGAATGTTTTATTTTCCCAGGCTATTTGCTCCAGGCAAATATTTCGAAGAATTGTGGGACTCACAGTATCACCGGCTTGCCCTATCATCAAAATAACCTCTTCAGGACATGAACGAATTGCCTTTCTGTATTCATCCATGTTCTGAACATGGTTTTGGTCTCCGTGACGTTTATATGAGTCATTTTTGGCTTGTAAACTCGCTGTAAAGTGTTCTGCATAAAAGATTGTCTCTATCTCTTCAAAACTCATGCCAGGTTGAGTTTCCTGCAGGTAATGCCAGTAAAAATTCTGATTGCTGCGTTCTGGTTTGATGTGTGGGGCATGTTTCAAATTAAAGCGGCGGTCATTGTGTTTTGCGGGATATACTCCCGCTAGGTTGTGTCTGCCATTGTGTAGCGTTGTCCGCATAGTTGTTCATCTCCTTTCGTTTTCGCCGTATATAGTAACCCCGTACCATTTAGGGAAACCCTAAAAGGCGGGGCTCTCCGAGGGATAAAAAAGCTTTAACAATTCCCTGCAGTATTAATATGATAAATAAAAATTGGAATAAAAATGGAGAGGAGAAGGAAAGGACGGCGCTGATCAGCGCCGTCCTTTCCTTTCTTTTCCCGCGAAATATTAAAAATATCTTGATTTTGATTTAATTGTTAGTTATCATTGTTTTGAGTAGAGGAATCCTGTGCAATGGATTCTTGTGGGTTGGAGTCAGTGTTGACCGCGCTGACTCTCTTTTTTTTCTTAAGATTCAGTACATCTTCAAGACTGCCGCAGATATATTCTTTTCTGCCGTCAGCTGTAGTTTCAACTGTAATTTTTTCATATGTTTCATTATACTTCAAAATGAAATCATCGCTTTTAATCATTTGCGGATGAAAGCCTCTTCCAATTTTTGCAAATTTATTATTTATGCGATAAATTGAAGGAGCGGTGCTTCCCTGCGGTGCTTCATGGATTTTTGTTATAACATCAACAGCAAGCAGTTCATTTAAATAATCTTGCATGTGTCGAACACGTTTGCTTCCGAAATTCAATGCTTTAGCAAAAATGGCTTTTTTTATGGCAACATAACCATCTGATTTATGTTGTACTCTCAACATTAAAAAGAAAAGGGCTTGAGCCTCTGCAGAAATTTCATGTAATTGTGGGCAATGAGTATATGTACTGATTTGAATAAATTTAATTGCCTTATCCGGGTATTGGTGACGGTTCCAAGTGTCTTGCAGTTCAGATGTTATTTTCCTGTCGTCCTGTCCATCTCGTATGAGAGTTTCAATGGCATCTTGCAATGTGGTATTTTTATTGAATCCGCTTTGTAACAGGTCATATAATGCCTGTAATTGTGCCAGATTTGCCGGATTTATGTTTTTGGTATTGTTGTTATCTCTTGGCATTTATCTGCCTCCTGTTCTCGTGATATTTGCAGCCATTTTGAAATTGTAGCGCGGGAAACGTTAAAATGTTTGGCAAGGGCTGCAGTGGTCATTCCTTCGTAAAGCGTGAGCAGTTCTGATGGTATGGGTAACGGTTTTCTTCCAGGTGTGTGAACTGTTCTCTGCGTTCTTCTCATATGTCTTAACCCTCCTTTTTTAGTATGCTAGAAAAAAAGCAAGATGAAATACAATAATAATAATTTTTTTTCACCTGCCCCATATGGGCAGATGAAAAAGAATGTTTTTATCAACTATATTATTGTAAATCTTGTCAATAATTGTGTCAATAATTATGTCAATAAATTATATATTTCTAT
>OODU01001648.1_pt1 | contig 21314 bp, 19 predicted proteins | sample 1671171 | NCBI WGS metagenome assembly OODU01 (sample SAMN06348129, study PRJEB24527) | human gut metagenome | biome: human gut; feature: ankylosing spondylitis patient; material: feces | host: Homo sapiens | place: China | collected 2015-10
TTTTAACTGGAGTTGTGACTTCCAGCGATTTACCAAGAGTAAAAAACTCTCGAAATTTCAGGTTCGCACTACAACCTCGTTCAATTTGAACAAAGTTTTAAGCACATCGTTGTTTAATTTACAAGGTGCAATTTTCCTTTGCCTTCAGCGGAAAATTGCACTGCGTGTCGATTTCATCAGGAAATCGACCAAGGTGCACATAAATGCGTTAGCATTTTGTCCTCTAAAGGCTCGGAACACTGTTCAATCGAAGCGTTTACTTCTCATTGACAGCTTATTTATTATATTAGAAGCATTTTCATTTGTCAAGAACTTTTTCAAAACTTTTTTCGAAGTTTTTGAAGCAATTCTTTCAAAACTCAAACTTTTCTGGCCGCTGCCTCTTTCGAAACAGCTTATTTAGTATATCAAACTCAAAACCATTTGTCAAGAACTTTTTTCATTCTTTTCAAATCTTTTCAGTTCGACCGCCGTGCCTCTCGGCGACAGCTTTAATAGAATACCACAGGGACTCCCCTCCTGTCAACATAATTTTTCAATTTTCGCGAAAATTCTTTTGAATACGAAAAGCGCTCCGCTTCTGCCTGCAATCGGCGTAAGCGGAGCGTCTGCTCAGTTTATCTTCGGGAAAAGGTCCTGCTCAATGACCGCATCGAGGGTCATGCCGGCATACGCGATCTGCGCAAGGCCGTCGATGAAGCGCGAAACCGCCGCGACGAGCACGGAAATGTTGTCCGCCACGAACGGAATGGTCTTTTCGAGCGCGAGCGAGCCGTCTACGAGGGTATTGTGCTTGAGGTAGATCTGGCCGGCCTGCTCGAAGAAGCCGAACGCACCGAGGGCGCAGAAGTTGTTGCAGTAGTCGCACGCGCGGTGCAGCTGGTTCTCGTGACCTTCCGGCGCACCCTGAAACAGTGTCACGAAGAACTGGAGCAGGCCCATGTCCTCCTCCGGGAGCTGCATCGGGATAAAGCACGCCTCAATGACGACGTCTTTGGCCACCTTGCCCTGACGCATCGCCTCGCAGCGCAGAATGGTCGGTGCACCCTCCTGCTGCATGATTTCCGAACGGAAGCCGTTCTGGTTCAGCACATCGTTCATACAGCCTAAAATCTGATTCTGCTGTTCGATTTTCATTTTTTCCCTTTCTTTCATTAACGCAGAATACAGGGTGGGCCAAGTTCAGCCCACCCTGTAATAAAGCGGAATTTTATTTCACGCCGATATCCGTGCGGTAATGCACCTTATCGAAGCTGATCTTCTTGACGTCGGCATAGGCCTTGCGGATGGCTTCGTCGAGCGTCGGTGCGGTCGCGGTGACGCCGAGAACTCGGCCGCCATTCGTGACCATCTTGCCGTCCTTGACAGCGGTGCCTGCGTGGAATACGAACGAGTCGGTCACGTCGTCCAGACCCGTGATTTCCTTGCCCTTTTCGTAAGCCTTCGGGTAGCCGCCGGAAGCCATGCAGACGCAGCAGGCCGCGTTATCCGCCCACTTGATGTCGATATCCTCGAGCTTTTCGTCGATAACGGCGTTGAAGATGTCGTACAGGTCGGTATCCAGACGCGACAGAACCGCCTGCGTCTCCGGGTCGCCGAAACGGGCGTTGTACTCAATAACGCGCGGGCCCTTGGGCGTCAGCATCAGACCGAAGTAGAGCACGCCCTTGAACGGACGGCCTTCGGCTGCCATCGCCGCGACAGTCGGCTTGAAGATGGTTTCCATGCACTCGGCCGCGATTTCGTCCGTGTAGAAGCGCGAGGGCGAGAACGCGCCCATGCCGCCGGTGTTCGGGCCTTCGTCGTGGTCGTAGGCGCGCTTGTGGTCCTGCGCGGAGGGCATGGTCTTGAGGTGCTTGCCGTCAACGAACGCCAGAACGGAAACCTCCGGGCCGGTCAGGAACTCCTCGATGACCACGCGGGCACCGGCGCCGCCGAATGCACCGCCGTCGATCGCATCCTTGACCGCCTCGATGGCGTCCTCCTCGGTCATGGCGACGGTCACGCCCTTGCCGAGCGCCAGACCGTCCGCCTTGACAACGATAGGCGCACCGTTCTTCTTGATGTACTCAATCGCGTCCGCCGAGTTCTCGAAAACGGCATAGCCTGCGGTCGGGATATTGTACTTGTGCATCAGGTCCTTGGCGAAGGACTTGCTGCCCTCGATGATGGCGGCGTTCTTGCGCGGGCCGAAGGCACGGATGCCCTCTGCCTCAAGCGCGTCAACCATGCCGAGCGCGAGCGGATCGTCCGGCGCGACCATGACGAGGTCGGGCTTGTGCTCCTTGGCGAAAGCCACTACGCCGTCGATGTCGGTCGCCTTGATGGGCACGCACTCCGCCTCAGCGGCGATGCCGCCGTTGCCCGGTGCACACCAGATGTAGTCCACCTTGGGGCTTTTCTTCAATGTATGGACGATGGCGTGCTCACGGCCGCCGCCGCCGATAACCAAAACTTTCATTTATTGTTCCTCCGTTTGTAGGTATATGCGCTGTGCGCGGAACATTTCAACGATGAGTGCCACACCGCCGATGGAGATGAGGCTGTTCGCCAGTGTCCAGACGGTGTTGAACAGATAGTCGTTCAGCCAGCCGGGTGCGCTCACGAGCACGAGGATGTAGCCTGCGCTCCAGACTGCCAGCAGTGCCCATTCGGGCAGGGTGCTGTGGCCGATTTTGTGCATCTGGTCTTTTACGCCCATCAGCAGCATACAGCCGGTGAGCAGCAGCGGCACAAGGCCGATGTAATACAGCGCGATGCGGAGCAGTCCCACCGGGATGACGGCCGGGCCGAGCACGAGCGAGAACACCATCTTGACATCGGCGGCAACGCTTGCGCGCATATACCAGCGCGACACGCCTTGCAGCGACAGCGCACCGGCCGAAACGAGCCCGTATGCCAGCATTTGCAGCGCCCAGTTGTCCTTTGCGGCAAAGCTGAGCAGGAATCCGCCCGCCACAGCTAAATAGGCATAATACCCTTTGAGCAGTTTCATTAGTGATGGAACAGGCGCATACCGGTGAATGCCATCGTAATGCCGTACTTGTTCGCGGTTTCGATAACATTGTCATCGCGGATGGAGCCGCCCGGCTGTACAATGTACTCGACGCCGGACTTGCGTGCGCGCTCTACGTTGTCGCCAAACGGGAAGAACGCATCCGAGCCGACGGTAACGCCGGTGTTCTTCGCGATCCATGCCTTCTTTTCCTCCGCGGTCAGCACTTCCGGCTTTACCTTGAAGGTCTTCTGCCATACGCCCTCTGCGAGGACATCCTCGTACTCATCCGAGGTATAAACGTCAATGGCGTTGTCGCGGTCCGGGCGGCGGATGCCGTCAACGAACTGAAGGCCGAGCACCTTCGGATGCTGGCGGACGAACCAGTTGTCCGCCTTGCTGCCCGCGAGGCGAGTGCAGTGGATACGGCTCTGCTGACCTGCGCCGACGCCGATGGTCATGCCGTCCTTGACGTAGCAGACCGAGTTGGACTGGGTGTACTTGAGCGTGATGAGGGCAAGGATCATGTCGTGCTTTGCGCTCTCCGGCAGGTTCTTGTTCTCGGTCACGATGTTGGTGAGCAGGCTCTCGTTGATCTCGTAGTTGTTATAGCCCTGTTCAAAGCGGATGCCGAAAATGTCGCGCTGCTCGATCGGCTTCGGCTCGTAGTCCGGGTCGATCTTGACCACGTTATAGCCGCCCTTGCGCTTGGTTTTCAGAATTTCGAGCGCCTCGTCGGTGAAGTCCGGGGCGATGATGCCGTCAGAGACCTCGTGTGCGAGGTAGGAGGCGGTGTCGGCGTCGCAGGTATCGGACAGCGCCGCCCAGTCGCCGTAGGAGCACAGACGGTCTGCGCCGCGTGCACGGATGTAAGCGCAGGCAATGGGAGACAGCTCCTTGTCGGTATCGACGAAGTACATCTGCTTTTCAATATCGGTCAGCGGCTTGCCGAGCGCTGCGCCGGCCGGGGAAACGTGCTTGAAGGAAGCCGCCGCCGGCATTCCGGTCGCCTTTTTGAGCGCACGGACGAGCTGCCACGAGTTGAAAGCGTCGCAGAAATTGATATAACCCGGCTTGCCGTTCAGAACCTCAATCGGCAGCTCGCCCTCGGTCATGAAGATGCGGGCCGGCTTCTGGTTCGGGTTGCAGCCGTACTTTAAGGCTAATTCTTTCATAGATAATCCTTTCTCTATGTAAAAACGGACGCCGCAGGACAGAGTGACCTCACCCGCCGCATTTCACCGGAAAACACCGGTCGGAAACGGTGGGCTGAGGGCAGCCCGCCCTACGGAGAGAGGGCGGGAAAATTACTTTTCCTCGTTCTTATTCCTGATCTCCTGCTCATATTCGCCGGTTGCGAGATCTACGTAGCGGACGAAGAGAGATACCTTGTTCTGCTCATTGAGGCTGTTCCAGAGGAGGTTGGTGAATTCCTTGATGGGCAGCTCGATGCGGATGCACTTCGGCTCGCCGCGGAACGGCGGCAGCGGATCGCCGTCGCACTGGTAGGTATGGATGAAGTGACCCAGACCGGCAACCGGCTTGTCATACTCGTAGAAAAAGCGCTTGTTCGCGGTGCGGTCCGAGGTGAAGTTCTTGAGGATGGACAGGCTGTAGGAGCCGTCCGGATTGACGACGCCCGAAATGCGGGAGGTGTAGTTGGGTGCATCCGGCTCAAACTGACGGGTGCGGAGCGCCTCAAAGTAGCTCTTGCCCTGCTTGAGGAAGTCTACGATGGTGTCGGTCTGGTCGCCGTTGGTCACGACGAGCGTGCCGTCATACAGACGGACCGGATGATAGATGATCAGCGACGGATCGACCATCTTGGACGGGTCGAACGCCTCGGTGCGGATGCCGTCCTCGGTCTCGGTGAACACGCGGTTGCGGCTGTTCTCCGAGCGGCCCATGATGAAATATGCGATGACATTCTTTTTATTGTCCGACGTGCGGCCGAGAATGATGCCGCGACCCGGATAAGCGTTGCTCATCAGCTCCTGGCCGATGTCAAAAACGTTCTTGCTCATAGCTGTCACTCCTGTCTTGTAACGATAGCGCCGTTGACCGAAAGCCGGCCGGCGCAGAAATCCGACACTGCCTGCGGCAGCAGGATCCATTCCGCCTGCTGCATCACGCGCTTCTGAAGGCTCTCCGGGGTGTCTCCCGGCTCGACCTCGACGGCCTTCTGCGCGATGATCGCGCCGCCGTCTACGACCTCGCTGACGAAGTGCACGGTCGCACCCGTGACCTTGACGCCCTTCGCGAGCGCCGCTTCATGCACGCGCAGACCATAGAAGCCCTCGCCGCAGAACGACGGGATGAGCGACGGATGGACGTTGATGATGCGGTTTTCGTACTTTGCGCAAAAGCTGTCGGGAAGCACGGTCATAAAGCCCGCAAGGACGATAAGACCGATGTTCTTCTCGCGCAGCAGGGCGTCAAGCGCCTCGCCGTAGTGCTCCGCCGAGTCGTATTCCTTCCGGCGCAGCACGGCGGTTTCGATACCCGCCTTCGCCGCCCGCTCGAGCGCGTAGGCGTTCGGGTTCGAGGAAACGACGAGCGAAATGCTGCCGTTTTCGATTTTCCCCGCCGCCTCGGCGTCGATGAGCGCCTGAAGGTTCGTGCCGCCACCCGAAACCAGAACTGCAATATTAGTCATGTATTGTTCTCCAAAATCTTCGCATTCTGATGCGAATTTCGATGGGAAACGGGCGGCAAAGCGCCCGTTTTATCCTGTTAAAAAAGCTGTACGCGAAATCTCCCGGCCGCCGCGCGGCGCGGCTTCGCAACAGTATTAAACAAGCTCTACGCCCTTTTCTGCGCCGGCAGTGCACTCGCCGATGACGAACGCGGTCTCGCCTGCGGCGGAAATCGCTGCAACGGCGCGGGAAGCGTCCTCGGCTGCGACCGCCAGAACCAGGCCTGCGCCCATGTTGAAGGTGTTGTACATATCGCGCTCCGGGATCTTGCCGGTCTTTGCGATGAGGTCGAATACCGGCGGAACCGGAACGGCCTTCTTCTCGATCTTGGCAACGATGCCCTCCGGCAGCATGCGCGGCACGTTCTCATAAAAGCCGCCGCCGGTGATGTGGCTGATGCCCTTGACGTCTACCTTGCCGACGAGCGACTGGATGGCCTTGACGTAGATGCGGGTCGGGGTCAGCAGCTCCTCGCCGAGGGTCTTGCCGAACTCGTCGATGTAGCGGCGGACCGACTTCTCGTTGATGCCGAGGGTCTTGCGCACGAGGGAATAGCCGTTGGAGTGTACGCCCGAGGACGCAACGCCGATCAGCGCATCGCCCGGCTTGATGGTCGTGCCGTCGATCATCTTTTCCTTATCGACCATGCCGACCGAGAAGCCGGCCATGTCGTACTCGTCTACCGGATAGAAGCCCGGCATCTCGGCGGTCTCGCCGCCGATCAGTGCGCAGCCTGCCTGACGGCAGCCCTCTGCGATACCGGAAACCATCTGTGCGATCTTCTCCGGGTGGTTCTTGCCGACCGCGATATAGTCGAGGAAGAACAGCGGCTGTGCACCGCAGCAGGCGATGTCGTTGACGCACATGGCAACGCAGTCGATGCCGACCGTGTCGTGCTTGTCCATCAGGAACGCCAGCTTGAGCTTGGTGCCCACGCCGTCCGTACCGGAAACCAGAATGGGGTCTGCCATGCCCTTGAACTCGGGGCGGAACAGGCCGCCGAAGCCGCCGAGCGTACCCATGACGCCCTTGACGTAGGTGCTCTCGACCATCGGCTTCATCAGCTTGACTGCCTCGTAACCTGCGGTGACGTCTACACCGGCTGCCTTGTAGCTTTCAGAACGGCTCTCGCTCATATTTACACACTCACTTTCATTTACTCTTTGTTGCTGAGAGGGATTTCCATCTCAAACATATTCTTCTCCGCCTCGTCGGGTACCGGAATGGGGTACTCGCCCGAGAAGCAGGCATCACAGAAGCCGAGCTTGCAGCCGACCGCGATCTTGCGGCAGGCCTCGAGCGACAGGAAGCCGAGCGAGTCTACGCCGATGATCTCGCGCATTTCCTCAACCGTGCGGTTGTGGGCGAGAAGCTGGCTGCGCTCGGGGATATCCGTGCCGAAGAAGCAGGGATGACGGAACGGGGGCGCGGAAATGCGCATATGGACCTCGGCCGCGCCTGCGTCGCGCAGCAGCTTTACCAGACGGCCGCAGGTCGTGCCGCGCACGATGGAGTCGTCTACCATGATGACGCGCTTGCCCTCGACCGCGGTGCGCAGGGCGTTCAGCTTGAGGCGCACCGAGCGCTCGCGCTTGTCCTGACCCGGCTGGATAAAGGTGCGGGCGATATAGCGGTTTTTGATGAGGCCGACGCCGTACGGAATGCCCGAGAACTTGGCGTAGCCGATGGCCGCCGGGATACCGGAGTCCGGCACGCCGATAACGACGTCCGCGCCGACCGGGTGCTCGATGGACAGGTACTTGCCTGCCTCCTGACGCGCCAGCTCGACCGATGCGCCGTCGATGATGGAGTCCGGACGGGCGAAATAGATATACTCAAATACGCAGGCGGAGGTATTGCACTTGATGTCGCAGTGCATCGAGCGCAGCTCGCCGTTTTCAACGACGCAGACCTCACCCGGCTCCACGTCGCGGACGAACTTCGCGCCGAGCGCGTCGAGCGCGCAGGTCTCAGAGGCGAACACGTAGCAGTCGCCGTCCAGCAGACCGATGCAGAGCGGACGGAAGCCGTGCGGGTCGCGGGCCGCGATGAGCTTGCGCGGCGACATGACGACGAGCGAATACGCGCCCTCGATGCGCTTCATAGTGGAGAGCACGGCCTCCTCGATGGAGGCGCACTTGAGGCGCTCCTTGACGATGGTGTAGACCAGGACCTCGGTATCGTTCGAGGAGCGGAAAATGCCGCCGTCCAGCTCGATCTCGCGGCGCAGCTCGCCCGCGTTTACGAGGTTGCCGTTGTGCGCGACGGCGAGGTTGCCCTTTACATGGGTGATGGAGATCGGCTGCGCGTTTTCGCGGCGGGTGTCGCCGGTAGTCGAATAGCGGACATGGCCGATCGCCATCGAGCCGGGCATCCGGTCGAGCGTTTTCTGGTCGAAAACGGCGCTGACCAGGCCGACATCCTTATGGCAGTGAATGACGCCGTTCTTGTTTACGGCAATGCCGGCCGCCTCCTGACCGCGGTGCTGCAAAGCGAAAAGCGCGGTGTAGGCATCGTGCGCGGCAGAGATCTCCTTGCCCTCGGGAGCCGCGATACCGAATACGCCGCATTCCTCGTGCACCTTGTCAAACGGGGTCCTGCTCTGTCTTTTGATACGATATTTCATAAAATAATTAGCCTTTTCCTGTCCGTGCGCGCGGCTTACTTGCCCATGACGCGCTTCATGATCTCCTGATATGCCTCTTCGACACCGCCGAGGTCGCGGCGGAAGCGGTCCTTGTCGAGCTTCTCCTTGGTGGTCTTGTCCCACAGGCGGCAGGTATCCGGGGAGATTTCATCCGCCAGAACGATCTTGCCGTCGGCGGTCTTGCCGAACTCGAGCTTGAAGTCAACGAGGATAACGTTCAGCGAGTCGAAGTACTGCTTCATGACCTCGTTTACCTTGAACGCCATGGACTTGATGGTTTCGATCTCCTCGCGGGTCGCTGCCTTGAGCGCTACCGCATGGTAAGCGTTCATCAGCGGGTCGCCCAGATCATCGTTCTTGTAGGAGAACTCGATGGTCGGCTCGTCGAATACGATGCCTTCCTCAACGCCGAAGCGCTTTGCAAAGGAACCGGCGGAAATGTTTCGGATGATGACCTCGAGCGGTACGATGGAAACCTTCTTTACCAGAGTTTCGCGCTCGGAGAGCTGCTCGACGAAATGCGTCGGCACGCCCTGCTTCTCCAGCAGCTGGAACATATGGTTGCTCATGACGTTGTTGATGACGCCCTTGCCGGCGATGCTGCCCTTCTTCAGGCCGTTGAATGCCGTTGCATCGTCCTTGTAGTCTACGATGACCAGATTCGGGTCGTCGGTTGCGAATACCTTCTTAGCCTTGCCTTCGTACAGCTGTTCTTTCTTTTCCATGTCCAATTCCTCCATTTTAATATATGTGTGTTAATTTGAAACAAAAACTGTTTGCAGGTTGTACGCCGCGCCGTCAATGGCAGCGGCGGAGCGCCTTTACCTCGCCGGGGATACGGGGTTACGCGAACTGTGCGCGTACCTTTTCGTCCTTTGCCGTGACTTCGGCCGCCATATCGGCCTTGAACTGTGCGAGCTTCTCCGCGAGCGCCTCGTCCGACAGGGCGATCATCTGCGCCGCGAGGATGGCCGCGTTGTCCGCGCCGTCGATCGCGACCGTCGCCACCGGAATGCCCTTGGGCATCTGCACGATGGAGAGCAGGCTGTCCATGCCGCCCATCACGCTCGTCGCCATCGGGACGCCGATGACCGGAAGCGTGGTGTAGGCCGCGAGCACGCCGCCGAGGTGCGCCGCCTTGCCTGCCGCCGCGATGATGACGCCGAAGCCTTCGCCCGCCGCGTTCTTCGCGAGCTGCTCCGCCACAGCCGGAGTGCGGTGCGCCGAGCAGATGCGGACCTCGGTCGGAATGCCGAACGACTTCAGACGATCGACACACTTTTCCATGACCTTGAGATCACTGTCCGAACCCATGACGACCAGAACCTTTTTCATGTAAAAATTCCTCCTCAAAAACAAATCAGGACACGGAGATATACCCGTGTCCTAAAAATGCTCATACAGCTGCACCGATGCCCGAGAAATTGCAGTACTCCCCGAAAACGCAGAACTGCGCATAAAACTTGCGGTTCAAAAATACGCTGCCGGTCATGTGCTGCACCTCTTTCCCGAAACCATCGGTAACGTTACAATAATATTTTATCCAATTACAGTTTGCAATGCAAGGCTTTTACACGTTTTTTCTTTTCTTTGTGCAAATGCCCAAACTTATTCGTTACTCGTCCGGGCTTTCGTGCAGAACGCCCTTTTTGTACAGAACCTCTTCCATCTGGCGCACGCGCTCGGTCCACGAGCACTGCTCGCCGTAGGCAAGGCGCTTTGCGGTCTTTTCGGGGTCGTTTTCCCGCGCCGCCTCGTCGCACAGCGCGAGAAATTCGCCCTCGTTATGCGCGATGTAGACGACGTCCTTGAAGTCCTCGACCTGAAGCGGCTCGCGCGTCGAAACGACCGGCTTGCCGGTGGCGAGGTACTCGTAGAACTTGAGCGGCGAAACGTCCTTGGAGAGCGCGCCCGCACGGAACACGTTCAGGCAGACGTCCATCTGCGAGAGGTACGCCGGAAGCTCGGGCTGCGGCACAAGGCCGTGGAACACGATATTTTTGTACTGCTTGAGGTGCGACAGGTCAACGCCCGGCAGCGTGCGGCCGATGAGGAAAATCGTGGCGTCCGGACGCTCCTTCGCGAGTTTTTCGATGAGCGCATAGTCGATGCACTCCTGAAGCATGCCGACAAAGCCGTAAACCGGATGCTTGAGGTCTTTCATGTCCTCGGGGCAGCGGAGCGTGTCCTTTTCGGTCTGCACGCGCGAGAAAATCTCGTAGGCCGCGCCGTTCGGGATCATTTTAGTGGTCGGGTTGATTTTTTCGAGCGTTTCCGCCAGACCGACCGCCGTCGCGAACACCTGGTCGGCCGGCTTCGCGAGGTCGCGCTCCATGCCGTCCACGACCTCGGGCGTGATGTGGCCCTTGTAGGCGGAATGGCGGTCTACGCAGTCATAGACGAGTCTGCTGTGCGGCACGTGCTCGACGATGTCGCAGGAGGACGGCGAGTAGCACCACAGAACGGTCTCGTCTCCGAAGCCGTGCTCGCGCATCTTCTTCCGGACGAAAGCCGCCTGCCGCTTCTGGTTGAGCTTGTTCACCCAGCGGAACTTGTTGAAAAACGGCAGAACGGGCGGCAGCGCGTACACCGTGATATTTTCGTGTCCCTCGACCTTTTCGCCTGGCTGCTTGTACTTGTTGATGTAGGCGGACGCCTTTTTGTCCTTGAGCGGCGCGATAATCGACACCGGAGGGTCAAAGTACAGCACCTCGGCGCCCCGCAGACGGCTCATGACGTTCTGCTTGCGCGTCGGCAGCGGATGATAGTTGGTCGTGGAAAGACATACTACGTGGTTTTTCATATTCCAATAACCTCTTTGGCTGTTGTATTTTCTCGTAGGGCGGGGCACTCCAGAGTGGCTTCTCTTGCGGCTTTGCCGCAATTCACCTCCTGCCCTCACCCCGCCGTTTTTACCTGCTGCATATGATTAACAGCGGCGGGCTGAGGGCAGCCCGCCCTACAAATCAGCTTTCGCTGATATTCAGTAGTTTCGCTGCTCCCCTCACGTTTTCCTGTTCGCGGTCACGGAGCATTTCGGCGGTGCGGCGCACCTCGCCGTCCAGTGCGCCCGAAACGCACTCGTCGATCAGGCGGCACAGCTCGTCCGCGCGGACCGAGGAAAGCTGAAGGCAGGTGCGGCTGCCGATGTACTTGAGGAAGCCGTCCACCTTGATGTCGTAGCTCATGCCGACGACCGGCACGCCCTGCCCCGCCGAGAACATCAGCGAGTGCAGACGGATGCCGACGACGGTTTTCATGCGGGCCAGAATGCCGATGGTGGTTTCGATTGGCTGACGGATGCGGACCGCATACCACGGGCAGTGCAGCAGCGCGCCCACCCGTTCGGCCGGCATCAGGTCGCTCGGGAACTCGATCGGCACGAATACCGGCGTGAGGCCGTGCTTTTCATAGGCATAGTTCGCCGCCGCCGCGATTTCGGGCAGCGCATCGTCCAGTCCCTTCCAGTTGCGCAGGCCGAAGCCGATGTAGCTTCCGTCCGGGTCGATGCCGCACTGTTCGAGCGCGAGGCTCACGACCTCGTGCGACGCCGGGGAGAGAATGATGGTCGGGTCGGCGGATACGCGGATATCCGGATGGACGACGCCCATTTCGCTGAGAAGCGCCCGCGAGTTGTCGTCGCGCAGCGTGATGCGGTCTACCGAGGCGTCGATGGTCTTGGCCGCCATTTTGCGGTTCGCCGCGCGGTTGATGGGGCCGATGCCGCAGCCGTACATCATGACCTTGCAGCCACGCTTTTTCGCGGCGCGGAGCGTATAGCAGTAATACCACAGTGAGCGCGTTGAGGTGACGTCCTGCATGAGCGAGCCGCCGCCGTTGATGTAGAGCGCGGCGCGGCGGAACCGGCGCAGCACGGAGAACACATTAAAGGTATAGACCGCGTTCGTGCGGTAGACCACGCGGGTCTCCTTGGGTCGGCGCGACATGACGCAGATGGTGCGCCGTGGGTCGAGCGCACGCATTTCCTGCACGATAGCCTCTAAAATCGCGTCGTCGCCTGCGTTTCCGCGGCCGTATGCGCCGCAGATGACGATGCTCTCGCGCTTGTCCTTCGGCTGATGGAAGCGTGCGATGACATGGCGGTAGTTCGCCTCCTGCCGCTCGCACATTTTGTCCTTGGAGAAATCCCGGGACGCCTTTTCGTAGAGCGCCTCGGCGAAGCGGTGACGCAGTTCGCTGTCGTTTGCAAGCCGCGCCATGTACTCCGCGAGCTTCTTATCGTCCCCGACCGGGAAAATGTAGCCGTTTTCGCCCGTGTCGATAAGCTCGGGCATTCCGCCGACCTCAGAGCAGATGGTCGCGCAGCCGGCGCACACGCCCTCCAGAATGGAATACGGGAAGGTCTCGGACACCGAGGACAGGAGGTTGATGTCCATCGCGCGGAAGAACGGCTCGACCGGCGACACCCAGCCGCAGAACGTGACGCGCCCGCGCACGCCGAGCTGGTCGCACAGCTTTTTCAGCATATCCGCGTCCTCGCCGTCGCCCGCGATGAACAGCCGCAGCTGCGGGGCGGTCTTGAGCGCCTCGGCAAAGCCGCGCACGGTCGTCGCGATGTCCTTGACGGCGGTCAGACGCGCCGCAATGCCGCAGAGCACGTCGCCGTCCTCAATTTCTGCACCGAACGTTTCTTTCAGGTAGGAAGCGCGGTCAAACTCGCCCTCCGGCCGCTTGAAATCCATGCCGTTGTAGATTTTTACGATGCGCTCCGGGTCGAAGCCGCGCTCGATGAGCGTGCGGGCCATGCGGTCCGCGACCGGCTGATAGAAGTCGAGGAAGCGCAGCGCGATCGCGTTCGCCGTGCCGAGGGTGTGCTGCTTGAGCGGACTGCCGAGGTAGTCCAGACGATAGTCCGAGTGCACGGTCGTCAGAATGGGCACCTCGCGGCTGCGGCGTACCATCGCGCCCATCAGATTCGCGCGGCCGCCGTGGCAGTGGATGATGTCCGGCTTAAACTCGTCCACCAAATCGCGCATGGTGTGCGCCGCGCGGAACGGGTTGTGCCGCTCGATGACGCGCACATCAATGCCGCGCTCCCGCGCCTCGTCCGCAAACGGGCCGTCGCGGAACGAAAGCAGCATGACCTCGTTGCGCTCGGCAAGGCCTGTCACCATATTCATAATGTGGGTCTTTGCGCCGCCAACGTCGCCGCCGCCCATCACATGCATTACTCGCAAGTCTGTATCCTCCTGCATTTTTCATTGCTCAGATATAATCAGTATACCACAGTACCCTGCTGAATGCAAAGAAAAGGAGCCTTTCTGTGCGTCCATATCACAGAAAGACTCCGCGTTTTTATTTGTCCTTGAGGAGCGTGTTCAGCTCGTCCATGAACGTGTTGATGTCCTTGAACTGGCGGTAAACGGACGCGAATCGCACATAGGCGACCTCATCGACCGAACGCAGCTGCTCCATGACCAGCTCGCCGATGGTCTTGCTCGAAACCTCGCTTTCGAGGGCGCTGAAAACGCGCTGCTCAACGTTATCTACGATTTGTTCGAGCTGCATGAGCGAAACCGGACGCTTTTCGCACGCCTTGACCAGACCGCCGAGCAGCTTCTGCCGGTCATAGGGCTGGCGGGTGCCGTCGCGCTTGACGAGCATAAGCGGCATTCGCTCCACGGTTTCGTAGGTAGTAAATCGCTTGAGGCATTTCAGGCATTCCCGCCGGCGGCGGATGCTCGTTCCCTCATCGGTCGGTCGAGAATCGACAACCTTGCTGTCATCATGGCCGCAAAACGGACATTTCATTCGGCTCCACCCCTTTGGTGCACAATAGAATGTAATACTCTGCGGATATTATACCACCGGTTGTATCCAGAAGTCAAGAATTTGCCGGCAAAACTGCGTTTCGCCCGGCAAGTGTGTCCCCGGCGGGGTGAGGGCACCCCTTCCTGAACTGTCGAAAAACTGACGTTTTTCCGACAAGTTGTGTTTTGTCTCCGCAAAACACGGACGTCCGAAAATTCCCATTCGGAAATTTTCTCCCTCTCAGAGTATAAAAACCGAGGTACACGCCCCCGGTTTTTATGGTTTTGCAAAGCAAAACCTATTTTATGCGTGCGCAAAGCGCACAAAAAAAGGCACGCCCAAAGGCGTGCCTTTTGCGCACACTCCGTGTGCGCTATCCCCGCCCAAACTTGCCTTTGGCAAGGAGGGCGGGCAGGCGCACCGCAGTGCGCCGCATAAAATTCCCCGTAAAAGTCAGGGCGTGTACCTGACTTTTACTCCTCTGCCCGCGCCGCAGCGGCGCGGCCTCGTCCGCCGTGCGGACGAGAGGGGGGTATCCCCTCCGGTTTCTCCGGAACCGGAGGGGTATCCAGGGGGGACAGCGTCCCCCCTGGAAGTCAGAGATACCGGTGTATCATCTCGGTCGTCGCGTAGCCGTCCTGTACCGGCATCTGAATGTCCATCAGAATGAGCGAATAGTACCCCGCCGGCGCTTTGTCCAGCTTTTCCGCGCAGTCCACGCCGTTTTCCGCGCGGTCAATGACAAGTCCGACCTCGCTCAGCATCGCAATCGCGATTTCCGCGTTCAGGTCGTTGTCCTCCGCGAGAAGAATGCGCTTGCCGCACAGAATACTCACATCCGCACTGTCCCCGGCTTTCTTCGGCTGCGTGTCCTCGAAAGTCGCGAGCCGGCACGGCAGGTAGACCGTAAAGGTCGTGCCCTCGCCCAGATGGCTTTCCAGCTCAATGCGGCCGTTCATCCGGTCGATGAGCTTTTTGACAATGCCCATGCCGAGGCCGGTTCCCTCCACGCCGCTCATCGTCGAGGAGCGCTCGCGTGCGAACGACTCGTAGATGTGCTTCTGGAACTCCTCGGACATACCGATGCCGTTGTCGCGCACCGTGAACACCTGCGTAATATTTCCGTCCGTGCCCTCGGTCTGGTGCATCTCGCAGTGGATTTTGCCGCCCTCGGCGGTGTATTTGATGGAGTTGCTGATAAGGTTCAGGATGATTTCGGTGACGAGCGTCGTGTCCAGATAGACATACGGGTGCTCGATTTCGCGCGAAACCGTAAGTTCAATGTGTTTTTTGTCCAGCTCCGGCTGCACCATGGTCAGGCAGGCGTCCAGCACGCTTCCGGCCTCGACCGCCGTCGCCTCCACGACCGTCTTGCCCGACTCGATGCGCGACAGCTCAAGCACGTTGTCGAGAATAGCGAGCATCTTGCTGCCGCTGATCTGAATCTTGCGCAGGCAGTCGCCGGTTTTCTCCGCGTCGCCGAGGTTTTTCTGCCCAAGCTCCGCAAAGCCGAGAATGGCGTTCATCGGGGTGCGGATGTCGTGCGACACGTTAAAGAGAAAGGTCGATTTCGCCCGATTGGCGGCGTCCGCCGCCTGAGCGGCCTTTTCGAGCGCTTTCTGCTGCTCAAAGTCGCGGGCTTTCTGCTTGCGCATCGCGCAGTACGCCGCGATACCGAGCAGGAGCAGTACGATTACCGCCGTGATCGCCATGGCATGGGTACGGCCGTTGCTGTCCGCGAGAATGGTGTAGGTCTGCTCCATGTCCATTTCCATGCACAGCGCGCCGATGATTTCGCCCGAGGCGTCCTTCACCGGATAGCAGGCCGTGAAAATATGTCCCCATGTGGTGTCCACGATTTCCTGCGAGTAAATGGTTTTGCCCAAGAGCGCCGCGTCGATATACGGCACCATTTCCTCCTCGATGTGGGTTCCGGGGTAGGCGAAGTCGTCCGCGTCGAGGTCCAGACCGTCGATCAGGTAGATCAGTCTGCCGTCCGCGCCGCGCTTCGCGGTATACAGATAGCGCGTCGAGTTGAGCGAGCGCAACTCGTTGAGCTTGCTCTGAAGCTCGTAATAGCGCTCGGTGGACATATCGCTTCGCGTCGTGATATTCTCGAAGTCGTCGCGCGTGAACGTGTTGGACACCAGCCGGTGTATCGCGTCCGCGCAGCGCGTATCCCACGCCACCGCCGTATCCACCGCCATGTTGCTGTAATTCAGCCGGAGCACAAAGGTGTACACCGTGACAAAGAGTACAATCACCAGGAACGCCACGATAAGGCCGAGCGCACGCGGCCGCTTTGCAGTCTGCATAATTTTCCCTCCCGCGAGAGCATTTTTTCCTTTTTATATTATGGTGCACACTCCCCGCCTTTTCAACCGTTTGCACGGAAATTGCATTCATTTTCACAATTTCGGGCACGGAAAAGCCCTCCGCAGCGGAAACGGAAGGCTTTCATGTCTTTACGGCAACACCGCACAATTAAAGCTGCGGCGCTTTGCGGAAATCGCTCTTGTCCAATTATGCAGTATTGCCCTAGATTTTTTAGTCCAGCGGCTTCATTGTCGGGAATTCGTTGATACTGTGATTTTCTCCCGATATCTTCTCGCCAGTCCATAATTTGTGTGTCCAAACAGTATTTACGTAGTATACTCCCAATTTTTCAATAACACATTTGCCATTGGGGTGTAACTCATGTGGTAAGGTGGTAAGCTCTTGGGGACAGAGCCATATACCACCTATATAAATAATGTATCTTTTTTTCTGACGACACACAAGACATTTTATACTCGATAATTCTCCACAAGTCAAGACATTTCTTTTCTTTACCGCTATGTATATAGCAGCTTGTCTATAATCCGCATCTGTCATCAGGTCCGATACAATTTACCTTTCCACTAAGTGGAACTACATCTGTAGTTCCTCTTTATTGTTCTCAGACAGTCTGGTGGAAATACCATTTTCTCAGGTAATCAATCTCTTTCTCGCTGTCTGAGTCTATGTATAAATGAGCCTTTGCAAAAGCCTGCTTGATTTCGTGTGCCAGCTCGATTGGTTCCTTTTCCCGCACTTCAATCAGCTGGATTTTTCTTGCCGCACACATGTACTGCATCACCTCGATGACCTTTGCTCCCCTATCAGTTTCCCTGCTTGGAAAAGTGAAAGCCAAGTTGACTTCCGGTAGGAGGGCATCCAGAAGTATTCCAATTGTCTTTTCATCGTTGATTGAAACTTTTGTACCGCACTGTTTTGCATACACCATCACAAGCAGCCGTGGCAGAACCTGTACAAATTCCTTTTCGCAGTAGATGCAGCGTGCCCTTTCCACCGCTCGGCAAAACACCTTGTCTTTCCATTTATGACCACAAGCACCTTTCCACCAAACCGGATATTGGGATAACCTCGATATCTCCGTTGGTTTTCTTTCATTAGCGTCATAGTCCCACTCCAAGACAAGTTCCGGGTCAGTTGTAGCCAAATCATTATATCCCGCAAGAACCGCTCTTTGCGTACACACAGGACATTTCAGACCATGGACTCTGGATTTGATTACGGCTTTGTATTCGTACCCACAGGTGCCGCATTTCCACCAGACATTCTTGGTAGATCGCTCGTTAACATCTTCCGGCCACAGTCTTCCATTTTTCTCAGACCATTCCCGCGACAGCTCCGGATAACAAGAAGATAGGTCATTAAATCCTTTCATCAGCTTTAGCCCGCTGCAATAGGGACACTTACTCCCGCCTGCTCTCGTTGAGATCAGCGTATTCCATTCATGTCCAAGTTTGCATCTCCACCATGCTTTCCGATTGGAAAATACCATTACCTTATCCGGGCGTAATGGAGCATTGCGCTCAGACCACTCATCTGCCAGCTCTGGACGCTGCGAAGCCAGATCATTATATCCCGCCATCACTTGCCGATGACTGCAATAGGGACAACCATTCCCGCCCTCCGTCCTGCTCTTTATCGTGGCTGACCACTCATGTCCCTTTCGGCATCTCCAATAAGCTTTCTTGTGAGATCCGGCGCTGACCATTTGAGGATCAAGTGGCCGATTTCTTTCCGACCATTCCGCTGCAATCTCTGGATAGCGGGTAGCCAAATCATTGATGCCCGGTACGATTCGCACTCCTACACAAATTGGGCAGCGTTCACCGGCAGAGCGTGCTTTCACGCTGGTCTGCCATTCATGCCCGCATGACCCTTTCCACCATACCAGTTTCTTAGAACCATAAGATATCTGCATCGGTGTCAGCGGCAGGTTCCGTTCCGACCACTCTGCCGCAAGCTCCGGATGCTTTTCTGCCAAACTGTTCTTCATATATTTCAACTCCTTTGCCCCGAGTATATCTGAGAATAATAGTTTCATAAATCATGCGATTACTTATTCCTCCTGCCTTTTCCACATAATCACCCATCTCCAGAAATAAACGGGTTCTGTAGCATCCATGCTCACAGAACCCGTTTTCTTTACACCCCTTCCATATAGGCGCTGAATGATTTCAGCTCATTCCTTTTCAGTTCGTTTGTCACATCGACATAAATGTTCATCGTGGTTGACACATCTGCGTGTCCCAACACATCCTGAATCACTTTAATGTTGGTTCCCGACTCGCATAACCGTGTTGCAAATGTGTGCCGCAGACTGTGACAGCTAAAGTCCGGCAGAAGTGTCGGTTCTTTACCCGGAACCGCATTATCAAGGATTTCCCCATTGCAATCCCGCATGATACGCTTGATTGCCTTATTCAAGGTGCTTTGGCTTTGCACCATTCCAAAGCGATTCACAAAAACGAAATCATCATATCCGTCGATGCGGTCGATACTGGAAATTCCCACTTCTTCCTGATACTCTCGCTCCATCTGAAAGGCATTTTTCACTTGATCTGTCATTGGAATCGTGCGTTCACCCGCTTTTGTTTTCGGCGTGTTAATGCTGTAGTAGCAGCCATGTTCATCACGATGATTATAATAAACGAGAGTATGGTTCACACTGATTAGCCCCTCATCGAAATCAATGTCCCTCCAACGCAAGCCGGTAATCTCGCCAACACGCATTCCGGTATTCGCCATGATGTAAAACACCGGATACCAATGCCGGTATTTTGGTTTTTGCATCAGGTATTCCAGAAAGATTTTTTCCTCTTCCATTGTAAGTGCCTTTCTTTTTTCAGAATCCATACAATGGGCTTGTTTCAGTTCCTTCAACATATTGTCTGTTGGATTGTTTCTGATGTAATCATCATCGACAGCAACCTGAAACACCTGATGCAATATATTATGAATCCCATCAATCGTAGAGATTTTCAGAATTTTCTCATCTGCCAGCCGGTTATAAAAACCTCGCACATCCGACTTTTTTACTGTAACTAGTCGTTTTTTCCCGAATGTCGGTCTAACAAACATCTCATACATGTAAATGTAGTTTTTCATGGTGCTGTCTTTCACGCCACGTTTCAGATTACACCAGAGGTCAAAGACATCATTCACAGAAAGTGCTTTCACATCTGTCTTGATTCCATCGTGCCGATCCACAATGACCTGTTCTTCATATTCTCGCAGCTTGTCCAATGTCGGTGCATATACTGAATGCCGTTTTCCATCTCTTGTAGTCCAACGATACTCGTATGTCCCATTCTTCCTTTGGATTTCACCTGTTTTCAACCGAGTACGCTTATCGTCAAAGCGTACTCCGCTGTTCGCCGTCTTTTTTGCTGTGCGTTTTGCCATATGTCACTCCTGATTCTCTTCATTTTCAGCTGAGACTTCATTCTACAAATACTCCTCGAGCATCTCACGCTTCAAAAGCCGCCTTCTCCCAGCCCACAAAACGAATGAATTGTAAATGCCATCAGACAGTTTTCTCAGTGTTTTCTCGTCTGGTCCGGTATAGGACATGGCCTCTTCAAATGATAAATACACTCTTCTGTCCAATGGAATCGTCAGCGTTTTTTCTTGCTTCATTTGCTCTCCACCACATCCTCTTTCATCAAATGGAAAATGCATTGTCCAGATATTCCTTCAACTTCTTGCGCTTTAGCAATCGCTTTGTTCCAATCCACAATACAAAGTCACAGGACTCCGAGTCCGAAATCTCACGCAACTTTGCTGTACCGATGCCAGTATAAGCAGCCGCTTCATCAACTGATAAATTACTCTTTTCCCAAATGGGAACCATCTCGTATGCCTTCCGAGACATCCAATCATCTCCTTTACCTCATTTTTTCTTGTAGTCCGCTTAAATCGAAAATGCGCTGTCCAAAAAACGGTCCAGTTTCTCGCGTTTCAACAAGCGCTTTGTCCCAACCCACAACACGAAATCACAGGAATCCGCATCTGATAATTCTCGAAGTTTTGTCATTCCAACACCGGTGTAAGCAGCAGCTTCTTCAATCGTTAGATTATCTCTTTTCCACACCGGAATCTCATCGCTCTTTTTTCTTGTCATCATTTCAACTCCCATCTTTACACGCTCGCCCTTCATAGTGAAATTACATTCAGCTTAGCGGTTTTCTCAACCATTCGCCATTCTGCGAATCAGCGCCGCCGCTTGGATTTACACACTTGTATTAGATGGAAAACCTGTTCTCTAAGTACTCATCTAACTTTTCCCTCTTAAACAAGCGTTTTCTACCATTCCACAAAACGAATTCGCATTGATCCGAATCTGATATCTCTCTTAGCTTTGTCATACCAACGCCCGTATAGGCCGCTGCCTCCTCCACGGTCAAATTGACTTTCTTCCAGACCGGTATAGATGTATTACGATCAGCCATGGCACTCACCACTTGTCAAGCTTCGCAACCCTAAGCTGATTGCTGTGGCCGTATAGTCTTTACTCCAAAGATTTATCTTTTTTCCTACTGATACATCAGTCCCGGCATTTTTACACTATCGCGTCTGTCATTCGGCATCTTCAGATTGCCAAGCAGGCCGGCATATGTTAGAGATTTTTTTCCGAAACGACGACGCAGATCTTCAATCGCATCCTCCAGCCGAACTCTGCGATCTCTCCGCTCATAATCGACCATCAGTGAAAGCTGCTCTTCTGTTGCCTGAGGTATCAGGTCGATTGCGTGAATGGTGATTGCGCGAACTTTTTCAGTCCATATATAATGCTTTTTGAATAGCTGGAAGCCTGCTGCGGCTATTTCAGAGGGCAGCTGCGTTTTGAACGGCAGTTTGTACTGATACTGGG
>OODU01001664.1_pt1 | contig 21169 bp, 22 predicted proteins | sample 1671171 | NCBI WGS metagenome assembly OODU01 (sample SAMN06348129, study PRJEB24527) | human gut metagenome | biome: human gut; feature: ankylosing spondylitis patient; material: feces | host: Homo sapiens | place: China | collected 2015-10
ATACATATAAATATAACAAAATAGCTATAAATTGCAGCCTAATTTACTGGATTTCATTTACTATATCAAGTACAGATTTTTGTAGCTTTTTATCTTTTATATCTATTCTAAAATAAATTTTAGCTAGTTTTAAATCGCTATTTTTGATCTGAACACTATCACCAAACGATGTGAATCTCAGCCTTTTTGGATCTATACCGTTCCCAATCAGCATAGTAAGTACATTATACGCTCTATCTGCTGCTAACTTGTAATCTTTTGCGTATTCATTATAATCATCGGCATATCCCCTTATCTCTACGGAAACAGATTCTGGAACTTTATTTATTATCATAGAAATTATTTTTACAAAATTTATCATATCTGGATTATAAATTTCAGCACTCATAGGATCAAATTTGATTCCTGCAGGCAGATCTATAGCAACTTGATTTTCAGCTTGATCAAGCGCAACTCTATAGCGTTCGTTATTTGTATTTTGCTTGACCGAAGTGCTGTCGCTATTTTGCATAGCGATACCAGGACCATCAAATTGTTTCTCGCTTTTAGCGTTTTTAGAACTTTGTTTGACACCTTTTGAATCAGGAAAATCAAATATTTTTATAATTTCGGTTTTTAAAGCTTCAACTTTTGCGGTATTTACTGCAGATATCGCATATAAAGCTATAAATAAAGCAAGCAATAAAGATAAAAAGTCTGCATACGGAACAGCCCATTTTTCACCCGCTGGGCACTCTTGCTGTTTTTTCTTTTTTGCCATTTTGTACCTTAGTTAAATTGAGACACTCTAGGCTCATTTTTATCTAAAAAGTTAAATAATTTTGACTCTAAGCTTCTAGGATTTGCGCCCTCAGCTATACCTACTAGGGCTTCTATTATCATAGTTTTTTCTTTAATTATATCTTTTGCGTTTCCAAGTATTTTTTGACCCCATGGTCCAAAAAACGCATATGCACCCATAATACCAGTAACAGTCGCGGTAAATGCTCCTGCTATACCTGCTGCCATAGCTGCTGGATCATCTAGCAATTGAAGAGCTAACATAAGACCCATAACTGCTCCAACTAGACCAAATGTAGGGCAACTTTCACCGGTTTTTATCCAAAAATGTGCACATTCATGATAGTACTCTTCAGTAGTCTCTATGGAAAGTTCAAGATTTTCTTTAACCTCATCTATAGGTTGACCATCAACTAACATACTAAGTCCCGTTTTCAAAAACTCATCGTCTATAGAAGATGCTTTTTGTTCAAGAGACAAAATACCGTTTTTACGGGCCAAAGTACTATACTCTACCATCTCGGCTATACGCTTTGACATATCTACGCCAGAGCCCTTAAATGCTACTTTAAGCTCTTTAAATGCAGCTTTAACATATTTTTTATTTGTAGCCGTAACAGCTGAAAACATGGCTGTAGGGATAACTATCAAAACTGAGCTAATATGCAATACATGAAGCGGATTACCACCTTCTAAAATATCACCCACAGATATACTAGTTATAGCTAGCACCATACCGAATATCGTTGATAAATCCATAAATTCTCCGCCTATTAGAATTAAAAATTATTGCATAAATTAGCAAAAAAATAACTTAATGTAAAAAAATCTTACTTTAAATCGCCCCAATTTTTCGCCATACCCCAATTTGCAACCAAAGGCACATTGAGAGCAACTACTGTTTGCATAAGCTCTTGCACGTTTTTAGCAAAGCTAGGTGCTATTTCATCTCGCACCTCGAATATAAGCTCATCGTGGATCTGTAAAAGCATTTTTGCATCATCATTTAAGAGATCTTTTACTTTTATCATAGCAATTTTTATTATATCGGCTGCACTGCCTTGAAATTTAGTATTTACAGCTTCTCTCTCAAACATCGCAAGTTGCATAGGAGTGGCACCGCCAAAGTCAAAATACCTCTTTCGCCCAATCAATGTTTCTACAAAGCCGTCATTTTTGGCTCTATTTTTTATACTATCTAAAAAATCTTTTATAGTCGAAAATGCCTTAAAATAGCGATCAATATACTCTTTTGCGCTCTTTTTATCGATGCTGAGCTCATTGCTCAATTTATTTGATCCCATTCCGTAAATCAATCCGAAATTTATGGATTTTGCTATGGCTCGATTTTGCGTATTACTTTCTCCAAATATGCTTATAGCAGTTCTTGCATGTATGTCATCTCCATTTTTAAAAGCTTCTATAAGCGCAGGATCGCAACTAAAATGCGCTAAAAGTCTAAGCTCTATCTGAGAGTAGTCAAGAGATATCAAACTATAACCGTCTTTTGGCTCAAAAACAGCCCTCATATCTTTTGCCAAATTTCCGCGAGCAGGTATATTTTGTAAATTTGGATTTTTACTCGAGAGTCTTCCTGTGGCTGTTCCGGTTTGAATAAAATTTGTATAAACTCTATGATTCTCATCTTTTATGGCTAGGTTTAAAAGCGGCTCACAATATGTACTTTGAAGTTTATATAACTCTCTATACTCCAGTATTTTTTCTATAGATGGATGTAAATCTAAAAGCTCACTAAGTACGCTTTCATCGGTGCTATAACCTGTTTTTGTCTTTTTTTTCGCAGGAAGTTTTAGATAATCGAACAAAACAGAACCTAGCTGTTTACTTGAGTTTATATTAAATCTCTGCTCGCAAAGCTCATAAATTTCAGTTGTCAAAGCTCGCAAAGCAGAGTCATTTCGCAGTATAAGCGCTCTTAATTTTTCTAAATTTAATCTTATGCCGTTACTTTCCATATCAAAAAGTGTTAATATAAAAGGAAATTCAACGTTTTTTGCTATATTTAGCATGCTTTCTTCTAATTTATTTGTGAAAGTTTTATAAAATTTAAGTGTTATCCACGCATCTTCGCTAGCGTATTTTGAAGCACTTTGTAGATCGACACTAGAAAAATCCTCGCCTTTTTTTACTACACTTTCAAATTTAATGGTTTCATAATTATAAAGCTTCTTGGCCAAATTATCCATGCCGACGCTGCTGCTTGGATCATATAACCACGCTAATATCATTGTATCGGAGTAATTTTTAGGAGGCTCGATACCAAAGTTATTTGCTACTATTCTAAAATCGTATTTTAAATTCTGTCCTATTACAAAACCTTTGTAAATTTGAGATATCGCCCATTTTGCACTGTTCATACTAATCTGAGATTCGACTCCAAGATAGCTATGAGCTAAAGGCACGTAATAGCTGGTTTGCTCATTAAAACAAAAGCTAAAACCGACTATTTTAGCTATTTTGGCATCTGTTGAAGTAGTTTCCGTATCAAAACTAATCATAATTTCGCTATTCATATCTTCTAAAAGCCTTATAAGCTCACTTTCATCCGTTAAAAGTACCGGAGTAAAACTCAAAATTTTATCTTCATCGCTAGATTTTAAGGTTGCCAAAAGACGACTAAGCGAATAGTCTTTTAACGTATCAATGACTTTTAGCAAAGGATTAGACATCGGAAAAATAGCATTTTGAAGATTTGGCGTTTCAAGTTCATCATATAAAGTCGCTAGACGTTTTGAAATAAAAGCGTTCTCTTTGCTTTCAAAAAGCATATTTTTCGTTCTCTCATTTCTTACTTGACTTAAATTTTCATATAGATTTTCTATGCTTCCAAACTCATCAAGAAGTTTTTTCGCACCTTTTTCTCCGATACCTTTAACCCCTGGGATATTATCCGCGCTATCACCGCACAATGCTAAAAAATCTCTTATCTGCTCAGGATAAACTCCGTATTTTTCATAACAACCATCACGATTATAAAGCTCTTTTTTTGCAGGACTAAATATACTTACTCTATCATCTATCAATTGGTAAAGATCTTTATCGTGAGTTACTATTCTTATTTCTAGATCTTGATCTTTGCTATTTTTTATAAAACTAGCTATGATGTCATCCGCCTCATAACCTTCTACTCTAAGGCTACAAAGCCCCATTTTTTCTATCATATCTATACATACTGGAAGCTGATCTTTTAGCTCTTGAGGAGGGCTAACTCGGTTTGCTTTGTAGTTAGGATCAATCTGACTTCTAAAAGTTTTTCCACCACTATCTAAAGCAAAAACTATATAATCACTCGGAAAATCTTGCTTAAGATTATAGATAAAATTTGCAAATCCATGCACCATTCCGCTTGGTTTACCGCTCTGACTTTTAAGACCGCTCATTGCGTAATAAAGTCTGAAAAAAAATCCAAAAGTATCAATTATCGTCAAGCTCTTCATGTTTTCTCCTAAATTTATCGCATATTTTGCACAGACCCGTTCTTTTTGCCATATTTTTGAAACTTAGCAACACAAACAGTCCAAAATAAGCCCCCAAAATATCTTCTAAAAAGCTAATAACTATATTGCTAAATGGAGCATCGAGTCTATTCATCTCTAAAAATGCCGATAAAATCAGCACCAAAATAAAAAATATATACTTTTTATATCTATCTATATCCCACCAAAATCCGATAATAAATCCAGGAACCGAACATATAAAAGCATGTAAAGTACAGACAAAAATAAGTAAAATTATAGCCATATCACACCAAGAACTTACTCGCAACGCTTATTATTGCGGTATTTGATTTAAGGATATTTGGACATTTTAGACAATACCGATTTAAAAACTTAACTCTTTCTTGTGCGCTAAAACCGCCCTCGCTTCCTACAAATAGCACTTCGCTTCCATTAGCATTATCTAGGCTGTCTCCTCCAAAATCTATCAAACTCACGTTTTTATGTACTTTTAAAAACTCATCTATATCTGCAAAAATTTCAAATTCTATAATGGAGTTTCTGCCGCATTGCTGCGACGATCCTATCAAAATCCTACGAAATCTATCAAAATCAAGCTTTATATTTCTTTGAGAAAAATCAGTATATACAAATATAATTTTCTTCACTCCAAGCTCATTTAAACTAGGTAGAGTCTTTTCTATGACGCTAGGATCGACTACGGCCCAAGCTAAAACCAGATCACTATCAAGACTTTTCGTAAGAGATTTAAATACAAGCTCGCAAGTGGCTTTTCGTTCAAATTTAATAATTTCATAAATATAACTATAACCGTCTTTTAAATTTCTTATATCAATTCTATCGCCTACGTTTTGACGCCTTGCTTTTAGGTGATTAAAACTATCGCCTTTTATCTCTAAAATTTCATTTTTAGCATTTTCATCATATAGAAATTTCAAAATACTACTCCAACGACGATTGCTAAAACAACCAAAATTATCTCACAAACTATTTTAAATATCATAAATTTTTTAAATTTGGAGAATTCTTTTGTGATGCGAACTCGTTTTAACCTCTTAAATCCGGCAGCCCCAAAAGGTATCAAAGCTATCCAGCACACTATCATAAAAACTACGCTAAAACTAATACTAAAATGTAAAATAGCTAAATTTAATACGCCCGTAAAAAATATAAAAGCCAAAAAAACATAATAGGTAGGCAAAAAATACATAAGTCTTTTTATATACGAAAACTTAGATGTATCGCCTACAAAAACCAAAACGATATGCAAAATTAAAAGCCCTAGCAGTATCTTAATAAAACTAAGATGCAGCCACGTACTCATTTCATAAGTTTCTACCATATTTGCCTACTCTGCTACTGGCGCTGGCGGGAAATCTTTATCTATATTTATATTCGCGTCACTTTTTGCTATAGGCACATCTGGAGGCGGAGTTTCAGAAACTACATTCTGAACCGGTTTTTGCTCCTCGTTTGAGCAGCCCGATAAAAACAGGATAAAAGCCGCAAATAGCCATACAAACTTCATCAGCACTCCTTTGGATTTATAAATTTAATACCGTTTTTTAACTTATCGTAAAACATCGCGTCTTTCCACTCTTCTATAATACCTTGGCTAAATACTATATCTTCTAAATTTATTATACCCATATTTGGATTATAAGCATCTTCATAAAAACACTGAGCATATCCGCTAGCCGTTTCATGAACGATAATGCTATGAAGTTTCACTTCTCTCTCGCCATTTCTCATCACAGTAAGTCCTAAAAGCCTATCTATAAGCACGAAAAATACTCTGCTAAACTGCTCGGCGCTTGGATTATAAGGAAGCTCTATCCACCTTTTAGAATACTTTTTTATATCATTTTTATACTCAATGTCATCTTTTGAATATAGAGTTGTGGTATGATCAAAACTGTCGATTATAGTTTTAATTCCTTGTTTCATCAAACCAAAATCATACACCATTTCTGCATTATCAAGATAATTTGAGCTTAACATTACCTCACATTTATAACTATGACCATGCAGACTTTCGCGACATCTTTTAGAGCTGCAAAACCTTACTATATGGGCATTTTCATAGTCATACATTTTTCTAATAATCATAGTTGCTCACTGTTTTTGCTTATATTTTACCTAATCTTTCATTAACTTAAGATATAATCGTACAAATTTTATATAAATATCAGGAGCTTTAATATGAATAATTTTAGTTTTGAGTGTCCTACAAAGATAGTTTTTGGGAAAGACACGATACCTAAGCTTTCAAATTTATTGCCTGAGAATTTAAAGATACTAATTATTTTCGGCGGTGGAAGCGTAAGAAAAAACGGTATATATGAACAAGTAAAAAATGCTCTAAATAAACATAACGTAAGCGAGTTTTGGGGAATAGAGCCAAATCCTAAACTCGAAACTTGTTTAAAAGCTGTGAATTTAATAAAGCGTGATGGTATAGATTTCTTACTTAGCGTTGGAGGCGGAAGTGTTTTGGACGCCACTAAATTTATAGCCGCTACGGCTAAATTTGATGGAGATCCTTGGGATATAGTAAGCAAAAGAGCATATTTCGATAAAGCCTTACCGCTTGGCTGCGTGATGAGCTTACCGGCTACTGGAAGCGAGATGAACTGCGTTTCAGTTATATCCAATGATAGTTTAAAGATAAAAAGAAGCTTTAGAAACGAGCTTTTATATCCTAAGTTTAGCATCATAGATCCAAAAACAACTTTTAGCCTTCCGCTAGCCCAAATTCAAAACGGTATAGTTGATACTTTCGTACATATACTAGAACAGTATGCAACTGTGGATCTAAATACCGATGTACAAGACGGTTTTTGTTTTGCGGTGATAAAAACCGTGATAAAAAACGCAAAAATCACCATAAACGATCCGCAAAACTATGACGCAAGAGCGAATTTATGCTGGGCGGCGACTTGCGCACTAAATGGCTGGTGTAGTGTAGGATGTACTAGCGACTGGTCAAGTCACGCCATAGGTCATGAGCTAAGTGCGGTTTATGGTTTGGATCACGGACTTAGTTTAGCTGTCGTTACAACTAGACTTTTAAGATATAATCTCGAGTTTAAAAAAGCTAAATTAGCCAAAATGGGACGCGAAGTTTTTGGGCTGGATGGAGATGAGATAAGCGTGGCAAAAAGCTGCATAGACGAGATCGAAAACTTTTTTAAAAGCACCGGAATAGCTACTACTTTAACTGAACTCGGTATGGATAAAGCATGCGTTGCAAATTTAATAAGCGAACGTTTTAAGCAAAGAAATTTAATCGTCGGAGAGCATGGCAATATCGACTACAGAGCCGCAAAACAGATACTTTTGGAGTGTTAAGCTTACTTTGATAAGATAAATATCGCCACTTGCAAAGAAACTCTAAAAAGACAAAGCCTATTTCGTTAGCTAATTACACGCCTTCTTTGTCGTTCCATAAGCGCACATGGAGTCTGTCGGAGTAATTAAAGCCGTTTTTAATACAAAACTCAGCTACTCTCTTAGCGTTTTTACTTAGTTCGGATATATTTTTTCCTAAAGGCATACACCAAACTTCGCCGTTTTGTAGCTCTAATATCTCGTTTATCTCGCCAAGCTCACTTCTACAAATCACAAATTTATAAAACGCATCTGCGTTAGCAAAGATAGCTTGTAAGGCTTTTTGGTTTATTCTTTTAGATTTTGGCTCGCCGCTTATTGCCAACTTCACGCTTACTGCGAATTTACACTTTTTATACACTTTAAATTTATCAAAATCAACAAAAATGCTGCCGTTTGTTTCAAAATGCACTTCGTAATTTTGCTCAAAACACCAATGTATAAATTTGATCAGATCTTCATCTTTATACCAAAGTAGCGGCTCACCGCCAGTTATTACGATGAGTGGTTTAAACTCCGTTTCTTTTACTAAATTTACAAGAGCTTCAAAATCAAATTTATTATGCTCAAAATGCGCTGTCTGCACTGCTTTGATCGTATCGCACCCAACTAATATCTCGCCTGTTTTTGGGGATTTTATTTTGACGCCAAAACCTTTACAAGAAAGGTTGCATCCCCCAAGGCGGATAAAAAGCGAGTAGCGACCACTAAATTTACCTTCACCTTGAACGCTGGTAAAATACTCGACTACATTTACCATCAGCCGCCTGTTTGGTAAAATGCACGGCTAGATATCTCACCTTTACCGTCATTTTCCCATTTGTTTTTTTCAGGTTTATCAGCCAAAACTTGATTTAAAATTTCACAAGCTTTTTTTATATCCCCCGCTCTCATTGCTTCTCTTATACTTTTTCCGTCTTCATAGTACAAGCACGGTATCAAAAGCCCTTCGGCACTGAGTCTTAGGCGATTACAAGTAGAACAAAAATCATGTTTATGTGGGTCTATTATACCGAATTTATAACCGTCTTCAAGTTCAAAAAGACTCGATGGGCTATTTGGACTTTTTGTTATCTCTTTTATATTGTACTTTTTAGAAATAATGTTTAGAATTTGATCTTTATTAAGCCCTTGTAACTCGCTAGAGGCGTGAGAATTTTCCATAAATTCGATATAGCGGATCTGAGCGCCTTTTTCTTTTGCAAAGTCCATAAGAGATATCAATTCATTATCATTTACGCTTTTTAAAGCAACGGTATTTATCTTTACACCGAATCCTAAATTGCATGCTGTTTCAATGCCTTCTATAACATTATCAAGAACATCTTTTCTAGCAATAAAATGGGCTTTTGTTTTATCTAACGTATCTAAAGATATATTTATACGCTTAAGTCCGGCGTCTTTTAGAGCTTGTGCTTTTTTTGCTAAAAAATAACCGTTTGTAGTCATCGCTAGATCAAGTCCTGATTTATAGCCGTTTATCATGGCTACAAAGTTTTCAACTCCTTTTCTTACAAGAGGTTCCCCGCCTGTAAGCCTGATCTTTTTAACGCCGTTATCAAGACATATTTTTATAAACTCAAACATCTCCTCATAGCTCAAAACATTACTGTGACCAGCGTCTTTAAAAGGCTCATCTGGCATACAGTATCTACAGCGAAAATTACACCTCTCAGTCACTGAAACTCTTAAATAATCAACAACTCTTCCATAGCTATCTATCAGCATTAAATCACCTTATGAAATTTTAAAACCATTATCACCCTACCTACACTAAGTCTCAAATCTCTAGCAATGTTTTCTATGCTTTTTCCTGAACTATATAGCTGGATAATTCTATTTTCATCATTATCATCAAAACCCGGAGGAGTAATTTTGCTTATAGTTTTTGTTCGCTCTTCTAGATTATATATTCTATTTTGTTGATCATTTTGAAAATCATCAATGACTTTTTCTATACTTTTTACACTCTCTAACATGGGAATGACTTTGGCATTTATGCCGTCTGTGATTTTAGCATCTATTTGATCATATATATCTTTTAAATTTATATCGTTTTGCATTACTATGGGTCGATTTAACTGCTCGTTTAGCTGTTTTTTTAACTGATAATTTTCTTTTATTAAACCCTCTAAAACAAGTTCGAATTTAGCAAATTTACTATTTGACTGAGCATCTCTTGAATAAATAAGCCCAAACAAAACTAAAAAAAGCAGTCCAAAACCAACATAGATAAAAATTTCGCTACTCATTACCTTTTTGTTTCCTTATCTCTAATCTCTCACTCTCGGCTACATAAGACGACCACTCTTTTTCATCGCTTCTTGCTATTCTTACTATTTTTGCGGTTTTGCAGTCTACTGCTTTGAAATAGAGCAAAATCTCTCTTTTGATGAAAAGAGGCAATGAAATTTTAGCAAAATAAATAACATCTTTTTCCAAACAATCCTCATCAAAACTAAATCCTTCAAAGCCTATTTTATCTGTTATTTTCATATGTTTTAAAGGCTTTGGCGGAGTTTTTTCATTTTTTATTAAATTTGAAAGCTCATCTACTTTTTTGTAAAGCTCAACTAAAAGCTTCAAAGTGAGAGGATCTGAATTTTCACTCTCTCCTCTTGCTTTTTCGTGGCTTAGCCATTCATCAATATTTGATCTGCTCTCATTAAATTCAAGTTCAAATTTGAAATCCACATCTTCTTCAAAGCTAACTGCGACCTTAGAGTCTATAAGTCTGAAATCTACCATAAATCCACCCACACAAATAGTAAAAACATAATGCCTAAATAGCCATTTAATGTAAAAAATGCCTTGTCAATTTTTTTAAAATCAGCCCTGACTATTGTATGCTCTTTATAAAGTACTAAAGCGCATAAAATGACACCTAAAAAACCAAAAAAACTTAGTCCTGCAGCACCTGCAAAAAGTAGCCAAAAAACAACGGCTAAAGAGTGAAATAAAGCCGAGATAAACATAGCTGATTTTTCTCCGTAGATAGCAGGAATGCTATAAAGTCCGACTTTTTTATCGTACTGTATATCTTGTAAAGAGTATAAAATATCAAATCCTCCGACCCAAAAAATTACACCCAAACAAAGAAGTATAGACCAAAGAGGAATGTTTCCGCTAACAGCTATAGCTCCGGCTATAACAGACAAGCCAAGACAAAATCCTAAAACAACGTGAGCCAAACTAGAAAATCTCTTAAAATAAGAGTATCCGCCAAGAACTATTAAAAATAAAAAACTCAACCAAAATGCAAGTGAATTTATAAAATACGCCACGACGATAAAAATAATACCGTTTACGATTATAAATAAGAGAAGATTTTTGCGCCCTATTCTACCATCTACGCTCGGGCGAGAAGCACATCTTGGATTTGGTCTGTCTATATCCTCATCAAGGTAGCGATTAAATGCCATAGCATAATTTCTAGCGCTAACTGCACATAAAATACCGAGGATTAAAAGCGGAATTCCAAACCACATAGAACCGCTTTCAAGTTTACTAGCTGTTATCATAGCAGAAAACAAAAACGGTAGTGCAAAAACTGAATGTTTGAAAACTATCAGTTCGTTTATATCTTTTAAAATTTGAGTAAATTTAGCCATAATCTTCCTTTAAACTACTTATTTTATCTAATTTTTTATAAATTTAGCTTTTTTTTGATAAAATCGCACTAAAAAAGGGTGAGAATGTTTTACGAATTTGCTCTTATCGGAACAACGGCGAGCGGAAAAAGCAGCTTTTCTATAGAGTTAGCAAAAGAAATCGAAGCTGTTATTTTGAGTCTTGATTCGCTTTGTTTATACAAAAACATAGATATAGCAAGCGCAAAACCAAACAAAAACGAGTTAAGCATCATAAAGCATTTTGGGATAAATTTAGTATATCCAGATAGCCATTTTTGTGTTGGGGATTTTATAAAAGAGTATCATAAAGCAAAGGAATTTGCAATATCAAAAAATTGTCCGCTTATCATAACTGGTGGTAGCGGGTTTTATCTCAAATCTATGTTAAAAGGACTTAGTCCAAAACTTGAAAAGATAAAGATAGAACTTAACAATGACGAAATTTGGAGCATCGCAGAGAAGATCGATCCAAATTTCACATCTAAATTTAGCAAAAATGACGAATTTAGACTTCATAAATGGTATCAAATTTATAAATTAACAAACGAAATTCCAACTAATTGGTTAGTCAAAAACACCTCTGCCCCAACTATACAAAACTTAAAAATATACGAACTAAACTGGGATAAAGAAGAGTTAAAAAATCGCATAAAAAACAGAACGAAAATTATGTTAAACTCAGGTCTTATAGATGAAGCCAAAAAACTTTTTACCACCTACCCAAAAGATATCAAAGCACTAAAATCCATAGGTCTTAAAGAGTGCGGCGAATATTTTGAAGCAAAATTAGGAGATATAAAAAGCAAAGAGGCTATTTTAAATTTAGAAAATCTCATATCGATCCATACTATTCAATTAGCTAAAAAACAACGAACGTTCAACTCAGGAACATTTAAAGATAGGATTATATTAGATGCAAAAAGCCTTAAAGTCAAACATTTTTTAGATAAATATTTAAATTTATAAGCCTATAAGCTTTTTTTGCTGCTCACAAAGACTTTTCCAAGGAGAGTCAAAATTCGAGTTTAGACACTCGCTTATATACGGTTTTGCGGAGTCAAAATCATTTAAATTTATATAAATTTCTGCTACTTGATATAATGCTCTTAAACGAGTATCTGGTTTCAAACGTATATCAAGAAGCTTTCTTGCGCTCATAAGAGCATCTTCAAATTTAGAAATTTTTACCAAAGCAGAAATATATATAAAATCAATATCGGGGCTAAACGTATTTATATTTAGCTTTGTTTGCATATCGATAGTCTTTTTTGAATAATTAAATGCCGCACTATCAAAACCTTTTTCATATGCATATTTTGCCGCAGCGTCATATACCTCAACAAGTTTTAAATCATTCCCCCTTAAACTCTCAAGCGCATTTATACTAGAAATTGCCTCTTCAAATCTATTTAATTTCAACAAAGAGTAAAATCTGTAAAAAATAGATTCAGTAGGGTCTGAATACGGCACGCTAGCCGCCAAACCAAGAGCTTCGTCGCTAGCTCTAATCACCTCTTCATATCTGCCAAGCCGGTATAAAACCTTACTTAAATTTGCAAACCATTGAACTCTGTTGTTTAAATCCGGATCTTTTATATGCGAAACAGAAAGATTAAAAGCATCTTCAAATTTACCGGTTCTATCATAGCAGTTAAATAACTTAAATTTATCTTTTATATCATTTTGTATAGAGTAGTTGCTTACTAGCTTGACAACTGTTCTGCAGTCTCCGCTCTGATTTGACGAGTTGGCTAAAACCACTGCTGATTTATTTAATATATCCAAAGTAGCAGTGTCATTTAAATCTCTGATTTTTGTCGTATAGTTTAAAACTTTTTGATATTTTTTCTCATCAAAATTTAGTTTTACTTCTTCTTTAAGTGCTCTTTTACCTATATCTAGACCCTTATATTTATCCATTAAACTCTGATAATACTCATGCTTTTCTTCGCTTGTTTTATCGTTAAATTCAAAAAACAGTCTGTCGATTCCGGCTGAAATTTCAGGCATATATTCACTAGTGCTAAACTCTTTTTGATATCTTTTTAGATACTCATAAGCCTCTTTTGGATGATCTGTTTTTGTAAGAGTTATGGCCAAATTTCTAAGCGAAGGCTCATAAAAATTATCGGTTCTATTTGATCCTTCAAATATTATTTTATAAATTTCAGAAGCTATATCGTACATCTCTTTATCTCTAAACTCACCGGCAATTTGCATAGCGGCGTCTTTATCTTCTAAAATAAAGTTTTTGTTTGCATTTATAACTTTTTGCATATAATCTTTAGCTTCATCAAATTTAAGAGCCGATAAACTAACTTTAGCAAGTTTAAAAGCGGCTCTGCTGGCTATATTTATATCGTTTGAAGAGTATAAAACATCTTCATAAAGCCTGATAGCGTCTTCTGTTTTTCCCTTTGTAAACAGATCATCGGCGTATGACAGTATCGCCATTTTGGTAAAATGAGAGTCTGGATGCTCAGTCATCAGTATATCCAAAGAGTAGTTTGCATCGCTCGCCATATCGCTTGTGAGATATGCGTTCATAAGCATATACAAAACTTCTGGATAGTTTCTATCTGATCCATAACTTTTCATCCATTTTTTAGCTGCGTCTATTATTTGATTGCTAAATTTTTCAGCAGACTTATAGTCGTTTACTCTTTTAGAAAGTTTGTCAAGCGAACGTATATAATAGAGCCAAAACTCGCTTTTAAATATACTATTAGGATGCAAGCTTAAAGCTTTTGTAGCGTCTCTTAAAGCATCGCTATATCCGCCTTGCTCATAGCTTTTTTTAATAGAAAGATATACGCCTACATCACCGTTTTCTTCATAAGTAAGAGGTTCTTTGTTAAGATCTAAAGCGCCTATAGACGGTCTTAGAACATTTGGATATTTTATCGGAAAATTTATACCGTCGCTATCTAAGTTTGAGTATTCATTAATTCTATTATCCATTATCAAAGTAAAATGCCTAGAACTAGTTGCGGGCTTAGATATCACATCTTCATAATCAAACAAAGCTCTACTAGAATCGATTAATTTCGAGTTTAGCTTAGGAACTATAGTGACGATAAATCCATCTTTGCTCGGCTCAAAACTAACTTTCATAAACGGCAAATCCTGATCTTCTATATCACCGCTCATCTTAGCATTGACTTTACATATATAAGTCGTACCTTTTTGGTTGGTATTTTTCAGACATACGATATCAGAAGTATCTTCTAAATGTGCTATATAGTAGTCGTTGCCCATATCTTTTCCGCTATTTACGCTAAGAGTAAAGCCAAACATATTAATAACGATCAAATTTATTAAAATTATATATTTCATTAAAAAGATTATAACATAAAAATTTAAAAATAAAGATTTGCGCCATCAAGCTTACATCTTGGATTTATCGACATATCAAGAGGCTTTGTGAAGCATTTATTTTTATATTTACAAACTCCTGCGCGTGCTATCATAGCAGCATTATCACTACAAAACTTAAGCGGAGCAAACATTAAATTTGAGCCGAATTTCTCGCAAATTTGCTCCAAATTTGACCTCAAAACTTGATTTGCACTTCCTCCGCCTATAGCACCGAAGTTTTTAAATTTATACTCACTAAAAATCTTTTCTAACTTATCTGTTATGTGAGAAATAGCAGTATACTGAAAACTTGAAGCTATATCGCTTTTGTCTTGAAGACTCAAACTCTCAAATTTAGAGATCTGCGTTCTAACTTGATTTTTAAGCCCCGAAAAACTGTATTCCAACCTTTTATCATGTTTTAATGGAACCGTAAAATTAAATCGATTCTTATCTCCGCTCAAAGCTAATTTTTCTATAATGGCTCCGCCCGGATATCCTAAATCCATCATTTTAGCTACTTTATCAAAACTCTCTCCGAAACTATCGTCGCTAGTTGTGGCTATCAACTTTATGTAACCGCTTTCATCGATATTTAAAACCATAGTATGTCCACCGCTCACCAAAAGTACACCAAGGGGCAAAACAACATTTTTATCTAAAAACAGAGAGTAGATATGACCTATGAGATGATTTACTCCTATTAACGGAATACCTAAAGCCAAGCTTAAAGCTCTTGCCGCACTCACGCCACTTATCAAACTCACGCTAAGTCCAGGCTCGTTTGTAACAGCAACGGCTTTTATGGATGTAAAAAATTCCTTTACATCTTCTATTAAATTTGGAATAGCGGCGGTATGAAGCCTAGCGGCAAGTTCTGGAACTACGCCTCCGAATTTAGAATGCTCGTTTTCTTGAGTAATTTTTTTATATTTTTTTAACTCAAAGTTATCTATATCCATAAGAGCTATGGAGCTATCATCGCAACTGCTTTCTATACCTAAGATCATAGTCCGGCCACATCTACAAATGTAAAAGCCTCTAAAGACGCGAATTCTACTAAAAACATACCTATAAATTTATCTTGCTCGCCGTCTTTTTGCTCATATAACTCAACTCTAAAAGTTTTTCCTTTTTTATCTATTGAATAGTTTCTTTTGATATTTTTTTTATGTATAGAAATACTTGACTCATCTATAGGTTGACTTCCGTATCCTATAAAATTTACTCTAATTCCATCTTGTTTGATGATTTTTACACTATTTTCTACATTTATTTTTGAGCCTAAACTTATCTCTCTAGTCTCATTGCCGTCTATCTCGACTCCAACTTTATTTATACTGCTTGAATACTTAAAATACTCGGGTACTAATTTTGTTAAAACTCTATTTCCATAATGCACGCTATAGCCATCTTTATCTTTGACAAGAGCAGTTAGAGGATTGCTCGCGTTGTACTCAAGCGCGATATTTTTAGGTATAGGAACGTAGCCTATTCTAGCTCTTGGATGATCTAAACTTAAGAAAAATTTATTATCAAATAAAACTATCTCGATCTCCTTTTCTATAGCGTTTTTAACCCCTCTTGGAGTAAGATCAAAATTTCTCTCAAACTCGATTCCGGCGACTTTTAAATACTCTTCTATAGCCAAAAGATGATAATAGGCTCTCTCATGGCTAGGCAAAGATTTGCTAGTTTCGTTTGCAAATGCGGCTTTACCTTTTTTAATGGCAAAGTAAGTGAGAGATTTTAGCATCTCTTTATCGCCTTTTGCAGTTTGCGTATTTCTAATATAATATTTATGCTGATCTTTAAGAGCTTTTTCATTGATTTTAGATACAACTCTAGAGGCGATCTCTTCTAAATTCCCGTATGGTACGCCGTCTAAACTAACTTGATCTATAATAGAGCTATTGCCCCATCTTCTTGGATTTTCCATATCGTTTATATATGTTGGTCTATAAAATCCGCTTCCATCGTGTAAATTTAGTATCAAAGAGACGTTTTGATCTACTATTAAATCTTTTATGCCTTGTACACTTTTTAAATCAGGATCATTACTGCTTATATAATCAAATTTTCTATTCATATCTCCATAAATTCCACGATCTCTTTTTATAATACTAGCGAAATTCAAATTCGGAACTACCCAAACCGAACCTTTTGTAATATTATAATCAGTAGCCAACAAACTAGCTGCCAAAAAACCTCCCGGCTCATCGCCTTGTATACCGCCTATGACAAGAACCGTATTGTTATCGTCATAACCTTTTTTGATAAAAGAATACTCAAGATCCTCTGCTAAAAGAGCATTTAAAAAGCCCAACGCCACAATAAAACTAATTAATCTGTACATGCCACGGTTCAAATCTAACTCCATCTAAATTTTTTTTCGTATATCTTATAGATACGTACTCTAACTCAATAAGCTTTTTAAATTCATCTGTTTTTATAAACTCCTCGGTGAAATTAAGCGCACCAAAACCGTGTTTTCCAACATCAAAATCACCAATACTATGGTAACTATGAGCAGGAGGAGCTAGCGAAAAACTAGCTTTTGATATATTATAACTGCTATTTTTTATCTTATTCATATATAAATACATCTGTTTTGGCACACTTCTTACGCCGCTTGTGAGAAATAGCGTATCTCCAACATCTTTAACAAGTCTAGTATATACATCATAAGGCAATCCTTTAAATAGATAATGACCTGTTCTAGGTATTTTAACGATATCTTTTTTATTTATAGCGCTAGTTAATCTATCGCAAGTTTTCCTACCGTAAAAACCATATTTTTTAGGATCCTCACTAAACATAAAGTCCATAAAATTTATTTGAGCAGTATTAAATGCACCGATTTTTGAATTTCTAGCTATTTTTAATACCTCATCAAAACTAATTATATTAAAATACCCAAATCCTATATGAGACTGCACGGCTTTTAATTTACTAAAAGTACTATCAAAAAGCGACTTATCGTCTATATAAAAATCACTACTACCAAACGCCGTGCTAGGAAACGCACATGCTCCTAAAAGTCCTAAACTATTTTTTATAAATTTACGTCTATCCATATGTTAATATCCATCATATCCATCAAATTTATCTGTTTTTGGAAGCACTAAGTTTAAAATCACGCCCATAATTGCACCAAGCCCTATTCCGCTAAAACTAGCCGCACCGAAATCAAACACCATTCCTCCTATAGCAAAAACTAATATCAAAGATACTATTATCATATTTCTAGGATCTGCCAAATCTACTTTATGCTTGATAAGAGTTTCCATTCCCACGCTTGCTATAATACCGAATAAAAGCACCATTATACCGCCTATAACAGCAGCGGGAATAGTCGCTATAAACGCGCCTAATTTGCCCACAAAAGCCAAAAGTATAGCCGTTATAGCAGTCCAAGTCATAATACCTGGATTAAATGCTTTTGTAAGTCGCACAGCTCCGGTTACTTCTGAATAAGTCGTATTGGGCGGTCCTCCGAAAAATGCAGCTGCAGATGTAGCTAAACCATCTCCTAAAAGCGTATCTTTAAGCCCGGGATCTTTTATAAAATCAGTTTTCGTAACATTTCCTATGGCTAAAATATTTCCTATATGCTCTATGGTGGGAGCTATCGCGACTGGTATCATATAAAGTATCGCATTTAGCTCAAAACTAGGAGCGGTAAAATTTGGCATAGATATCCAACTAGCTTTAGCTATAGGAGAAAAATCGACAACTCCGTAAATAATAGAAACTACGTATCCTACGCTTATTCCTATTATTATAGGTATAAGTCTGAAAATACCTTTAGTAAATATTATCGCAACGATGGTAGATAAAAGTGAAATTCCTGCTATGCTTAAAGCAATTTCATTTGAATAGCTAGCTCCTTTTCCCATAGCCATATCTACCGCACTTGGAGATAGTATCAAACCTATAGTTATGATAACCGGGCCAACTACCACTGGAGGCAAAAGTTTATATATAAATTTTTGACCTTTAAATCTAACTATAAAACTAAGAACTACATAAAATAGTCCGGCAGCGACTATTCCGCCCATAGTGGCTGGTAGTCCCCACTCTTGTATACTAAAAGCTATAGGCGCTATAAAAGCAAAACTCGAAGCTAAAAATATCGGAACTACACGTTTTCTAGTGCAAATTTGAAAAATAAGAGTACCAATACCGGCTGTAAATAGCGCAACATTCACATCAAGTCCGGTTAGGATCGGCATAAGTACGAGAGCGCCAAAAGCTACAAATAAAAATTGTACGCCAAAAAGTGCATCGCTAACTCTGAAATGATAGCCGTCATAAACGCTACTATTTTTCATTTCGATCCTTTACAAAACCATCTAAATTCTTTTGATTTTTATTATCTTTTATTTTACAAATTTCTTCGTACGCAAAGCAGCTCGTTAAATGATCGTTCATCATACCTATAGCTTGCATAAATGAATAAATCGTAGTTGATCCTACAAATTTAAATCCTAATTTTTTTAAATCTTTACTTATCTTATCAGAAAGCGGAGTTGAGACCGGTAAATCTGAGATTTTTTTCCATCGTCCGACAACAGGTTTATAATCAACGTATTCCCATATCATTTCATCAAAGCTTCCTCTAGTTTTTTGAATTTCAAGAAAAATCAAAGAGTTATTAACGGCCGATTCAAGTTTTAATCTATTTCTGATAATTCCTTGATTTTGCATTAGCTCATCAATTTTATTTTTATCAAAAAGTGCTATTTTAGTTGGATCAAAGCCACAAAAAGCTTGTCTATATGCTTCTCTTTTTTTTAAAACCGTGATCCAAGAAAGTCCTGCTTGCATGGTTTCTAAAGTCAGCATTTCAAATAATTTTTTGTCATCATGAACCGGTCGCCCCCACTCATAATCGTGGTAATCGATATATATTTGGCTATCTCCTACCCAACCGCAACGCTCTTTCATCAACATTAAAATCCTTTACAAAACTCTCTGACTTTTTTATCTATCTCAAAAACAGTATCTTCATCGTCTATTTTAACGCTTCCAAATTTATCAAGCGATTTAAAAACAGCTCTATTGATATCTAAAAACGAAATTTCGTTATTTAAAAATTTATATACCATCTCTTCATTTGCCGCATTTATGATAACGCCTAAATCCGGATTATTTAAAACATCTTTTTTTAGAGTAAATATAGGGTATTTTTTTAAATTTATAGTATTGAAACTAATATTTTTTAAGCTTAAAATATCAATAGGTTCTAAGATTTCTTTCTCTTCAAGACCTATTGCATGAGCAATGGCTAGTTTCATATCGGTTCTTGATATATGAGCAGTAGTAGAACCGTCCATAAAACTTATAAGAGCATGAATACAAGATGTACGCTCTATAAAAGCATCTATATCTTTAATACCGTATAAATGATAAGCTTCAAGCACTTCAAATAGCTTGTTTGCCATAGTTGCACTATCTATAGTTATTTTTGCTCCCATGCTCCAATTTGGATGTTTCAGAGCGCTTTTAGCAGTTACAAACTCAAGTTCGTTTATGTGCATATCATAAAATGCGCCACCGCTCGCAGTTATAATCATTTTTTTGACAGCAGGTCTATTTTTAAGCAAAAATTTAAGCCCAAAATGCTCACTATCTATAGGATTAATACTTTTTGTGTCTAAAAATTTACCGCCTGCTACTAAACTCTCTTTATTTGCCAAAGCTAGCTTAAATCCAAGTTTTTGAGAAACTAAACTCGGTCTCAACCCACTAAAACCCACTAATGAGTTGATAACAACGGTAGAACCAAACTCATCATAACAAGCTTCTAAAAATTTATCTATGCCATCTTTGCTAGTAAAAACTCTACTATGCTCCACAAGATTTTTTAATTTATTATCTTCTATATAAACAAATTTAGGATTAAATTTAGAAATTTGGCTATTAAGTTCTTTATAATCTGTTTTACAAGCTAAAGCATCTAGTTTGATACCATACTTCATAGCCAAAAAAGCAACATTTTTTCCTACGCTGCCGCTACTGCCTAATAGTATCATGCAAGTACCAAAAACATAGCAACTACACCAAAAAGATATCCGTCTATTCTATCTAAAACGCCTCCGTGTTCGCCTAAAACAGTGCCGCTATCTTTGAGATCTACGCGCCTTTTTAAGTAACTCTCAAATAAATCTCCAAAAACTCCAAGTACACTCATTAACACCGAACAAAAAATGGCAACGCTATACTCAACATCTACAAATACAAATGCAAAAACAGCCCCCAAAACGCTTCCTAAAATAACTCCGCCTATAACGCCTTCTATAGTTTTATTTGGACTTGAAGCAGAAAAATTGTGCTTACCGAATGCTTTTCCGGTGAAATACGCTCCGCTATCGCTTATCACGATAGTGAAAATCAACCAAAATAAGCAGGCAATTCCATAATTTTGATATAAAGCAAACATCATAAATATAGGAACGCTAGGATATAAAAAAGGTAGTATAAACTTTAAATTTTCAGATTTTGTATATGCCAAAACCGAAGCAACGG
>OODU01001666.1_pt1 | contig 21160 bp, 14 predicted proteins | sample 1671171 | NCBI WGS metagenome assembly OODU01 (sample SAMN06348129, study PRJEB24527) | human gut metagenome | biome: human gut; feature: ankylosing spondylitis patient; material: feces | host: Homo sapiens | place: China | collected 2015-10
TCTCTTTTTTTCGATTGATAGCTAAGAAATATACTAATCACCCCCAACGCATATACTATCAATTGATAGTATATATACTAATTGATAGTTTGTCAAGATTAAAATGTAATCAGCATCTTCTCTTCACCCAAAATATACTTTCATCACTTGGGTATACTCTGCTCTACACAGAGTCGGCCATATCCTGCTGCCACATCCGGATAATCCGTGATCCCCGGCAGCGGTTTGGCACCGCGCATCAGATAAGCCTTTCCCTTTTCGCCATACAATTCCATATCATTGCCACGAACAATTCCCCACTCCATTAATAATGCCGCTGCGCCTGTCACAAATGGGGCGGCAATCGACGTACCCGTGCGTCTTGCATATCCCCCGCCGGGAGCAGCCGTCAGGATATTTACACCCGGGGCTACAAGTGTCGGTGCAGCCTGCCCGGAAGCTGTAAATCCTCTCCCCGAAAATGGGGCAACTGCCATCGTATCTGTCTGATACGCCCCCACAGAAACAATACGATCTGCTGTTGCAGGAATTGTCAACGTGGTATTCGTGACTGGCATTAAAAATCCGGTCTGACTGCCGCTTGCCTCTATCCCGGACATCCACAAATTACATACTCCCTCTCGAATTTCTCGCGGATACAGAACAATGCTCCATATACCGGCAGGCAGGGTAACTACCTCCCCGGCAGTCCATTCCATGTATATTTCCTGTGAAATCGTATACGGTGTCGGCGTGCCATGTACAATAGATAATGTACTGCCACCACCTAACATATACCGCACACCGGTACCTTCCTCCGGCATCCGGAATCGCTCCCCGGATGGTGAAACCACATATAATTCCAAACGATCGACATAGGATTTCCACAATTGAATCGTAAGTGCTCTCTCTCCTTCTGCTAAAGCAAATTCTACTTCTGTAGAATTATCTGGATTTATTCTTGAACCATCGAACCCTCCATTTCCGTATATCCGGAAATCCCCCTTGGGCAGCGTCACCTGTGTGTGGTGCCTTGCATTTCCCTCATTACCTGCTGCCACAACGATCATATTTTTCCAAACACCATTCAATTCAGAAATATAATTTTCAAACAAAGACTGACCGTCATGAGGGCCATAATTATTGCCAAAACTTAAGTTGACTGCGATCGGCTGCTGCAGTCTGATCGCCTTACGCAAAACATAATCTAAGCCCTCCATCACTTCTGTCGTTCTCGGAAATCCATCATCCCTTCCGGCCAGTTTTACGATGATCAGATCACTTTCTGTAGCTATGCCGCGATTCCGCCGACTGACAGAGCCTCTTCCATTGCCCGCCGCCACACCTGCAACTGCCGTTCCATGTCCCAGTGTACGATCATCAACAGCCACGATCTCCCGCCGGCTTTCTTCCGGCATCCGCAATGCCTTATCAAAGTCCTCGGCTGTATATTCTACTCCGATCGAAAATCCTTCCGGGGCGCGCCCCTCCTGCTCCCCGGATTGGTCCCAGCAAAATGCGATCCGGCTTGTTCCATCGTCGCGGATAAAATCCGGATGGCTATAATCAATTCCTGAATCAATAATACCGACCAGCACACCTTTTCCCTGCAATCCCTCCACATTTTGATCCGGTAATGTCGCCGATGACAGACAGGAAACACTCCGTCCCTGCTCCAGATCAAAATAAAGACGTTTTGGCAGCTCGATATATTCTACCTCAGGAAGGGCACGTAATGTCTCAAGCTGTCCATCCGGAATCGTAACCACGCCATATTCATTAAATAGTTCTACAGTTGTAGCCCCCGGGATCTCCCGTTCTACGCTTTGCGCCAATGCCCCTTCATAACGTACGATAACAGTCTGCATAACCCATTCCTCCTTTTACCTTACCTTATGTGCGTTGGCAACGCTAGGGACGATCTAAAAACTGCATTGAAACAATATCAGACATCGATATAATGCGTTCATCCGCTAGCACAAGCTGTCGTTCATATTCTTTTATCTTTTTTACGGTGCTTTGTACGGTTACATATTTGCCGCCTTCTTTCCTGTCATCCGGGACAAAATACGTTAGCGAGATCCACGGCTGCTCTGCAAAGCGTTCTAACAGCTCGTGATACCGCTCATTGAGCAGTCTGGTGCTCTCCTCATCCATTTCGTGCCGTCTGTCTGTCAGCCGCGCTGTTTCCTGTATCGCCTCTTCATGTCCGGTCAATGCGGCAAACGGCGAAAACTGTGCAGCACGGTTGTCGACCGACATTGGCAGATGATTGGCAGATACCGGATGCTCTTGATACAAAATATCGCCATATTTTTGCATAACCTGCTCTTCGATCGTCGCTGCAAATTCCTGCGAAAATTCATTTTGTGCTAAAAGGTCAAGCACGATGTCCTCCAATCTGGCGGTTTCGGTCCTTTGCCGTTGCCCCCTCCTCAAAATTCATTCCACGCAATACTGCATTCTTGCCATATTTCTTCTTGATCTTAAGCAATGCTTCCTGCATATTACGTTCTTTTTGTTTGGCTTCTGAGTCCTGCTGCTGTTTGACTTCCTGCGCCTCATAATCCTCAAACAAACTCATCTGTATGCATTCCTGTTTGGGGATATCTGCCTCATCAATTACCTTTGCTGCAACGACCGTAATACGACGAACCAGCAGCTTCGGATCTACGATCCGGTCATACAGACCGCTCACAGCCTCCATGATCTCCCGGGTTGAAGAAGTCTTCTGCGGCAGATTAACAGTGCCATGAGCATGTTTGGGCACTTTGCGTCCATATCGATCTGTTGTCACACTACCGCCGTACTTTATCTTCTGATCACGCAGATTATCAATATCATATCCTATCGTTAATACCATCTGATCGGTCACCAGACGCTTATCTACAAGCTCCAGCACGAGCAGATCCGTCATCTCCCGCACCACTAGCTTTGCCTTGTCAAAATCATACGGTTCCTGCAAAACCTGTCCCGAACTGATACTGTTCGTCGATGGCTTATACGCCTTTACCTGTGCGATCGTACACGGTTCATATCCCCACGCATGATCGATCAACAGCTCTGCATTGACTCCAAACATTTTGTATAATAAATCTTCGTTATAATAGTCTGTCCCCTTGCCTAATGAACACCTCGCAATATCTCCCATCGTATACAGGCCTTCCGCAGCCAGTTTCTTCGCATAACCGGCGCCGACGCGCCAAAAATCCGTGATCGGCTGATGCGACCACAACAACTTACGATACGAGATTTCATCCAGACTGGCGATCCGCACCCCATTCTCATCCGGAATGATATGTTTTGCCAAAATATCCATTGCGATCTTGCACAGATACATATTCGTTCCAATCCCTGCCGTTGCTGTAATCCCGGTGTTCTCCAATACATCTTGGATCATTTGCTGTGCAAGCTGTCTCGGTGTCTTTTGATACGTTTTCAAATAATGTGTTACATCCATAAAAACTTCATCAATGGAATATACATGTATATCTTCCGGGGCTACATATTTTAAATATATCTGATAAATTTTGGTACTGTATTCTAAATAATATGCCATTCGCGGAGGCGCCACAATGTAATCCAGTTCTAATTCCGGTGACTCACGAAGTTCCTCTGCCTGTGCAGATTTCCCGGTAAACTTATGACCCGGTGCCTGCCTTCTGCGCAAGGCATTCACCTCTTTGACGCGCTGCACCACTTCAAATAATCTGGCTCTGCCGGAAATGCCATGTGCTTTTAATGGCGGTGACACCGCAAGACAGATTGTCTTCTCTGTACGGCTCTTGTCAGCCACAACAAGATTGGTAGTCAATGGATTTAGTCCTCTCTCGACACATTCCACAGATGCATAAAAGGACTTAAGATCAATTGCAATATACGTTCGTTTTGCCGCCATACCAAGCACCTCCGTTCCATTTCTCATTCTTGTTTATTGTAGCAGAAATTCCAATAAATGCACACTTTTTTGTCCTGCCACACTTCAATCTTCTGGATCATTTCCTCTAAGAGAATTCTCCGCAGTTCTTCCCTCTCCCACATAGTCCCATCGGTCCCCGGTGCGTGTGATAACGCGTCTGCCTCCGTTCCGACCCCCAAGATCATACGAGCCCAACCGCAAAAATCCGGATCATCTTTATATTCTTTACATAACTGCTCTCCACATAGTTGTAATAGGGTTTGAATATCGATTCGCTCGCTTTCTCCCTCACCGCAATGACGACAGCAAAGCATTTCGGGATGTCTCCGTCTGCGCACTAGAGCCCGTTGACAATGACCGCATTTCGTAATTCCATGGAAGATATGACGTTTCTTTGACGTTGTGGAATACTGACGCCCGGCAACTGCATGAAACAATTCTTCGGATACGATCGGCTCATGTCCGTTTTTACGGACACAATACTGTTCTTTTGGCACAACGACCGTGCGTCGGATCTGGTCAATATGATTTTCATAACGATGCCATACATGACAACCGGTGTAAACCGGATTATGCACAAGATACCATACTCTTGCAGCCTCCATACCTACTATTTTCCCCGCATTTTTGTAAGTCATTCCCTCCGCGATCTGCTCAAATAAAAACCGAAGGACTTTTGCTTCCTCCGGTTGTATTTTTAAGATTCCGTTTACTTTTCGATATCCATATGGCACTTTAGCGGACACATAATCCCCTCTCTCGTTTTTAGCCCAAAGTGCACCTTTTACTTTCCTGGAAATATCATGACAATAATATTCATAAAACAGTTCTCGAAAGGAAATGTCCAGTCCTCCACAAAATCCGGCGGACTTATAGTCATCACTATCATATCCGTCTCCTAATGAAACCAACCGTACCTGACATTCCGGCATTACCTGTTCACGCAGTCTTGCCAATACTAAATATTCTCTAGACAAACGAGAAAAATCCTTAACCACAAGCACTTTCACACGTCCCATCAACACTGCCGCCAACAATCTTTCATATGCCGGCCGTCGTTGAGTCATGCCACTGTACCCTTCGTCTTTATATTCGATTATCGTATATTTATTTGTTGGATTATTTTTATTATCTGTCAGATAATTTTTTTGTGGAACATTTTCCTCTTCCCGTAGAAATTGTTGGTCATGCAGCCAATTTAAGATCATTTTTTTCTGATGCTCAATACTGCCTTCTTTGGAACCGGTTCGATCCTGTTTAGAAATGCGCAAATACATCGCGATCTGTCTGTCTCCTGCATCCAAATTTTCCATCTCTATTCATCCATATACGGCAGCTCGATCATGACGGTTACACTCGTACCATGCTGAATGTCCGTTTCTACATCAATACTGCCCCGCATCATTTTTACTATACTATTCACGATTTTTAATCCTAGACCACATCCCGGAATATGCGCCTTTTTCACACGTTCCGAGCGGCAGAACGGTTCGTACAGATATTCCATAAATTCAGGCTCTATCCCCATTCCGTTATCCTTTACTTCCATAACGTAACAGGATTTCCCATCCTGTGCAGCACGTTCTGTCAGGGTAACAGTGATCATTCCCTGCTCCGGGGTGAATTTCACGCTATTCTCCATCAGATACTGCAATATCTGCTGTATTCTTCCCCTGTCACCAACAACTTTTTTATGTACCAGTCCGTCACTTATAATCTTGACCTGCTGTCGTTTCGCCGTACTTTCCGGCTGTAATTGTGCAGCAACATATTCTATCATTTCTGTCATATCAAACAATTGATCTGCCAATGTTACTTTGCCGAGTTCGATCTGGCTCATATCCAATACTTTGTCCAATATATTCAATAATTCATCGCCGTAGTCTGCAATCTTTTCCAGATATTGTTCCAGTTTATCCGGTTCCTCCAAATGAATATACATAAGAGATAACATCCCCGCTATTGCATTCATAGGCGTCCTGATTTCGTGGGAAATATTCGCATATAATTCACTTTTAAAGCGTTCTGTCAACATCTGCTTGGAAATATCATTGACGATGCAGGCACAGTATCCAAGGCCTGCAGAAAAACATTGCACACGAATATATCTGCCATATTCTTCTGAAATATCCTCTATCTCACTTTTATGATTTTCATACGCTGCATTATAAAATATACGCAGCCACCGCGGATTCATATTTTGAAATAGCATAGGACACTGTTCTTCTATTGTTCGTCCCTCTTCAACACGAACCAGATTCATCAAAGCTTGATTGAAAAATACCGGAGTATATGAGAAAGGCTTTCCACCTTCATCCAGATCAACACGGACAATGCAGAAAGCCTGACTGCTGTTGGCAAAAATATTAATATCAAATTCTTGCACTGAGTGTCCTCCTTTATTGATCCATGTATTAATGATCATCTATTTCATTAGGATACTCTGTGACAAGGATAAAGTCAACAACCCGTTGCAAATAATCCATTTTATTCGACATTTTTCAACGCTTCGTCCATTGGGATCTTCTGTATCTTATGATATTGTGTCGCTGCAACAACTGCATAAGAAACCATGATCATAACAAACATTTTCGGATAAATATCCGGTGAATAATATAAGGTAAGCCAGCCGTTAAATTCCATCATGATTGCTTTATAGATCACGGTCATAAATAACGTTGCTATGGCAAAACCAACCAGAGTACTGAGAGCTACGACCCAGCTGGTCGCTAACAGGTACAGCCTTGCGATCTCCTTATTTTCATAACCGAGAATTTTAACCATCGAAATGGACGTAGTATTCCGTTCCAAGATCAATTTGGTGAGCAGATAGATCAGGAGTACCGCCAATAGCACCGCAAACACATTGATCATTTGAAACATAGATCCCATGGAAACATCCAACTGTCTGGATAACTTTGTCATATCGTCAACAGTAATGCAGCTATCCACATATTTTTCGTCAATATCCGTCAATTTGCGATTCGACAAATACCCGGTAAAATATTTACTTTCTTCCGGTGTGGAAAGCTGCGCCAACAGCACTTCCGGATAACTCATCGCAAGCTGCATCATATCCACTTCTTCATCAAACGTATCACGGTACTTGTCAATATCCATAAATACGGACAGACCCGCTGCGTAGGCAACGGTTTCCTTTACACGGAAACGATACTTTTTACCGGAATATTCATCCTGCAATTGTAAAGTGTCTCCCTTTTTCACACCGTATTTTTCTGCAAAACTATCCGAGATCATAACTCCATCTTCGGGCAGTCTATGCTTAAAGTATTTGCTGTTTTGTTCTAATCCCATAATGCTGATCGACTCATCTTTGGAACCTTTATATATCAGAGAGGTCATGCAATATTTTTCTGCCTGATCATCTGAAGTCCGTACGGGCGCTTTCAAAACATATTGATAATCCGCAAGCATTCCGTTTACCACTTCATTTTTGTAATGAGACAATAGTGGAATCATCATCATACCAAACAACAGCAGAAGACTGGCAAATAACATTCCGGCAAACAACGTAATGTAACTGGAACGGTTTTGTGTGATCACGCGAATACGGAAACGGTTAAAAAACGACCACTTCGGCAAACGCATCGCTTTCTTTTTCTTTTTGCGGTCAAGGTCTCGGCGCAGGAAACGCAACGGAGATAATTGCAATTTATTCTGCAGTGACAGCACGTTCACGATCAGCATAATGATCAGCGGAACCACTGTCGTGATAACGAACGCCTTTGCATTCCAAATCGTCACATAAGTCGGCAGACTGTAACTGCCGTAATACATATCTGCTACTATGCCCTTAAAATACGTGTATCCAAGTACATTTCCAAGTGCACAGGCAAGAAACGTGACAGTCATCGGAACCGCTAAGTAATGACGCATCAGTTCTCCTTTGGTGTATCCGGAGGCGCGTAATGTACCGATGACTGCGGACTCCCGTGTGATCGTATGACGGATCGTTACCGAAAAGACGAACGCCATAATAGCGATCAGTATATACAATAACGCGATCATCATTCCCATATCACCACCGATATCATCACTTGCAAAATGAATCGCCTGATTAGCGTATGCCGGTAATGCTAAGGAAATCGTAACACCAGCCTGAAATGTTTTTTCGGCCAATGCATTAATAAAATCTTCCGACTGTTTCTGCTCCTGTTTCTTATCTTTTGGTGCCGTATTATATTTCCAGTCATACTGATAATTTTCATGCTCTTTAGCGAGAGAATCATAGCCTTGCTTCGTCATAACCGCCACACCGAACTTGGTAGCGTCAAACATCATATCACTGTTATCCGAAAAAAGAGCACTATAATCCGACAAGGCAACATAGCCGCTTACTTTCTTTTTACTGTTACCAATGCAGATCGTGTCTCCAACGGCAATATCATTATTATCTGCATACATGCGGTCTACAGCGATCTCAGCCTTACCCTTTGGCATACTTCCCTTCATCACGCAGATAAGATTGACCTTCTCCCGCTCTGCAAACACGCGGATCGATCCGTCACTCTTCCCATCATTATCCGTATCGACAGCTTCTTCCTTATAGAAATCCTTGTATATTTTGACATCTTCCTGTTCCAATTTGCGCTGTAAAGATGCTGAGATCTCATCCTTTACAACAAAATGTCCATCTTCAATATTATATTTGTCATAACTTTCGTCACTTGCCTGCAGCATACTGCTGTTTGCCACAAAGTACCCGGATGTGAATCCAATCGTCATTATCATAAACAGGAAAATTACCATATATTTTCCCATTTCTCCTTTAAACTCCCTTGGCAAACGCCTGTTTAATGGATTTTTCATCTCGTCCCACCTCTCTTACCAATCAAGCTCTTCTGCCGGAATCTTTATTTCGTTATGATAATCCTTGCGGATCTGCCCATCTTTAAAACGGATCACACGGTCTGCCATCTGCTTGATTGCATCGTTATGAGTAACCATAATGATCGTATTGCCGTATTTCTGATTGACGTCCTCTAATAATTTGAGGATTTCCTTAGACGTTTTATAATCAAGGGCACCTGTCGGCTCATCACAAAGAAGGATATCCGGGTTTTTCACAATTGCTCGGCCAATTGCCGTTCTCTGCTGCTGACCACCGGAAAGCTGATTTGGCACTTTATGACGATGCTCATACAACCCCAATGTCCTTAAAAGATCATCAATATCTAACGGCGAGTCACTCAAATAAGCTCCCACTTCTATATTTTCCTTGACATTCAGATTCGGGATCAGATTATACATTTGGAACACATAGCCCAAGTGTTTACGCCGATATGATGTCAATACTTTCTCGGACATGTCTGCAGTTCGCTCTCCGTCAATAGCAACATATCCTGCATCCGCATTATCGATCCCGCCTATAATATTGAGCAAAGTGGACTTTCCGGATCCGGAAGGTCCGAGCAGTACACAGATTTCTCCACGCTCTACTTCAAACGAAATCCCTTTTAATACCTCTGTTCGATTTTCTCCCTCGCCAAATCCCTTTCTCAGATCATGAATTTCCAAAAACATATTCGTTTACCATACCTTTCTTCTATACAGCACCAGTCACGCAAAACATCCCTGATATACCGAGATCATATATTGCTTATGACCTCTTCATATTGTTTGACCGGTAAGACTCAAGTCGGTTAGTTTGCACTAACCATACTATAGAATAACGGTTTTCCTAAAAAAAGTACAGACGCTTATTGATATTTTTTCTCAATAAGCGTCTGCTACTTAAAATATATTGTAAAGTAAATTATCCTGCGTTCCAAAAAACTATAGCAATTTTTAGGAGTGCATATCAATGTAGGCAAGGATCTGTTCTACGAAACTCAGTCCCATTCGATAGAACACATACAAAATGGTAAGCGCCAACAGCATCACAAGCACTCGGTACAATACATAGGCTCGGGCGAAGGTTTTCTTTTCTTCCGGCGTCCGCTTACGAACAGCCAGTACAACCATATACCAAAATCCAAAAATCGGAATATGCATCCAGCAAAAAGTCTGAAACCACTGACCGATCCTGCCCCATTTCTGAAGTTTCTCGATCTGTTCTTCCTGTTTATCCGATTCTTGCGCCTGTTCCGTCGTCTTGTCTACAGCTGTCTCCCTATATCCGGTATGCCCTGCAGAAACGACTGTCTCCTTATCTTTTTCCTGTGGTGTCTGTGCTTTTGTGGCTGCATCTGTCTCTTTGTTTCTCTTTGCAAAGAAACCGGTACGACCTTCTTCCTTCTTGGACGTTTCCGGCAACGGATCCGGATCGATAAAGACGAGATCCGCAAAGGATTCTGCATCCATAATATCTGCGACTTCTTGTTCCAACTGATGTTGGATCTGCTTTGTCTGTGACATGGATTCTTTCGCAGGTGTATTTGTCGTCCGCATCTGCTGTATCTGCTGCCCGGACAGAGCCTTTCCGCTACCGTTGGAATTTGCTGTCTGGGCTGTCGCCTGCTGCGCTGCTCTCTGTGGCTGTGCTTTCTGACCCGCCTGTGATTGTGCGGCTGCTGTCTGGGCTGTCGCCTGCTGCGCTGCTCTCTGTGGCTTTGCTTTCTGGCCCGCCTGTGATCGTGCGGCTGCTGTCTGATCCGGCCGATGTTGTCTCTGTACCCCGGCAAGCTGTTTTGCCGCCGCGCGCAATTCCTGCTCTCTTCTATCTTCTGCCATATATGTCCTCTTTTCTTCCGATTTCCAATTTCTACTGTGCACCAGCCTGAGCCGTTACTGTCGGCATTGGTGTTGCTGTCGCTTGTGGTATACTTGTGGTTCCCGGAGTATGGTGATTATTCTGTGCATCATATTCCGCTTTCGTTGGCAACATATATAATTCGGTACGGTAAGTCTGGTATTTGCTGTTTAAGCTTGCATATTCTGAATATCCCCTGCATGCCTCTACCGCACTCTTGGCTTTTTCTAACAGAGTCGCCATGTTGTCCGGCTGATAATCATAGCCACGTAATGCCTTCAATCTTGTATTAGCAAGCGCAACCCTGGTTTTGCGAAGCTGTTTATTTCTTGCATTCTTTGATGCCGTTTTCTTTTCACGGGCCAGTTCTGCATTAGACTCCTTCTGCTGCTCTTCATATGCTTTCACAACATCTTTCCACTTTACAGTCTCGTCTTTCAGCGAATCATATTTGTTCTTCGCACGCGTCGCATATGATTTGCGGATATCATCATCCTCAATTGAAGAGATCATATCGCGAAGCTCCTGATAACTGATTTCTAACGTATAGTAATCTGCCATACTCTGAATTGTCAGCTTTTCAAATGTTTCCAGCTTACGACGAACTTTTTTCTCATAGGATGCCTCTTCCAAGTTGTCCGCATACGCTGCCTTTGCTTTCAGGATCGTTATCGAGAAGAAGTCTCTGCCCGATGTACGCTTCAGATCCGTGCTTTCTGTTCCTTTGATCATATTTCCCTTGCCGTCATACTTTGCAAGACAAATACCCGATGGTGCCGTAAAATCCTGTGGCTTCTTATTTTTATGGATCTGATTCATGAAGTTCTTCCAAATACCTCCCGGAACAGATGCGCCATATACGCCCGGCATAGCTCTCGGCGTGTCATAGCCGGCCCATACTACAGTTGTATAATATTTGGTATATCCACAGAACCATACATCTTTGCTGGAGTTGGTCGTTCCGGTCTTGCCGGCTGCGATCTGACCATTGTCTAATTTGAGAGAACGTCCGGTACCATACGGCTCATTCAAAACACCTTTCAATACATCTGTCATCATCCAAGCCGCATCTTCAGTATATACCTGTGTCGTATCATTAGAGCTCTTATATACCGTTCCGTCTGATACATGTTCTATTTTTTGAATACAGGTTTTTTCACTATAGCTTCCGTTGTTGGCAAGTGTTGAAAATCCCTTTGCCATATCGACTACGCGGACACCTTCGGTAAATCCGCCGAGCGATAACGATAAATTGTCATTATCCACATAACTCAAATTATGAAAATGCATTTTATCTAAGAAAGACATACCATATTTCGGTGTGATCTTTTCTAATACCTGCCATGCAATCGTATTGATCGAACGCTGTACCGCCTCACGCAAATGCAGGCTGCCACGATAACCGCCACCGGAATTCTTCGGTCCGTTTTCAATCGGCTGGTCATTTACAACAGTAGATGGTGAATAGGCTCCTGTTTCAAAGGCAGGCGTATAATCGATCAATGGTTTGATCGAACTACCGGACTGTCGTGCTGATAAATAAGCACGGTTATAGGAATCCTTCGTGCCACGGCCACCGACGATCGCCACAACATAATTGGTGGAGTTATCTACACAGACCGCTGCTCCCTGCAGTGCATACTTTGTCTTGTCCGAGTTTTTCTCTTTGCTGTAGGCAAGTCCCTTATCAACAGCTTTTTGCAGCTTTTTCTGCTTTTTCATATCAATTGCCGTATACAGTTTGTATCCACCCTCACGGATGTCGTTGGTCTTCTGGCTGTACAGATTGCTGTATTTCTCGTTGTAACTCTCGTAGTCCTCTTTGTTCTTAAACGTATACTGGAATTTGAAATCTTCCTTTTCCATCAGAGCCAGCGCAGCACAGTGGATTGCATAACTTACCACATAACTTTCATTCGTACCGTCTTTGGTCAACTGCTGGATCTTGATCTTCTTTTTGACAGAACTATCATACTGCTTCTGTGTAATCACCTGTTCATCGTACATCTTTTTGAGTACTTCGTTCCGTTTCTTTAATGCCGCTTCCGGTTTATTCACCGGGTCATAGGCAGATGGATTGTTGGACAGACCAATCAGAATTGCTGCCTCGTACGGCTCGAGATCTGCCGCTGATTTTCCAAAATAATATTCGCTCGCTGCCCCTACACCATAACAGCGGTTCCCGTAATAATTACTATTACAGTAAAATTCCATGATCTTGTCTTTGGTGAACTTTTGTTCCACCGTTGGTGCCAGCATAATTTCGATCATTTTACGTGTATAACTCTTTTCCTGTGTCAATAAGTTATTTTTGATCACCTGCTGTGTGATCGTACTACCGCCCTGCTTGATGTCTCCGCCATTTTTGACTAATGCAACGCCGGCACGCATCGTTGCAAGCAGATCCACACCGCCGTGCGTCTTAAAACGCTTATCTTCCACAGCGATATAACCATTATACAAATATGGAGAAATACTTTTGATCTCCGCGTATTTATATCTTCCTGCGTTTACAGAACCGACCAGTTTACCGTCTTTGTCGTAAACAACGGTATCTTCTTTCATCACGAAGTCATCTTCGCTCATATTGACTAACTTGTCGAATACCGTCTCTCTGGCTTCGGTAAACATCGGCAAAAACTTCACATACAAGCATAATCCCACAATGCCGGCAATTACCAATACCGTCGCAAAAATGCCGATGATCGTCCCCGCTATATTGGAAACAACTCCTAAATAACTTCCTAAAGTCTTTCCGATTATGCCCAACACATCGCCGGCTCCACCGATATATTTCTTTAGTTGCTTCATAAATTTCCTTGCCTTTCCAAGTATATTCTTTACTCTGCTGTCTCAGTCTGCAGTATCGTCTTTCCATTCAGATCACAAGACAGTCCATCCTATGCTATCCAAATTTTAGGACAGAGCATGACAAGAAACATTATACTTGCTTTTATGCAATAATTCAAGTTGACACGCTCACTATCGTCATTTAAAATAGAACAGAACGCAAACATATGTTTCTATTGAAAGGAATGTAAAAATTATTATGACAACGATGCACCATTTTGGATTTATTGGTTTCGGATTAATTGGCGGCTCCGTAGCACATGCACTGCGCGAACAGTATCCGGACAGTGAACTTATGGCATACAATTACTATATTACCAAACCACACCCACGCCTCGAATTGGCTGCAATGGATGGGATTTTAGACAAGATCACAACAGATCTCGCTGAGTTTGCTGACTGTGACTGTATTTTTCTATGCGCACCTGTCATCAAAAATATCGCCTATTTGGACAAGCTGCTTCCTTATCTTTCCAAAGACTGCCTGCTGACAGACGTTGGCAGTGTCAAAAGCGATATTCTTGCTGCAGTCAGAGAACATGGTCTCTGTGAGCAGTTTGTAGGCGGGCACCCAATGACCGGCTCTGAAAAGACCGGTTATGAACATTCTGAATCTGCATTTTTCCGTGATAAATACTATATTTTAACACCGTTTGCAGAGAGCAGACCGGAATATGTTGCATGGATGGAACAATTCATTCACGACATCGGATCACACTGTATTTTGCTCGACCCGGATTACCACGATGCCGTAGTAGCCGGTATCAGCCACGGTCCACATGTAATATCTGCGGCACTGGTCAATGCGGTTGCTGCCCTTGATGAAGACGGTACCTACGGCACACTTGCGGCAGGAGGATTTCACACAACGACGCGAATCTCTTCCTCTTCTCCGGAAATGTGGCAGAATATCTGTCTGACCAACTCCGACAAAATATGCAGTTTTTTAGACAAATATATAGAAATTTTGACCGCTGCCAAACAACAGATCGCTGACGGCGACAAAGATGGACTAATGCATTTTTTTGAAGCGGCAAAGAATTACCGCGATCATATTCGATTCTAAAGAAAGGCTTGGTGACGAATGAACGTATTAGAAGGATTAAATCCTGAGCAGGAGCAAGCAGTTAAACATTTTAAGGGACCACTTCTGATCTTAGCAGGTGCCGGGTCCGGCAAAACCCGTGTATTGACACACCGTATCGCCTATTTGATCGAGGAATATGGCGTCAACCCTTGGAACATCCTTGCCATTACCTTTACCAATAAAGCTGCCGGAGAAATGCGTGAGCGAGTTGATAATATTGTTACTTCCGGTGCAGAATACATATGGGTCAGCACCTTCCACTCCGCATGTGTGCGCATACTGCGCCGCCATATTGAAGCTCTCGGTTATTCGAGAAGTTTCACGATCTATGACGCAGACGACCAACGGACATTAATGCGGGATATTTTGAAATATCTGCAGTTAGACCCCAAAAAGTTCAAAGAACGTAGTGTACTCGGTGCTATCTCATCTGCCAAAGATGAGATGATCACTCCGGAAGAATATGAACGCCGTGCTGCCGGTGACTATCTCAAAGAAATATATGCCAGAGCTTATCGGGAATACGAAAAACGTCTTCGCGACTCAAATGCATTGGATTTCGATGATCTCATCGTGAAGACTATTCGGCTATTGCAAGATAACCCGGAAATCCTGGACTATTACCAAAACCGTTTCCGCTATATTATGGTCGATGAGTATCAGGATACTAACACAGCTCAATTTGAGCTTGTACGCCTGTTGGCTGACTCTACCGGAGAAGATGGCAGACGCGAGCAGAATCTGTGTGTTGTCGGTGACGATGACCAGTCTATCTACAAATTCCGTGGTGCCAATATATATAATATCCTGAACTTTGAGACCGAATATCCTGACGCTAAAGTGATCAAGCTGGAGAAAAACTATCGAAGCACCCAAAATATTTTGGATGCGGCAAACGCTGTGATCAGTCATAACTCCATGCGTAAGGATAAAGCGCTTTGGACAGACCAGGAAAAAGGTGATCCGATCTATTTTGCACAATATGGTAATGAATACGAAGAAGCGGAGGCTGTTACCGACGGTATCTCTTACGCTGTACAGACCGGCGACGCAGACTACAAGGACTTTGCCATTTTGTATCGTACGAATGCACAGTCTCGTGTATTGGAGGAAAAACTGGTGACAGCCAATATCCCATATCGTATTGTCGGTGCGGTAAACTTCTACCAACGCCGTGAGATCAAGGATCTGTTGGCATATTTGCGCACGGTGGAAAACGGTTTAGATGATATTTCCGTAAAACGAATCATCAATGTACCGAAGCGCGGCATTGGTCTTACGACGATCGACCGGGTAGCCGACTATGCACTCACACACGAGACCAGTTTTTACGGTGCTTTGCAAAACTACGAATACATTGACGGCATCAAACGCAGCGCCGGCAAGCTGGGCAGTTTTGTCAGTCTGATCGAATCGTTCAAGCGACATTTAGCATCTCCCGAGTATAGCTTGGAAGATCTGATCCGTGAGATCATTGAAGAAACCGGTTATGTCCGCCTGCTGGAGGAAGAGGATACCGAAGAAGCCAACGGACGTATTGAAAATATCGAAGAGTTCATTAATAAAGTGGTCACTTATGAAGAAAACTGTGAAGAGGAGCCAACGCTCAGCGGATTTTTGGAGGAAGTTGCTCTTGTTGCAGATATTGACACGGTAGACGATGACAACAACATGGTGTTACTTATGACATTACATAGCGCGAAAGGATTGGAATTTCCTTATGTATATCTGGTCGGCATGGAAGACGGTATTTTCCCGGGATATGCTGCTGTCATGGGCGATGACCCGGAGGAAATGGAGGAAGAGCGCCGCTTATGTTATGTCGGTATTACCCGCGCCAAACAGAAATTATCGCTAAGCTGTGCACGAAGCCGTTTTCGCAATGGTGAGCAGCAATACAACCGTCCATCTTCATTCCTGAATGAAATCCCGCGGTATCTGCTCAAGCAAAATGGAGATGCTTTTCAGGACAGTTCCCGAACTGCTTCCTCTCCTTTTAGCGGCAATTCCTTTACTGAAAGCCGCAGGCAGTCGTATCATCAGGTTCGCATGAACGAACTTCCAAATGTACGCACAAATGCGTCATCTACTTGGGATCCTATGGCAGAACGAAGTGCCAAACAGGCAGTCAGACGCAGTTCCGGATCTGACCTGTTTGCCGGCAATCCATTGATCCGCAAAGGGATCGGAAGCTCTTCCCAGGCTGGAGATATTTATCGTTCCAAAGGATCCTCTCTGCGGGACAGCTCGATATTTGACAAAGGAAATAGCGGCAAGACCACATCCGGCACACTGTCCTACGGTGAGGGTGACCGCATCAAACACAAAAAATTTGGTGAGGGAACCGTAATTGCTCTCAAGGAAAAAAATGGGGATCACGAAGTGACTGTCGACTTCGATAATGGCTCAACCAGGCGCATGATGGCTTCCTTTGCGAAACTTAAAAAAATATAGATATTGCACGTGTGATGTGTTATACTATTCGTATAACAATTGACCAATCAGGGAAAGGATGTGGTGCTATGTCAAATAAGCTCGAAGAATTAATGAATACAGCAAAGATTAACGAACTTCTCCACAAGAAAGAGTTAGAGGAGAAAAACAAAAACGGCATCATCATTGCACTCGCTATCATAGGCGCAGTTGCAGCAGTTGCAACTATTGCTTATGCTGTTTTCCGCCATCTGGAACGCGATTATCTGGATGACTTTGATGCGGATGATTTTGGTGACAATTTTGATGATGACTTTATTGAGTTCTCAGATACAACACCAGAAGCAGAGGACTAATTTTAACAACTAAGCGTAAAAATTACCGTTAAATCTGCAGTAACCGGATGGCAGAATGTTTTTCTTCCATTGTTTCTGCAGATTTAACTATGTAAAGCACATTTCACCGTAAAGCATAATTTACTACATAAAATGGAGGATTACCACTATGAAACTTTGGGGCGGACGCTTCACGAAAGAAACCAATCAATTAGTACATAACTTTAATGCTTCTCTTTCTTTTGACCAGAAGTTTTATGAGGAAGATATTGAAGGCAGCATTGCACACGTCACAATGTTAGCTGAGCAGGGAATTTTGACCAACGAAGACAAAGAAGCGATCATCGGAGGTCTGCAGTCGATCCGCGATGATATTCGTGATGGCAAACTTGTTTTTACCGAAGAGCACGAAGATATTCATAGTTTTGTGGAGGCACATTTGATCGAGCGCATTGGCGATGCCGGCAAACGCCTGCACACCGGACGCAGCCGTAACGATCAGGTTGCTTTGGATATGAAATTATATACCCGCAAAGAGATCAAGGAAATGGAGCACCTGTTGTTCGGTTTATTGCAAAGCCTGTTAAAGATCATGAAGGAAAATATTGATACGATCATGCCGGGCTTTACTCATTTGCAGAAAGCACAGCCGATCACCTTAGCACATCATATGGGTGCTTATTTCGAAATGTTCTACCGTGACCGTTCCCGTCTGCAGGATATTCATAAGCGCATGAATTACTGCCCTCTCGGCTCCGGTGCACTTGCCGGAACAACCTATCCGCTCAATCGTGAACGCACCGCAGAATTGCTTGGATTTACCGGTCCAACGTTAAACAGTATGGATTCTGTATCTGACCGTGATTATCTGATCGAATTTAGTGCAGCAATGTCTATCATTATGATGCATTTGAGCCGTTTCTGCGAAGAGATCATCATTTGGAACACGAACGAATATCAGTTCATTGATATTGATGACTCCTATTCTACCGGAAGCAGTATCATGCCACAGAAGAAGAATCCGGACATTGCAGAGCTTGTCCGCGGTAAGACAGGTCGTGTATACGGTTCTCTTATCTCTCTGTTGACTACGATGAAGGGACTGTCTTTGGCCTACAACAAAGATATGCAGGAAGATAAGGAATTTGTCTTTGATGCTATTGATACCACGAAAGGATGTATCGTATTATTTAATGGTATGCTAGACACGATCACCTTCCGCAAAGACCGTATGCGTGCAAGCGCTGAGGGTGGATTTACAAATGCGACTGACGCAGCGGATTATTTGGTAAATCATGGTGTTCCATTCCGCGATGCACACGGCATTGTCGGACAGCTCGTTTTGTACTGCATTGACAAGAATATTTCACTGGGTCAGATGTCTTTGGAAGAGTATAAGGCGATCAGCCCGGTATTCGAAGAAGATATTTATGATGCGATCAGCATGGAAACCTGTGTTGCTAAGCGTAATACGATCGGTGCTCCGGGACCACAGGCTATGAAAGAAGTGATCGCTAAATATGAAGCTTATCTCGCTGAAGAATAAATTGTACAGGGTGGCAATTTTCTAGGAACAAAAAAGCAAAGCCAGCGCTGGCTTTGCTTTTTTATTTCCTGATACATTACTGTCATGTAAGCCTAACCGGCTAAAACATTTTCTTTTTCTTTAATAAGAACATTGCAATCATACAAATAAACACGATGAGCAGACAGATAATGGAAAAACCATGCGGTGTATCTGCTAACGGCATCCACTTACTGGAAACATTCATACCGTAAATTCCTGAGATCAGAGTCGGAATACCCATAACCAGTGTTACAATCGTCAGTATTTTCATGACATTATTCAAACGATTATCAAGCACAGAAGACATCAGCTCACGCGTTCCGTTGATAATATCTCTATATATCGTTGTCATTTCGATCGCCTGCCGGTTCTCGACAATGACATCATCTAACAGATCCGTGTCATCCGGATACTGTTCCAATCGCTTATAACGTGTCAAGCGATCTAAGACAACACCATTTGCACGCAAAGATGTCGCAAAGTAGACCAATGTTGATTCTAATGCATGCAGATCGATCAGATCTACGTCTTCGGTATCATCATCAATGCGTTCCTCAATCTCGGTTCGTTTCTTATCAATGACACGAAGGTCATTCTGATATAACGCAGCCACACGGAACAGGATCTGATACACAAAACGCATTTTCTTCTTGGTACTGAATTCTTTCACGCGACCATTGACAAACGCTTGCAGCACCGGAGTTTCCTCTGTACAAATGGTGATGATAATATCCTGCGTCAAGATAATACCCAGTGGGATTGTTGTATATGCTTCTTTATCATGACGAATCTCAATTGTTGGAATATCCACCAGAATTAACGTATATCCATCCTCCAATTCCACACGAGAACTTTCTTCCTCATCCAAAGCAGCCAACAGATCTTGAATATCAATTTGCAGTCTTTTGGCGATCAACTCACCCTCTGCTACTGTTGGATTGACCATATCAATCCAGCCTCCCGGAACAATTCCACCCTCCTCATGAATTTTACGGTCATCTGTTCGATAAAACTTGATCATTATCGTCACCTCTTATTTCTGCTAATTTCTTATCCTATGGAGATGTTTTGTTCCTGTAACAATGTTTTGATCCTCTCCAACATATCATAATAAACATCCCAGTATTTTGATGTTTCCACCCAGCATTTCGCATTCATACGCAGTTTCACAGGGCTTAATCTGGTCACAACAACTCTCATTGGCTCTTTCACCAAAATGTCACTCCTGTGTTTCATCTCTTTGAGTAAAATGTCTCGGATCAATGCAACATCTGCATCATAACTGACAGAGAACTCCAAAACAAGCAAACGCCTATCCTGCTTCGTTGTATTGGTAATATCCGAATTAGAAATCGTTCCATTCGGTATCACGATCACCCGATTATCCGTTGTCGTCAATCGCGTGTAAAAAATATCAATACTCTGTACGGTTCCCTCCGATTGTGGCGTAATAATATAATCTCCAACCTGAAACGGCTTGAGAAGTAAGATCAAAACCCCACCCGCCAAATTGGCCAAACTGCCCTGCAGAGCAAGGCCGATCGCCAATCCTGCCGATCCGACCATAGCCACAATAGAACTGGTTCCTACACCAAGAATACCTGCAACCACAAAGATCAATAGCACATTATAGATAACGCCGGCTAATGACATCACAAACTTGCGGACACTAACCTCTACATTGCGCCGCTCCATCCAGCGATCCGTAAAACGAAGTAACAGCTTCACCATTTTACGACCGATCACAAACACGATCAAAGCGATCAGCAACGTCTGACCGAAGCGAAGCAGCGGCTCTCGCTGATCTAATAAATACTGTAATAAAAAGCTGGTCTTTTTTTCATTGGAAACAGAGTCATCCCCCATTACCTTGGTCAGCTCTTTGACGGTTGTATTATCCTGCACTGCAAGCATTGCATTTTGCAGTTCCATCATGCCTATTCCCATTTTATCATACAACATCATTTATTTCCTCTTTTTTACTGTTTTTCCTGTTCTAGCGCTTCCACGTTTCGACGGAACGGTCGCTGTCATCGTGTCGGTCGGCACACAGCGATATACGCTCATTCCTAACGGCGGCACGGAAATCGTCAGCGAATACTCCCTGCCATCCCAAGGTATCTTCTTCGCACTCTTTTGCCTTGCGTTAATGCAACCTGTTCCACCAAAGGAAATTTGATCGCTATTAAAGATTTCCTTATATTTTCCGGCAACAGGCACTCCAATCTTAAAATTCTCATACGTAACCGGAGTGAAATTACACACCACCAGAAGCCGC
>OODU01001668.1_pt1 | contig 21153 bp, 16 predicted proteins | sample 1671171 | NCBI WGS metagenome assembly OODU01 (sample SAMN06348129, study PRJEB24527) | human gut metagenome | biome: human gut; feature: ankylosing spondylitis patient; material: feces | host: Homo sapiens | place: China | collected 2015-10
GCGATAACCGGAATACTCGACAATATCCTCAGCGGAGACCTGTTCAAACAGATAGGCGGTTCCCTTGTGAAAGGTATCGGGGGATTGCTGAACACGGTGTCTTTCGGAGGTTTCAACAAACTGTTCGGCATCGGCGGAAACGCCAGGGAAGTGCAGGCGGCTATAGACCGCCTTACAGACCGGAACGAGAAACTGCAGACCTCCATTGAGGACCTGACCGATACCATCAAGGCAAGCAAGGGGACTAAATCGGTGGAAGCTTACCGGGATGCTTACAAATACCAGAAAGAGACGAATGCAAACTATCTGCAGATAGCGCAGGAACAGGCACGCTACAGCAAAAGCCACCACTCGTGGAACTACTACTGGGGTGGTTTCAGCCAGGCACAGATAGACAAACTGAGCGGACAGATTGGCCGCCAGTGGGACGGGAACCTGTGGAGCCTGAGCCCGGAGGAGATGAAGGCGCTGCGCAGCAATGTGGACATGTGGACGCAGATACAGAATACCGGTAAGGGCGGCTATGGCGGGCGACTGACCGAGAAGCTGGATGACTACATAGACCAGGCCGGCAAGCTGGAGGAACTGACCGACCAGCTGTATGAAGGGCTGACGGGCATTTCATTCGATGGTATGTACAGCAGCTTCATCGACAACCTGATGAACATGAAGTACGGTGCCAAGGATGCGGCGGAGGATATATCCGAGTACTTTATGAAAGCCATGCTGAGTAACAAGATAGGCGAGCTGTATAGCGAGAAATTGAAAGGCTGGTGGGAGAAGTTCGGCAAGGCCATGGAGGACAACGAACTGACCGAGGCGGAACGGAACGCGCTGATGGAAGAGTACATGCAGTATATGGATGAAGCCCTTGCCCTGCGTGACAACCTGGCGGCGGCCACGGGCTACGACAAGACCGAAGCCGGCGGCACCAGTCAAAGCGCGAAAGCGGGCGGCTACACGGCCATGACGTATGACCAGGGCACGAAGCTGGAGGGGATGTTTACCGGCGGTTTGCAACATTGGTCGAGCATGGACGACCGGCTGGAGAGCGTGTCGGAGAAGATAGACACGGCCGAGGGCCACCTGGCCCGGATAGCCGAGAACACCGGTGTGAGCGCCGGCCACCTGGGCGAGATAAAGGATGAGATAAAGAAAATGATACGTGACGGACTAAAAGTGAAATGACATGGCAGATATATTGGGCGGGCTGGTGCTGGTGAACGGCACGGACATCTGGACGGAATACGGCGTGTTCCTGGTGGAGGACCGGCGCGGTGGCATGGATAACCTCTCGGCGATCCTGACCCCGAGCAAGACGAAGAAGGAGACGGCCGTGGACATACGGGAGGAGGACGGGGAGAAATACAGCGCGGTCCTTACCCCGAGGAACGAGGCGCGTGACGTGACGCTGCACTTTGCCCTGTATAACAAGACAAAGGAGGGATGGCTGCGGAAATACTTCGCGTTCATCAATTTTCTGAAGAAAGGGAAGGACGGGTGGCTCGACATCGCGTTTCCCCAGCTTGATCTGACCCTGCACGTGAAATACACGGACAGTCCGAAGTTCACCCCACTGACCTATTTGTGGAAGGAAGGGGTCCACGCCGGGAAATTCAAGGTGAAGTTCCGCGAGCCGGTACCGATTATATAACCATTCAAAGACGATTCGAATATGCTTCTAACGATATACGATAAAGCCGGGGCCAAGCGTGCGGATGTGGCTGCAAGTGACAGTTCGACGCAGAGCAAGGAGGTGCAGGGCGACAACGTGCTGGCGCTCTCCTTCACGCATTATGCCCATATCCCCCTTGATGTAGGCGACTTCACGGACTACATGGGCGAGCGGTACTGGCTGACGGAGCGGTACACCCCGAAAGAGAAAAGCGGGAGTGAGTGGGAGTATAACCTGAAGCTGTACGGTATCGAGAGCCTGATCAGGCGTTTTCTTGTGCTGGAAACAACGGACGGCGACACCAATCCCCTGTTTACATTGACGGCCACGCCGCGGGACCATGTGGCGATGGTAGTGAAGGCCATCAACGACGGCATGGGTAACATTACCGACTGGAAAGTCGGGCAGGTGGACGGTACCGATCTTATCGTGATCGACTATGAAGGTATGTACTGCGACCAGGCTTTGAAGGAGATCGCCGGCAAGGTGGGAGGCAAGGCCGAATGGTGGGTCGAGGGGCAGACGGTGAACGTGTGCCGTTGCGAACACGGCGAGGAGATCACGTTGGGATACGGCAAGGGGCTGACCTCCCTGGAGCGGGATACGAGTAATACGGCGAAGTTTTACACGCGCCTTTTTCCGATCGGGAGCAGCCGGAACATCGATGCCGAGAAGTACGGCAGCCCCCGTCTGATGCTCCCCGGAAAAAAGAAGTACGTGGAGGTGGGCGTGGACGAGTACGGTATCTATGACCACTACGAGCAGGCCGCCTTCAGCGGTATCTATCCCCGGCGGGTGGGAACGGTAAGCAGTGTCCGCAGTGAGGAGGTGACGAATGAGGAGGGTAAGACCTTTACCGTCTATTACTTCAAGGATGGCGGGATGGATTTCGATCCTAACGATTATGAACTGGCCGGTGAGACGAAACGCGTCTCCTTCCAGAGCGGTGACCTTTCCGGGCTGGGAGAGGGGGACGATCATTATTTCGAGGTAAACTTCGATAGCGCCACCCGTGAGTTTGAGATCATCACGATCTGGCCTTACGGCGACGACACGCAGCTTCCGGGCGGCAAGCTCGTCCCGAAGGCCGGGGACACCTATGTCCTTTGGAACATCCGGATGCCGGATAAGTATTACCGGCTGGCAGAGGAGGAGTTCCAGAAAGCCGTCGATGACTATAACAAGGACCACTGGCTGGATATCGCCGCTTACAAAGCTCCGACCGACCATGTGTGGATCGAGCAGCAGGAGGCCGAGCTGTTTGTCGGCCGGCGCGTAAAATTGGAGAGCTCGGAGTATTTCCCGAAAGACGGTTACCGCAGGAGCCGCATTACGAAGATCACGCGTAAGGTGAACCTTCCCGGGGAGATGGACCTGGAGATCAGCGACGCCCTGCAGGTATCGAAATTCGACAGGGTAAACGACAGCATAGGGGAATTGAAAAGCTATACGAAAGCCAAGGCCGAAAGTTCCGGGCTCCCGGACATCATCCGGAGCTTCGACAACACTCTGCCCACGGACAACAACCTTTTCTCTGCGAAAAGAAGCCAAAGGGAGTTCCTGAGCAAACGCCATCGGGATACCGCGGCCGAGGTGATCGGTTTTTTGAAAGGGGCTTATTTTGGGGATTACAAAGCCGGGGAATCCGGAGGCAATGTTGACGGTGACGGGAACGCCGAGTTTCTGACGGCGGTCATCCGGGAACTGCTCCGGAGCACCCGTTTCGTGGACGGTATGTTCGGCGAGGGCTGGCAGATATGGATAGATAAAATAACGGGGCTGAGTAATCTCACGATAGACAAGGCGACCATCCGGCAGACGTTGGTGGCTCTGGAGCTGCTCATAGAAACGGTACGCAGCGTAAGGGGGCAGCTGGTTGTCTCCGCCGCCAACGGTAAGATCAAGACCGTGGCCAAGGAGGGCAACAATTACCGCATCTCCTTTGAGCAAGAGAACACGTTCGTGGCGCACGACCTGATGCGCTGTGCCGTTTTTACGGGGGCGGAGATTCGGGGTTACTGGGTGGAAGTGTCGGAAGGCGATGCGGAAGGGATAACGGTACCCCAGAGGGAGTTTGGTGGGACGGAACCGAAGGCGGGCGATGAGTGTGTACTTATGGGTAACACGGAAAACCCGCTCCGGCAGAACCTGATCAGCATAGCAGCTACCGAGGACGGGCAGCCACGTGTTGACATACTGGATGGCGTGATGGCGAAAAACTTCAACGGCTGTTTGCGCTGCCGGGTGGGTAATCTTGACGGTATCAAGGACAGTGCTTTCCCGGCGAATAGCCAACCACACGGGAACGGTCTCTATGGCGACAACGTATATTTGAAAGGTACGTTCGTCCTCATGACCGGCGAGGATATCCTGACGAAATTTGAAATTACGGAGGGTAAGATACAATCAGCCGTGGAGGGTCTGCGTGACGAGGTGAGGGAGGAGCAGAGCTTTTTCGACAACACCACGTTTACCGAGGGGATGAGTAAATGGATAAGCGGGTACAAGGCCGCGTTCCTGACTTTCGGCGGCAAGTGGATTCTTGCCGGTAACAAACTGTTAGCATCGAGCGAGAACGGCAACGTGGAGGTCGTAAAGACCGGCAAGGTTCCTTACGTCAGGATAACGAACAGCTATATCATGCAGAAGAACGGGGATTTCCGCACGATTCCCGATTTCAAGGAGTTGAACGGGGACGGGCTTCGCATTCCGGGCTATGTCTACCTGTCCTTCCATTACAAGGTGATCGAGGCCGGACACCTGCGTATCGAGTTTGTCAATTCCAACAAGAACGGATACGAGAATTTCAACATGTTCGCTTACGACGGTGATTTGCCGGTCGGTGGGGAGAAGGTATTCAACCATTCCGGGCTGTGGAACGGGACCGGTGACTTCAAGCTGTCGTTCACGGGTGTTATCCAAGTGTCCTTGTTGGTGTTCTCGACAGACCGGACGGATGCCCTGGCGTACAAGTATGCCACGTTCTTCGACCAGTCGGAGAAGATGATCCGAATCGCGGCGGCGAATTTCGATAAGGACGGCAATGTGCTGGAGGCATCCTCCATTATCACGACGGCCAAATATAACAGGCTGATTTCTGTCCATTTCGATGAGAACGGGGAATTGCGGAATAAATCCGGGTTGGTGACTACCGCCAATTTTTCCAAGCTGTTCGCTGAGGGCGTTACAAGCAACGGGCTTGTAAAGAAGGCGGAACTGAATGTCTATGTCAAGCGTGACGAGTTCGGCAATCTTGTTTCCGGTGTTACCATTAAAGCCGACCAAATCAAACTGGAGGGGCTTGTTACGGCTAACGGCTATTTCAAGGTCCTCACGGACGGGAGTATCGAGACCCGGAACGCGAACATCAGCGGTACCGTCAAGGCGAGCGGCGGTAAGATCGGCGGCTTTACCATCGATTCCGGCCGTCTGTATTGGAAGAGCCGCGATTATTTCGGAAACGATTCCCGGAGTTTGAAACTGGGAGTCTCGAGTTCCTCGACGGAGGGGATCGTGGACGTGGCCTTCAATGGCGCTACCAGTGGTCGGTTTGGCGTAAAATCAGTCGGGGCGACATCCGGTGGGGCCGCTATATACGCATCGATAGGCTCCTTAACCTATCCGGCCAGCGGTATGACCTATGCCGGGTTCTTTGTGGGTCCGGTAGATGTAAGGGATACCGGTAACGGATTGACAAGTGATGTTTGCGCGTCGAAAGGGTTCCGGTACATCAAGAGTCGCAATTCCGACGGTACATACGTGTATAACGAGGGTGTGAACTGGGGGGATGGTGCCGCCCAGAATCCCGACCTTGATAAAATAAGACTTATCGTGAGGGGCGGCATCATTGTCGGCTATACAGGGGAATAAACATTTAAAACCAAAGAGATATGAAAGTTGACTTAAACAGGAGATTCAGGGGCTTTGACGGGAACGAGCTTGGCGGCGACAACATCGCCACCGCCGTGGCGGAGGCCCTGTTCAATTACGGAAAAGACAAACCGGTAGGCCGTGATGAGAAGTTCAAGGCTTACGTCCTGTGCCAGCGTATCATCCAGGGCGGTGGAATCCTGGAGATCACCACCGAGGAGGGTACGCTTATCAAGGAGGTATGCGGCGAGAGCCTGACGGCCGGCGGTTACGGCCAGGTTTATGAACTGATAGAGGGAGGGGTTTGATATGGCACTGACAGAATCGGATATCGCCCAGGTTTTGGAGGCGGTCAAGGCGGAATCGAAGAGTGTCGAATCCCTTGAGACGGTCGGCTCGCTGAGCGGGGTCAAATCCCTGCCGGGACAGAAAGGTGACAAACTGGTGAACGTCCCGATCACCTTATTGAGCAAGCCAGCCGATGACGCGGCGGCCCGGGCGATCAAGGCCGCTGAAAGGGTGGAGGGATTGGCTCCCGAAATGGAAGCGGCCACCCAGGAGACAAAAAAGGCCATTCAAACGGCGGGTGAATCGGCGGCAAAGGCGGAGGCGGCCGCGAAGAAGGCCGAGGATGCGATAGCCCAAGGCTACAAACATAAGGAGATGAGTGAGGAGGAGTTTGAAAGTCTCCCGGAAAAGGACGGCAAGACCATTTACCTGATTTACGAGGAGGAATAGGTATGATAAGTGTTGGAAACAAAGAGGTGACGGCCATCCGTGTAGGCGAACGGGTGGTGGCGACGGTCTATATAGGGGCCAGGCTGGTTTGGCAAGCCATCCGGAGCTGTTTCGGCGCGGGCTTTTGGCGCGGTGACAAACCCTGGAGCCGAACGGATGGCTGGAAACGGATGAAATAACTTTTAAAGAATAACGATATGGCGAAAAAAGTGTATGACGAGGACGGTCTGGATATGCAGAAGACCGATTGGTCCGGTGACGAATCCACGGGTAATCTTCCGGTGAGCGGCCGGTTGGTGGAGAACTATATCAAAAGTATTGATGACAAGGCCACCCCTACGGAGGAGCTGGCCGCCGGTGAGACGAAAGCCCCCACGAGCGGCGCGGTGTTCGCCTCGCTGGTGGGTACCGTGACGAATATCGACGTGACGGACAGCGAGGACGGCACTCAGTACGTGATGACAGTCACGCAGAAGGATGGCGAAGGGGGAGAAAGCGACAGGGAGGTGCGCTTTTCCAAGTATAGCGACGATGACAAGGTGGTGGTGAATATAGACCTGACCGATGCTTCGGGTTCCTCCTTGCCCGCTTCCCAGTATTTGTCGTTGGGTACCGGTTTCGTGGTGAGATATGCCGTTGGCGTGGGCACGGCCGGTGGCGGCGAGGTGAGTGGCTACAGCGACCTGAAGGCCAAGGTGGTCGTAAAACGTGGCTCCACGGTCCTTTCGGAATTCCAGGATGCGGAGTTTGTCGGCGTTACGGCCGGTCAGAGCTATACTTTTGACGCGTCGCCTTACCTGAAGGATGCCACGACCTACACCGTGCAGGTGGAGGCGCAGGCCGGTTATGATGGCGGTACGCTGATGAAAACCGCTACCGCCAGAGTGACGATGGTGGCTATGGAACTAAGTACCACTTATTCGGTTGGGAACGGACTGGCTGACGGGGGATACCGGAACGACGTGAACATCCCATTTACAGCTAAGGGAACGAGTGGCGAGAAGAACATCTACTACCGTATCAACGGCGGGCAGCCCTATACGCTTGGCCTGTCAGCCGGTTCCGGTGTCCAGCAGAAGAACGTCACCGTTGCGCTGAGTGAAATGCGGGAGGGCATGAACGTGGTGGAAGCCTATGCGCTGCACGAGAACTCCGGCGTGGTGAGCGAGATACACTACCTGACCCTGCTGAAAGCCGGGGAAGGTGTGACGGCCTATGCCGGCATGATGTTCAACCACCGGGCGGCAGGGTTCCAGCGTGACTGGAAGCACCCCGTACTGGAGGCAGAGCAGTTCACGGCGTGGAACTTCACGTATGCCGGCTATGACAGGGATGCGTACACGGCCCGTGTGAAAGTGACCAGCCGGGGCAGTGTGGTGAAGGAAGACCTGCTGCAGCGCGGTGAGACCGGCAGCTACGGGCGTACGAACGTGAACGTGGAACCGCTGGATTACCGTGTGTCGTGCGGTGATGCCGTGCTTGAGGTGCAGGTGAACACCACATCGCACCCCGACATTGAAGCCACGCTGGCACCGGATGCCGTGTGCACGTTCGATGCCTTCGGGCGAAGCAACACGGAAAACAACCCGGAAAGCTGGGTGAGCGGGGACAAACGGATGGAATTCCGTGATGTGCTGTGGAGTGTGAACGAATACGGCGCAGGAAGCGGCTGGCACAAGGACCGCCTGCTGCTGGCCGGCGGTGCGGGCATGATCCTGACCGCCGACGGAGGGTACCGCCCGTTCAATGAGGCGGACAAGCCCGAGGGTTTTGCCATCCGCGACGTGGGCATGACGTTGGAGATAGAATACAGCACGGCCAACGTGACTGACACCGACGCGGAGCTGATCACCTGTCTGGGCACCCTGCAAAACGGCAACCGTTACGGGCTGGTGGTGACCCCGGAGGAGGCGAAGTTCCTTACCGGCGTGGTGACGGAGGCGATGGATGCCGGTCAGGTCCTGCGCTATGAGGACTCGGTGGGTACGAAGTTTGAACCCGGTAAGAATATCCGTATCACTTACGTGTTCTACCCGGACGTGGAGACCAACGAGCAGCGGACGCTGATCGGCTTCTATGTGAACGGGGAGGAGTCGGCCGCCTCGAAGTGGCTGGACAAGGTGAACTTCGACATCCGGAGCCAGCTGGAGTTTAAATCGGAGGGGGCTGATCTGAACGTGAAGAGCGTGCGCATCTATAACAAGGCGCTGACCTCGGACGAGGTGCTTAACAACTACATCGTGGACCGCAATCATCTGGAGGATGCCGACGGGGAACCGGGCGTGCGCTCGCTGGATGAGGACAACCGCGTGCTGAACGAGGGGGACACGGTGAGCATGGAGAAGCTGATGGGACTGATGAAGAAGCGGCGGAACTCGATCCTGGTACTGATAGGCACGGGCAGCGTGGGCAGTGAGGTGCCAAGCGAGAGCGACACGCTGAACGTGATGGATGCGCTGGCCCAGCTGAACAACAAGAAGGCCAACAAGCTGTGCCGGGAAGTTAGATTCTACAACGGTGAGAACCGGGCGCTGGACTGGATAGCCCGTGACATTTATCTGCGTATCCAGGGTACCAGTTCGGTGAACTATGCCCGCAAGAACCTGCGCTTCTACTTCCAGAAGACAGCCAGCGGTTACACGGCACGGATGAGCTACGGCGAGATAGACGGTAACGGGCAGCAGAGCAACCCGACAGCTACGGAGGGTAAGAAGAACCTGTTCCGACTGCGGGACAACTCGGTGGGGGCAAAACTCGCCTGTGCGAAGTGTGACTTTTCGGACTCCTCCATGACCACCAACACCGGTGGCGCGAAGTTCATCCATGACGGCATGAAGGAAATGGGTATCCTGACCCCTGCCCAGCAGTATGCCGCCGACCATGCGGATACGTGCAAGGAAGACATACGCTCGGCCATTGACGGCTTGCCCTGTGACCTGTTTGTGGCAAAGAGTGTGGATGAGGATCTGACCTACTACGGCCAGTACAACATGAACAACGAGAAGAGCGACAGCTACCCGATATTCGGCCAGGACAAGACCATCGGCGAAGAACAGTGGGGGACCGGTGATACGCTGAACTACCTGCAGGCGAACGGCGACCGGCCGAAGGAATACCTGCCCATCTGCATCGAGACGTTGAACAACTCGAACGACCTGTGCCTGTTCCGCTGGCTGCCGTCCACGGAGCCCGACCATACGGACTTCATGGATTTCAACTTTGACGGCGGTTTCGAGTTCAACCATCCGAAAGACGTGTTCTGGAACGATGGCGGAGGCGATGCCGAAGAAGAACCGAACATCAAGGAACACCTGGGCACCGGTGACAAGTACGACAAGATGTACAAGGCGCTTGACCGCATGATGAGTTTCCTCTATAAATGCGTGAGGGAAACGCCTGCCGGCAAGAATCTGGCCTATAACAAGGAGACGCACACCTTTGACGGGGTGGACTATGAGGATGACGGCAACAAGTTCCCGACGGCCAAATGGGTGAGCCCGACCTTCAAGGCGGAAGCCGGGAAGTATTTCAACCTTCCCAACCTGGCCGCCTACTACCTGTATGTACAGTTCAACCTGGGTGTGGACCAGCTGGCGAAAAATATGCTGGTGCGGACATGGGACGGCGTGATGTGGTGGATAACCTATTACGACGGTGACTGCCAGCTGGGTTCGGACAACAAGTCGTTCCTGACCGGGAAGTATGACGACAACCGGCAGACGAAGCGAGACGGGGCCTATGTGATGCAGGGACACAACAGCTGGCTGTGGAACCTGATACTGGGCAATATGGGCAATCTGCTGGAAGAAGTGATGACCAGGGGTGTGAACGGCGGTACCAGCTTCATGAGTGCCTTCAGCATCCAGAAGGCCGTTGACCATTTCGACACCGAGCAGATGAAGAAGTGGTGCAGCCGGCTGTACAACAAATCAGGCATCTTCAAGTATGTGTATCCGTTCCTGAACGAGATGCCGGTGGGGGCTGACGGTGCCAAACAGACGTATCCGCAGATCTACGGTCTGAAGGGTTCGTTGAAAGCTCACCGTAACTATTTCATCCAGCGCAGGTATGACCTGAAGCAGGTGGAGTACGGTTATGTCTCTACGCTGGGCGCCCAGTTCTACCAGAGTACGGCATCGCTGGACAAGGCATACAAACTGAAGCCGATGCAGTACCGGCTGACCATCCCGTACCGTGTGCAGCTTTCCACCAGCAACGGCGTTCAGGCCGACAGCGGCGTGGTGGATGCGGACGTGCTCCACTCCCTGCAGCTGGCCCGTGCCTTCGGTGAGAACGACCCGCTGAAGATTATCGGCGCGGCCAAAATCAAGGAGCTGGTGTGGCATGAGGACGCGTTCGCCATCGGATTCAATTTCGGCTTGCTTACCTCATTGGTTAAACTTGACATGAGCGTGGAGAAAGCCAGCGGTTATCGTAACGGTTCATTCATGGCCTCGACGAACGGCATGCTTCTTCTGGAAGAGCTTAATATGCGCAACAACCTGCTGGCACGGAATGGCGATAACGGCAACGTGACGACCTTGGACTTGAGCTGGCAGGGACGGTTGAAGAAGCTGGACGTGAGAGGCACGGGGCTTACCCGCGTGAAACTTGCCACCGGTGCGCCTGTTGTGCAGTTATGCTTGCCGGAAACGATAGAGGAACTGTTTCTGGAATATCTTCCCAGGTTGGCAGAGAGCGGATTGGTACTGGATGGCATCGGTAACGTGCGAGGCTACCGGTTCATGGGTTGTCCGGGCATTGACGGGTTTGCCATGCTGGAACGTCTTCATCAGGCCAAGTTGAACGGTAGCGGTAAACTGGAGCGTTTTGTCCTTGACATCGATATGGAGGATGACGGCAGGCTGCTCGGAAAATACTACGATTATGGTACCTATACCTCCACCGGAGCGATAGACAACCGTCATTCCGGATTGCGTGGCAGGCTCTGCCTGACAAAGTACATGGATGACGAACAGGCCGACCGGTATCGTGAGCGGTATCCGGAACTGGAGATCGTACAACCGGCCTACAGCATCATCGAGTCGGACGAAAGCGCTCCGGACGATGCCAACATTTCCAACCCGGACAACGAGACCGGTTATAAGTATGGCAATACTTACGTCATGAATGCCCACGTGGCGGCGATCCTCAAGAAGCGCCACCGTGTGCTTGCCAAGGTGACGAAAAAGCCCACGAGCCGTAAAGTGGAGATGGCGGGCCAGACGGTTGACGTGAACAATCCGGACGGCGAGATGACCTATTGTCCGTTGGATGATACCAGCAGTAATAAATACTACGATGGCAGCGCAGCCAAACTTGACAGCAGCGAGGGCGACTGGATGATGTACGAACCGTTCTTTTGGTCGAAAGGTGTCAATGACTACCTGAACGAGAAATATTACAGCTGTTACAGTTCCAACGGCCCTGACGATATGCCTCCTGTTCCGGATGTGACGGTGCTGACGTTGGACGACATCAAAGACACGCAGGGCGGTTTCCTTACAGAGCGCAAACTTTTGAGTGGCAAACCCACGTTGAAGGATTCTTATAGCACGGACAAGACCTATTCAGTCTGCAAGGTGGATGTACAAGGCTATAAGCGTGTACGTTTTCCGAGTGTTCCCGGTACGGGTTTGGTCGGCAGTCTATTTGTTGACGGCTCCGGAAACGTGGTCAAAACCATCGTGGTCCCTACGATCGGTCTGAAGTTCGAGGCCGGCATGTACTTGATATCGGATGTTCCGGAGGACGCCACGGCCTTGCACTTCTCGATCCTGAACACGGCCGAGTTTGACAAGGTGGTTCTTTCCAACTCCGACAAGATCGAGGATATGGAGCCCGATTGGGTGGCCAACGAGGAACATCTTTGTGCGGTAGTAGGCAGTAGCGTGGTAGGTAGCAAGTTGCGTTCATGCATAACGGGTAATTCCACGACGGCCAGCATGAACTGGATCGACTTTCATTATTACTCGGTTCAGCGCGGTATGCAACAGATAGACGCGTTGATGCACTCCCGTATAGCGAACTTGTTTTACGCAAGATATGGCCGTCGTGACAGCCAGGAACAGTGCGGAGGCGGTCAGCATACGAACAATCGTATCACGGGCGGTACAGCCGGTTATGGTATGCAGGATACGATCGGTTATGACGAAGCGTATAAAATAAACGACAAGATCACGAATTCCATCGTGGACGGTTCTATCCACCAGTACGCTTGGTATCGTGGGCAGGACGAGTATGGTTCTCCGACCGTGACTCAGGTAAACAATATCAGTTGTCTGGGCTATGAGGACATCTACGGCCATAAGTATGAGATGATGGACGGTGTTGATTTACCCAACGATAGTGGCAACCAAGGTAAATGGCGTATTTGGATGCCGGACGGCACGGTGCGTTGGGTGAAGGGTAAAACGACCAGTGACCAGTGGATAACAGGTGTTGCCCATGGTAAATACATGGATATCGTACCGGTAGGAACAGCTAACGGCTCGTCCAGTACATATTATTGCGATAAATACTGGATAAGTACCGCAGCCAGCCGTGTGGTCTATCGCGGGTGCCACTATGCGAATGCGAGTGGCGGCGTGTCGAATGCGTATGCGGGTAGCGATGCATCGAGCTCGAGCTCGAATGTCGGCTCCCGTCTGGCCTTCCGCGGCAAACTCGTTCGGGCGGAAAGCGTGGAAGCGTATAAAGCGATTCGCGAAGTGTTGTAAGCGCAAAGCGCCAAAGCGTGGAGCGAAGCGACTAAAACGAAAGAACGGTGTTCGGATGGTTTCCGAACACCGTTCGTGTTATTATAAATACCGGCGTAAGCCGGTCGAAAATGTTTTAAGAAAATGAAATTTGATAGTGCTTTAGTATGTGTGAGAGAGTGCACAACACACCAATTTATACTATACAAATGTAGCGATTTTTGGCGAAATTACCAAATTTCTTAGTAATAATTAGAAGTGAGAAATTAAGCGGAAAAGGGCAGGGTAGGGGGGTAGGGGTGCGAAAAAAAGAACGTTTCGTTTTGGGAAAAAGAACGTTTCGTTCCCAAAAGTCGAAACATTTCGTTTTGCGGATTATAATTGAAAATCAAAAACTTATTGAAGTAATAGGTGAAATATTTGATTCTGTCTATGCCGATCAGCTTCAAATGCAGATAACTGTCAATTCATCGTCATACGCTGTGAAGTTCTATGAAAGTTTAGGCTTTTCAAAGACTTCTGAAGAACAGGAAACAGATGGATTAAAATATACCCCGATGCACTACTGTCCACTAAGAATGGACGGCCTTATCACAGGATAATACACGAGATTGCTGTGTTCATTAACAGTCTTTATAACCGTTCTAAAATCTTCAGACAAGTTAATTAACACTCTTGAAAAGGGAGAATGCAAACCTTTTTTAGTTCATGTTGTTTAAATAGTAACTTATATATAAGTGCATAAATAATAGTATAAACTGTTTTAAACGTTGAATGAGATGAAAAAGATTCTTCCTTGTTTCTTATTGGTTCTTTTACTGGCATCTTGCCAGAAGGATCCGGACATGTCAAAACTAAGCGATGATTTCGTAGTATTCACTGATCACAGCAAGGATGCTAATTTCGAATCCTTTACAACTTTCTACATCCCTGATAGTGTAATGGTTATCGGTAGCAGTGAAAAACCGGAATTCTGGAGTGCAACAGAAGCTGACGATATCGTCTCTACTTTGGTTAGTGGCATGGAAGGCCGTGGTTACACACGTGCATCGGATAAAGAATCTGCGGATTTGGGTTTGCAGGTTTCTTTTGTGAAAAATGTAAATTACTTTACGAACTATCATGACAATCCTTATTGGTGGTGGGGGTATCCGGGATATAACTGGTGGTATGGCTACTGGGGTAATTGGACTGGCGCATGGAATGGATGGTATTATCCGTATCCTGTTGTATACAGCTATAGCGTAGGTTCTTTATTGGTTGAACTGGTCAATTTGAAAGCTCCGCTGCCAAAATCTGCAGATGCTAAACTTCCGGTTCTCTGGACTGCTTACATGACTGGCTTGCTGTCCGGTTCCGACAAGGTAAATATCGAACTTTCTACTCGTGCTATTGAGCAGGCTTTTGTACAGTCACCGTACCTGAAAAAATAATTAAACGCGAATTAAAAGATAAATTTGAGTCTTATGAAAAAGATATATAAATCAATAAAATTAATCGCTTTACTTGTTGCCTGTTTAGCGATACCTTCCCTGGCTGGTGCCCAGGTTGTAAAGAACATGTATTTTAATGTTGACTGGCAGATTAACTCTCCGTTCAGCCAGGATTTCTCAGACAAGACAAGTGGTTGGGGAGCACATGCGGAAGCCGGTTATTATGTAATTCCTAATTTCTCGGTAGGTGCATTTATCTCTTATCATACCAACAATAAGTATATCGACCGTCAGACGTTGCCGGTAAGTTCTACATCGGCCATCACTTCTGATCAGCAGCATTCTATCTTTCAGTTGCCTTTTGGTGCAGCTTTTCGTTACAACGTAGCTCCCGAAAGCCAGTTCCAGCCTTATGCTGGTGTGCAGTTAGGTGCAAGCTATAGTGAAATGTCGACTTATATGAATGTAATGAAAGTATACGACCGTAATTGGGGTTTCTATGTATCTCCCGAAATCGGTATGACTATGTATTTTACACCTCAGAAACAGATCGGTCTGCATGTCGCTGCCTACTATAATTATGCAACCAATAAAGGAGAAGTCCTGAGTTATTCGATCGATGGATTGAATAACTGGGGCATCCGATTAGGTCTTGCCTTCTAATGGAAGTTTGTTCTTTTAAGTGTTTTATGTAGTTTATGGGGAACGGGAGGCTGTCGTAATGACACCTCCCGTTTTTTGCTTTACAGGATTTGTAGTTTGAGGCCGAACGAGAGGCTCAGATAGTCTTTGGGTTTCAGATAACCGTTCCCGATCTTGTTTATCAGATATAGGTCACAGGTACTGAGTTCGTAGAAGAAAGAAATGGATTTATGCCAACTCTTTTTTGTGTTTAGTTTCAATGTGAATCGCTCTCCAATAAAAACATGGGTACGGATGCGGGTGGAGAACCAGTAGTAACCTTGTGGATATTTGTCCGGCTGCTTACCCCAGAAGTCGCGATCTAAAAGAGTATTGATATAGACACCGCAGGCAAGAGGTTCGAAAGATAACTTGTCGGCGATATGGATGTTCCAAGGGTAATAATTCTGTTTGAGTGTAAGAGTTGCCATAGCATGGCGGTCCGAGTTGCGGGGAACTATCCCCAAATATACATCTGTTTCCCAGTGATTACGATAATAATTCCAACCTGTTCCGAGGGAAAGCATACCCATTGATCCGGCGAACTGTAGCTTGGTATAGTGGGGAATGAGTTTTTCCCATCTGGATATATATTTTTCTACACGTTTTTTATATCGCACATTATCCTCGATTTCCTCCTGTGCTTGTAAAGTGCCGGCCAGGAAAAGAAATAAGAGCATCCATTTAAAAATTGATAATTTCATACGTGTAGCCGTCTGGGGTTAGGGTAAATAATAGGTAGTTACGTTTGGCTATATTGCTACAGCCGTAGTAGATGAGCCCATCGTCAAAAAGGTCTTCCACCTGTAACTGATGGTTATGTGCGTTCAGGCAAAACAGCAAAGAGGGAAATTCACGGATATATAGCTGAAATACGTCTTTTACATTATTATCGAACTGTTCGCTTCCGGGACGTGCATGCATGGCAACGATCGTGCGGCTGTAATGCCGGGTACTGTCTTGCAGCTCTTCTTTTAGGAAACCGAAATCAGGGACAGGGTGGGAGTAGTCGTATTCGATCGCATTGGTATTTAGACAAACGAATTTGACGTCCCGGACGATAAAGGAAAAGTTTTCTTCTCCGAACAATTTGTTGAAAACCTGGTCACCATTGCCGATTACGTCATGATTACCGATCAATCCGACATACGGGATATCGAGTTTCGACAGGATATCGACGGCCCATTCGTATTCTTTCTTCATGCCGAACTCGGTATAGTCTCCTCCATGTATGATGAAATCGATACTGTCTTTTTTTGTATTGATATGTTTTACGAAATCTTCCGTCTCGTCGTAGCTACGTTGGGTGTCGCCCATCAGGACAAAGCGGATCGTGTCTTTATCTTTTGTTGCTGCCTCGATAAGTGGGATGTTGTGGTCGTTGATATCGCGTTCGGAAATGGTGAGCCGGCCGTCATACGGATGGTAATCGATCAGATCACATGCAGACAAGAATATGCACAAGAATAATGGTAGAGTTTGTTTATACATGACATCCTAACTTTTATTTGTGGCAAAGTTAGGATGTCATGCTACTTCAAAAAAGGTCAAGATGCAATGAATAATGTGCCAATGTGATAATATACCAATGTGCCAATACGAAGAAATTCTTTCATTGGCACATTATTTAATGTAATTATAATATCGGTTGAAGAAGTTTTTGAACCAGCCTGTCTTCATCAATCCTTTTTCGAAAAGCAGGATTCCTAAAAGAGCGCAGCAGATTCCCAATGTCACATCTATAATATAGTGATGTGAGGTGTAAACTGCTGTTCCCCAAATTCCCGCCATGATGATGGCAAACAGGATAATCACAAATTTATTGTATTTATTGATAATCGCATAACATAGCGCCACAACCATATATGCGGCATGTAATGATGGAACTGCCGCGAATACGTTTGCGTTGCGGCCATAGATGGAATCGAAGATAGAAAGGCCGGTCAATGTGTCGAACCTACCGAGACCGGCAACATTACCCGGTGTGTCGAGTACCGGTTCAAAACCATAATTGATTGCATACCAAGGTGGTGCTGCCGGATGGAGATAGTATCCGGCAAAGCCAATCAGGTTGACGAACAGGAATACCATCGAGAAATGGAGGTACGAATTACGGTATCCCTTGAGATAGAGCCACAATCCGAAAGCTATCGGAACAGGGACCCAGCAGAGATAAAATATACCTGCAAGGATGTCCGCAATCCGGCAATTATGGATCGCGAAATATTCGCAAGGAATTAGGATATTCCCATTATCATTTATACCGAACAAGCTTTTTTCCAGATTATATAGGTTTTCCACGTCAATTGAGTTAGCCTCGTAATTTGGGAAAACACGCATCCAGTCGTATGAAATGCCGAAAAGAGCGAATGGCAATAAGGCAACAGCTAATTTACGGGTTGTCTTGCCAGCGAAGAAGAGGAGGAGGTAAAGCCCAACCATGAACACATGCTCCGGGCGCAATCCGATACATACGGCTGTCAGCAAAAGAAACAGCGCTGTCAGGCCGATAACAGTCCCTGCCTCCTTCTTTGACGGGAGTACAATTGTTCCTTTCATTCGTTATCTTTGCTGCTCAATAGTTTACGACAATGATTCAGGCGTGCGAATGCCGTGATGTTGGAGAATATCGCAACGATCAGCAAAGGAATGACGAATATCATGATCGGTTCGAATATCTCGTTGTTTTCCATCATGGGTGCAAAGATACCACAGCAGAGAGCCCCTAATCCGGTCAACACTACGCGTTCGGGACGTTGCATGAAACCGACTTTGCATTCAAGTCCCAATCCTTCGGCACGGGCGCGGACATAGCTTACCATTAATGAGCCGATCAAAGCAATGAAAGCGACGATCGAACTGATGACATATCCCTGATTGATCAGGTAGAAACATATCCCGAAGAAAACCGTCAGTTCGCTGTAGCGGTCCAGTACCGAATCGTACAAGGCTCCGAATGTGGAACTCATTTTGCCGATACGCGCGACCTGTCCGTCCATCATGTCGAACAGTCCGGCAAACAAGATGATGCCGCCACCCCAGCCGATATAGTAGAAATCACCTCGTTCTCCTTTCATTCCGGCATAAAGGAATATGCAAGCAGCCACAATATTCAGGATTAATCCTGTTGTCGTAATAAAATTGGGAGTGATCCCAATTTTAATCATTCCATGTACGATCGGGTTGATGATCTTGTAGATCGTCTGTTGCAACCAATCTCTAAAAACTTTGAATTTCATATATTACTATTTTGTTTTTATTTTGAGTTCGCTTTCTGGAAACGGTCCCTGATCCTACAGTTCTTGTAGACAAAGATACGTTGCATATTATAGTTCCAAAGAAATCCGACAAGCAGTGAGACTACTATCTTGGAAAATACGAACAAGTCATCAATATAATGTTTCAGTGTCTCCTGGACCCAGGGATTCCGGCTGATCGTTTCCGTCATGAAGTAAATACCCCAGGTATTCAATAGGATACTACCAATCCAGACCAGCAGATATTTGACTATTACATGTCGTTTCTTGCATTCTTTGGATTTGAATGTCCATTTGTAATTGATGATGCAATTCACGATTCCGCCGCAGACAGAACCAGTGAAGGTTGCATACACGTAATAAACTCCAAATAATTTAACCAACAAGATTGTGACCAGAAAGTCTGTCGCACTGGCGACTTGTGAAGAAAATTGGGCTCGTATAAACATGAATATCCCGCCTTTCTCCGAAAACGCTCTTGCACTTTTCTTTATCCAATCAACCATCTTGCACCTATTAGCAGGATGAGACTATATATTCCAGCCAAAATATCATCCATCATTACTCCGACTCCTCCCTTGAGATATTCCATTTTGCGTATACCCAACGGCTTGAAAATATCGAACAGGCGGAATAGCGCGAATGCTGCCAGTGCATACCACAAGTTACCGGCCGGTGCTGCCAAAAGCGGAATCCAGACACCTACCATTTCGTCTACTACTACCCGCGAAGGGTCTTCTCCCCAAATAGGTTCGACTGCGTTTGCCGAACGGATGCCGGCAATCGTAAAAATACCGATCAATAACGCGGTTATAATAAGAAGTAGAGTAGGAGATACGGCGCACGACAATGCAAGCCAGATCAGCGTAGCTAACAAGGCTCCCGCCGTTCCCGGAGCAAACGGAGAAAAACCGGAACCAAAGCCTGTTGCAATGATAATATGAATTAGTGGAACTCTTTTCATCCTGTCAGTAAAATGTGTGCAAAGTTATAAAAATAATAAAACTTTCCCCCTCATCAGGGAGAAAGTTATATCGAGAATTCCATCAGCATGAAATTTTAGTTTCATAGGCATGGAACAAAAGTTTCGCTAAGATGGAACAAATGTTTCATCCCTATGAAACTAAATTTGTATTACCCTGAATTTTAGTCCAAATAATTAGGGGCTTTTTCTCCGATCATATCGCGCAACGTCTGCTTAACCATTCTCCATTGCTGGAAGAGGTCATGTACGGGCTGATGTTCGAAGTCGTGCATCGGGCTCTTGCAGAAGAAAGACAACCAAGTCTGGATACCACACATACCGGCACGCAGGGCCAGATCGCTGAACAACACCAGGTCGAGTGCGATAGGGGCAGCCAAGATGGAGTCGCGGCAAAGGAAGTTTACCTTGATTTCCATCGGGTAACCCATCCAGCCGAAGATGTCGATATTGTCCCATGCTTCTTTATTGTCCTTGCGGGGAGGATAGTAATTGATGCGTACCTTATGATATACGTCTCCATACAGGTCCGGGAATTTTTCGGGTTCGAAGATGTTGTCAATGACAGATAGCTTGCTGACTTCTTTTGTCTTGAAGTTTGCGGGATCGTCCAATACCTCGCCGTCACGGTTTCCTAAGATATTGGTAGAGAACCAGCCGCTTACACCTAACATACGGGTTTTGAACATCGGAGCCAGCACTGTCTTCATTAAAGTCTGTCCGCTCTTGAAGTCCTTACCGGAGATAGGCACATTCATCTTTTTAGAGAATTCCCACATGGCGGGAGTGTCTACACACAGGTTAGGAGCACCCATGATGAACGGAGCACCTTCTGCGATAGCGGCATAAGCGTAGCACATACTTGGAGAAACGGCTTCCGTATTGTTGTCCTTCATTGCTTTTTCCAAAGCGGCAAGCGACATGTGCTCGTCAGACAGCGGAATATAGATTTCCGTACTTGCAGCCCATAGAACGGCGATACGTTCGCAGTTGTTGGCTGCCTTGAATTCACGGATGTCCTGGCGGAGCTGTTCAACCATGTCCCAACGGGTAGCGGCCTGTTTGATGTGCGTGCCGTTTAGGCGTTTTGCCCAGTTATGGTCGAATGCGGCCGGCATCGGTTTGATTGCCTCCAATTCGTCTTTTACGCCGTTCAGGTCTTTTTCTTTCAAGACTTCTGCGTATATGGCCGCTTCGTATGCATTATCAGGGAAAATATCCCATCCGCCGAAAACGATGTCATTCAGGTCGGTCAGAGGAACAATATCTTTGATCGCTTTTTCTTCTCCGTTTTCTAAACGCATTGTAGCTAACTGTGAGATTGAGCCGATAGGTTTAGCCAATCCTTTACGTGCAGCCAACGTACCTGTAATCATAGTAGTCGCAACTGCACCGCCTACCCCAACAACCAGAATACCAAGTTTTCCTTGGGCTTCTTTAACTTCGATTTTTTCCATGTCAAATTAAGTTCAAAATGATTGGGGCAAAATTAGGTTTTCTGGTTGAGACATAAAAGGCTATATGCTGGCTTAATTGGTCAGAAATACTATAAAATAGGCCTTTTTTACATATTATTGTATTGAAGCCTCTTTTTCAAACTCTTTATGGTTATTAAGGATGTTCTTAGGGAAAAGTCTTTTTTATGTGTTTTTTTTGAATTGTTATGAATTAATTCTTGGTTTCATGGTGCAATATCCATTTTTAATGCTTTTCTTTGTACCCGACAAGCAAAACTGTTTGTGTAGTTCTTTATCTCCAGATCGGAAGAGCGTCGTGTAGGGAAAGAGTGTAGATCTCGGTGGTCGCCGTATCATTAAAA